>Ga0099797_100897_pt1 | contig 17280 bp, 6 predicted proteins | sample Uncmet_Sort48C_1_FD_89871 | JGI IMG/M metagenome (GOLD analysis project Ga0099797, IMG submission 89871) | Marine eukaryotic communities from CALCOFI LINE 67, Pacific Ocean - C012_Sort48C_1 | ecosystem: Environmental > Aquatic > Marine > Oceanic | place: Pacific Ocean: Monterey Bay | collected...
ATGCGGAATTGTAACGTCAAAAAACTTTCTAAAATTTCAGGAGTAAAACGATGCATAATTTTAGGAACTATAACTTTGATGTGTATCATTCGTATTAGCTGTTGTTTGGATGTATTAAGTGCTGCCGCCGCGCTGTATCGCTTGTCTTTATCTGCTTTGCATAGCTGCAATATAACTTGCAATGGAGGAAACTCTTGATCAACATCGTTCCTTTCGTTTTCTGCATTGCCACTTGAAAATGGCGACAAATTTGCTACACCTGGCGTTTTTTTTGCTGCCATCCATGGTCGTAGCAAATGTTTTATTCCTTTACCTTGTTCTCTATTTCGCCGATGGCGCTGTGCTTTAGGACCTGTTAATACGCTAAGATACGATTTTCCAAGCACTAAACGACAGCTGCCACTAGTGTGGGGGTTTAATAATGCTTGGGTTGGTATTTGCCCTATAAGATTTGAGTTGGCTGTTACTAGTTGGACAAAAACAGAGCTCAATGGGGAAGCGCAAACAATTGTCTTCTTCACTGTGAAATTTATGCTTAAATTTGCATGATCTAGTTCAACTGGGTTTGTACGTTTTGTATTTTCATTTGGTACATTTTCTGGTGCAGAATCGTCAATGAATTTACATTGTGCACCAGCTACGACCCAACGATTTAATGTCTTCTCTAACCGTTTATGATTGAATTTGTATATTGGCAGGTCACTATTAATTTCATCAATAGATACAACACAACCTAATGATGTACCAGGTGATTGTCGCCTAGTATCCTCACTGCTGCTTGTTAGCGATATAATTAGGTTATCGAAGTTAATGGCCGGGTATGCAAGGACAAATGCGCTGTTTTCATCTAACCCAGTGTGTTTCAATACCGCCATTCCAGATTTAAATTTTATTGTGTGAAACGTATGCAAACCGGTTTCCCCTTTACGCTTGCTATCATTTCCATTTTCTCCACTTACAATTGTCAGTTTATCGATTGTTATTTCCGCTGGGTCCATATCTTCCGCTATACATTTCACTTTAACGTCACTAATATCACTTTGAATAAACCATTTTTCTTTTACAATCTCAGTAATTTGTGGTGCACCATGTTTAGCCCCGCTTTTCCGGTTATAGTCGTTTTCCTTGTTGGTATTAGCCCCGTTACGCCCCTTGTCCCTCGCTAATCGACCTTGGTGCGCCGCTCTAGATTTACTTTTATCAAGGTCATTTAAATTATTAATATCAAATCTACGCGGTAATCCTTGAATGCTGGGCATAGCACTAACAACACGGCGATGATTATGTTTACGTTGTCTAGTATTATTGATAGCGTGTGACTTTGCAGTACTTTGCGTACTGAGTAGTGTTTGTTGCTGCGTTACCTCTTCCATTATTTTTTCTTCCTTTCCGTTCTTTTTGACCATATCAGTATCATCGCTCTCCTCGTTACTATTGCTGTGGCTGTCACTGTCGCCGTCGCTGTGACTGCTGCTACTATCACTACTGCTGCTACTATCACTACTGCTGCTGCTGGCAGTACCGGCTTTACTAGTAAATCGTTTTGGCGATATGTTGTTAGCATTGTGAGGGCTCATACGCTCCATCATTGTCTCATCATTAACTTCCGTTTCCCGCAATGCTTTTAATGACGATTGCACTAATGGAGCGGCTAGATCCATTATCATCAATTCCACAGTGTCCGACTTTAGCATCGTTGTGGCGTGATTTACCTTTTGCAATACTAATTTCAAGGGTGTGTCACCCCTTTTCTTACTACTGTCAGCTGATGTTTTTTTCTCCAGCATTTGTACTTTTGTGCTAATAGTTGTTTTGATAGTAGTTGATGCTATGGTAAGGCTTGCAATTCGTTTTGCCCTCATATCATCGCTTTGTTGCGCATTTGTTCCTAAGCCCCTGCTGGAACCAACTTCATATGACCTGTGCATCGACTTTTTCGTTACATATTTTGATACAACTTTTAAATACATGTTTTCTTTAATATTAAATGTGATAGAGGAGAAAAACGTAGTCTGCCCATTGTAGTTGCTCAGTAAATTGCGTAACATCTTTTGATGTTTCAAAGCGTTCCAATAAATATTGCTGATTTTACAAAACCATGTGCTACGCTTGTTTCCGCGGTTAGCTGATTTATTGATATCTTTTAATGTCTGCTCTAATTTACTGCCATCGATTTTGGATGCTACTTTGTTGACATCTGTATTACATTTGCGTAACCGAATTTCATGCAACAATTGCCGCATAATCAGAATTACTGAAATGTCGCTATTTTTACGAGCCTTTAAATACGTACTGGGCCTTCCTTTGTCCAGTTTTTCAGCGTATCGCTGCATGTATGATCCAAATGCCAATGCCTTTTTCCGAATAAAATTGCTCTCACGTTCATATGCACTATGCACTTGTGCCATAAACTCTTGAACTTTCCCAGCACATTTGACTATAATTGGAGGCAAGCGTATATTGTTACTACATACAAATTGTATAGTAGCCACATTTCCTGTAATACTTTGCTTTGTTAATTCTCTTTTAAGGGATTGCTTTTGCATTTCTGTTTCAATTCTTGTTATGGAAGATATATCAATTCCAGTAATTAAACCACTTGAAAATATTTCTTGTGAATTATTACCAAATATTGTCGTATATATAGAACGTACTTTAAATGCAGTTGACTTCATATTGGCGCTGTCACTTAAATCGATAATGGACCCGGATACATCATTAAAAGTGAAAAACACTTTATCGTGTTGAATATCAACGAAACTATTTGTCCTCTCTGTAAACTTCGTACTTGCTTTACGAGGAAGTTTGAATGTAAATGATACCCCCGGGGTAGATAAATTATAGACTGTAGTGGAAAACAGCGCGCATCGATTATCTACAGCATTTGATTGTATGTTATTATCAGTTATAATATAACGATGACGATGCAAATCTAGGTGCATAATACTAGTGCGTTCAAAATTGTCAAATAAGTTAATGATTTCTTTCGGTTTTGTCAAAAATAACTCATGCATAAAACGTTCAATACCATTCAATGTAGCTGGTTGCAAGTCGAAGACAACATGCGATGTGCATGAGAATGCAATTGTTTGCTTCTTAACATTACTCTGTTCAACGTGTTGACCATTGTCTGGTTTACTAGTATCAGACTTTTCCTTTGATTGCATACATAGTAGTTGCTCCTGATACTCTAAAATAGCTCGTCGTAGAACGAATGTTGCAAAACAAGTTTCGTTTTTTTTCCAGCATGAAGATTTTTTATCAGGTAAAAAGTGGTCGTCTATATCTATAGATATTGAAACCGCGCGTGTCTTTGGATGTGTACCACTTGCAGTTGGTGTCATGGAGTGATCAACGTATCGTTGCGACCCATCGAAAGTAGTATTTTCATGTGAATCGTCAAAATATTTTGTCTCGTTCACCTCATCAATTGCACCATTGATATGATTACTATCCACATTCCCAGTACCAATAAAACGATTCGGATGAGTCAATCTAGCTTCACTCCTTAATGCAATAGAGGCTCTATGCCACTGTGAATGCATCTGGTTCCATCCAGATAATCTGCCCCCGCTATTGTCATCTTTTACAACAGCGGTGGGTGTAAGGGAACTCGTAGCGCCTGCACCCATCGTCTCGTTCATTGTCAAGTTTATATTTGACGTCGAATTATTTGGATTTATTTTGGGATGAAATATTGCCCAACTATCGTTGTAAGCATTTGTTTGGTTATCCTTTGAGTCACTATCAGAATTATGATCATCGTCAGTAGCAGATTCAAAACCTTCACTACTGTGTACTTCATTGGCACTTTCAAACTCGTCAAAGTCAGTATCGTCTTGAGATGTATACGTGACTAATGCATCATTGGTATTTGTATGTTGCGCTATAGTTTCCTCGTCAGCATGGTCAATATCTAGCACTAATGTTGCGCGTCTTTCCAATGGCGTTGGGGCGTGAATATCCCCCAAACCCAATCGTAACAATGGTGTGACGGACCGCGATCTATTACTGGCACTCGAGTCAACACTATCTGCCTCAGATTGCAAACGAGATCGTCGCAGAAATAATTCAGGTGTACCTACGTCTGATGGTATACTTTGTGTTTGTATGTTTTTTGTAGTTGGCCAACATCCATCGTTTACATATTGATTTATTAGTTCACGTCGTTTCGCATCATTCTCCGCCCCTTCTGCATCACCAACGTCACTGTGCACATCATCATTTTTTATCGATAACCAAGTGCCTGGACTACCAAAACTTGCGTTAGTACAAACACCAAGTTGCATTGCAAATGCACGATTAGTATCGTATGCGAGAAGAAATAATTTCTGATTTTTTGCTAATGATGATGGGTACATTGTTGATATAATAAATGAACTTTTTGGTACTATAATTTTTCCCTTTTCTATAAACGTTTTACTAGCCATGTTATTTTGATTATTCATACTTGTGTCAACATTTTCCTTCATGTACAGCATTTCACATGTGTCAAATTCTATTGTTGACATTTCATTTGCCAACGCTTGTATTTTTGTGTTATATTTATACTCAAGTCCGTTTTTTAATTTCAACGTCACAAATTCTTGTAGGTCCTCTTCATTATATTTAAACCCACTTCCGTCATCGTTCACGGTAGAATTATTCTGGTCGTTTTGTACCGACGATTCTGCCGTCGTTTTTATAGGACTTACTCCTTTGTTGTAAATATTTTTGTTCAAAGTCTTTACTGTTTGGATATTATTACCACTACCACTAGATATACCTGCACTGTTTGTTTTCAAGTACACGTCAATGTTATCAGCATAACGCGGGTTCAACAGTCGCATATTCAATTGGTCGTCCTTGTTATGCACAACAGTAATCGACACTTCGTTAAATACAACACTATAATCTTTTAGACAAAATAATTCTTCCATTAACTCGGCTTCTTCCTCCGCAAACACATGTTTATCGCGCAACGATGGCTCGACATGCTTTCTAGTTATAATATGCCCCCACCAAATGTAATTTCGTAAATACGAGGTCGATGTAGCATAACGATGCTTGTCATATATATGGTTCAAATCAAGGTCAAATGTTGAAAGTTTTTCTGCTATTACACCCGCATCTTTAGTTTTGCATTTGCGGACTAGCACAATCGCTTTCAGCGTCGATTTTTTACTGTCTTTGCCTTGCCTTTGTCGATTTGACCCACTGTAAATAACATAATCCTCTGGTTTAAGCTTAATATCTTGGTCGCGAGTTGCCTCTGATCGTGGCAATGGTATAGTAGCGATACCCATGTTTCTTTCTATCCCTTCATTAGTGACTGTATAAAGTGTAGCTACGATAGGTTCATCTACAAATGTTTCTGGTACATCAAATATGATAGTATGTCGATTATTTCGTCCGTTGCTATCATTATTAAACGCATCATTCCAAAATCTACTTATTGGATTATTGTCATCATCCTCGCCAGCTGTAATATTTGCTGAGTTAACAGCATTGCTACCACTTTCCAAATCATCAACATCACCTACTTTGGTAATATTATTTGTTTTGCTGTTGTGTTTCGATGGATTGTACCATTGTATCTGTTTTGCTTTGCTCACATAGCTACCAACAACACATTGGGATTGGTCCCCAAAACTAAACTCAACAAACACTAATGGATTGTATTTCTTGTCAATATAATGCAGAAGTTGATCATTTCCTAAAATACTCCATAGTTGTATTCCAACTACTTGTTTTACAGCACCAGGCCATCGATGAGTTGAATTTATTAACTTCCACCCATGATTAAAGTTTGCAACACATTCAGATACCAGATTAATGTCATCGGGGCAAATTACACTGGTTACTTTACCAACCTTGCCTTTTGTATTGATTTTATAACATACAGCAGTAGGCGGCTCGTCCAGTTCTTGTGTGGTGCCATACATAGAATGCTGATGAATATAAATATCATCAATGGTAAGCAACGGCGGGGCAATGGCTTCCTCTGCATTTGATAAATCTTCCATGTATTCGTCGTAGTCTGACAATGAATTATAATCATCATAATAATCTTGCTCGTATCCACGTCGCCGCTCAGGCGCATATCCTCGCCTACTCTTTCTTGAAGAAGCATTTTGTCCCATCTCTCGACTGCCACCGCCATGTCGATTTGTGTTGCCGTTCTTGCTGTTATGTGAGAATTTGCGATAGAAACGGTTGTCATTATTGTTGAGGCCGTTATTATAATTAGTGTTAAAAGTATTGCTTGCTGTTATTGCTTTTCCTTGCACAAAATCATTGAATGACCTAATTTGAAGCGGCGATAAATTTAGGTTAATGTCTGTGTACATAGGAGCATTTTGCTCGCCTCTAGAATTTAATGCCAATTGTATATCGTTTATATTTATTAACAATGTATTACTGTTTGCTTTACTGATACCGTTGACGTTACTATTATTATTTCCTGCCCTTGCACTATCTTCAGTATCGTCATAATTGTGTGAGCGAAAAGAATTTCTGGTTTTATCATTAACGGGCGTGTCGGCATTATTAACATGAATACGATCTTTTTCACTGACTAGGCTTACCGGTATTTCTATCTCATTATTTCTTAAATTGAATGAAAATGTGTACTGGTAAGCATTCATTTTAGCAACCTTCAACTTGCTATATGTGGTCCCGTCAATATCAGCATTGTTAAAACTTCCATCACTATTAAATGCCAGGCCTTCATTAACATCATTGTTGTTGTTTGAAGCAGTAATATTATTATCGTTGCCATATTCTGTTGTTTTATTAGACCTAGTGAACTTGTCTACTATCCAATCACGCCCTGCATAACGCGAGCGCAAATTTCTACCACCCCATATTTTAATTTCTTCACTCGATACCGGGAAATAAGACCATCCAAAATAATTCTCACGAATTTGTAGTATTGAATGCAACACAATCGGTGTCAGTTGAAATTTTATACCTTCTAAATCGAAGTTTACGTTATAATGGTCAATCAACCGTATTTTTGAATTATACGCCCAATGGGAGTTAATATCGCCACTAATAATAAATGTTTTAAATGTCAGCCATACGATTTCATGAGACGATGTGGCAGGAAACATTTTGTCATTGTTCTGAGAAAACGTTTGTGTTTTTTGCTTTTCAAAGTGACGCTGAGGTAATGAAAGCGCTACCATACACGTTTGTTGTTGATCTTGTGATGATCGTGACGATCTTCGACGCGATTTGCTTCCTCGTCTTCGATCTACGTCACTATTGCTTGGTAATCTTGAGTTAGACTGGTTGCGGTTATGTCGGCGACGATGATCATCATTATAACGACGATCTCGTTCGCCACCATGGATATCGTGGCCTCGATAACGTGTATCTCGCTTCCATTCGCGCCCATTATTGTACCGGTGTGTATAATCGTTAGAACGATAATGATTCCTATTGTGGCCAGGTCTTCTCCTGTCGTATTTATAGTGATCGCCGCCATATTTGGCACTCCTTCCTCCACGGCCACCATCCCCATCCTGGTCGGAGTGCATGAAATAATGATTCTCATCAGGATTAACGTGTACATTATTCACGTTGTTTGCCGTATGCCCAAGTTGTACCGAAAAGGACACTTCTGTTTTCTCTGCTCGGTACCTAACACCACCAACATTATTTACTGTTGCATTTAAATATGGTATTTTGAATGTTGCGTAATTGTTAAAATCAAAATTGTGTAAACGATCAATTACATTTTTTTCATTAATGTTTAAGTGCAATGACAATGTATCCGCAATAATTTCGTGTTTATATACAGTGGGTTGAAAATCATGAATCGCAACAGCGTGACTCGCATGCGCTCCAGGATCACTCCAGTCATTGCTTATATCTGATAAAATGTTCCAGTGTGGTCGTAAAAAAAACATAATCGGCGTTTGCATTCGGTACACAAAATGCCATTTATGGACATCGTTATATATTACAGGATAATGCATGTTTCCAATTAATTTAAATGTCGGCATTTCTAAAAAAGGTTTGTTTTTATTGCCTTTCAATAATGTTGCACCTCCGTTGCTCAATTTAAAGTCTTTAATTTCACAAAACAAATCACTAACGCAGCCGTCACGGTCATTTGCAAAATATGGCATTTTATATCGAACGTATGACCCACTTCCAATATTAATTTCAACCCATGCTATTTGTTTGCCAGTTGCTATTGCTTCACCAATAGGCCCACTTCTTACCTGGCGCTCAAATAGTGTATTTGCATTTGAGTTTTTAGCACTGTTTGTTTTGTTTGTTGTTGGTGCCGTTTGACCATTATTTGCACCCGTGTCCGAGCCATCATCAGTACCACTATCACTTTCCGTATCTGTATCGTCACCAAATGCATTTGGTTTACTTTCATGATCATCGATACCATCATTAATATTATTGCTATCAACTGATGCAGCTCTATTAAGACCACTATTAAAATTACTTTGGTTTCCACTTTTGTGCCGTTGCCGTTCTCTTTGCTTCGTTTCAAATGTTTTTATATCGTATAAATTATAAATATTGTTCTGACGATATGGAACGCGCAACGTTGCCTGGTGATAAAAGAATATCCGCACCTCTAAAAATTGAGCTTCGCGCGGGGCACCTGGCTTTGGGTTATAGTATGATAAATTTTGATAATTTGATGGATAAAAATGTGCCATGAACCTCGCCCGTTGTCGGTCTGTCCACGCACCATACGTAAGTAATGCTCCTTCCCCCTTTCCACTGATATTTAAATCAACCAAGTTCATTGGGGGAACCGCGTTGCCGCGTGCTTCTTCATCCCGCACAGGACCAGTAACATCAAACACGTGTGTAATGGTTAGACGTGTGCAGGTTAATATGTACGGTTCCTTTTTCTTCTTCAATTTAAATTTATGCCTGGTACGTTGGCGGGTATTGTAAGTAGTATTAGTTGGCTGGAGACCTGCATTACGAGCAACAGTATCACTTCGTCCCCTGGCTTTTGTACTGGTATTCACATCAACGGTATACCCACGTTCGCGCGCTCCAAAGGTTTGTTGTTCTGTATTCGGTGTTATTGAGGATAACTCAATGTCACCACCTTCGTTTTCCCCTACGCGACGTTGTGCACCACCACCTAACCTGCGGACAAGATGTAGTGGGTTTACTATATTTAAATTAATATGGTGAGTATCACCTGATGATGATTGGCGACTCGGGCCATTCCCATTGCTTTGAAATGTATTTTGGCTTGGTCCATTACCATTCATTATATCGTTATCTCTGTCCATATATGGATAGTTTGGATTATTGTTGGTGTTTACCATGTCATTGTTTACATCGTGCGGCCCCTCAGCCATCATATTTCTTTCAAATTCTTCCTCATCTCGAGGATCATATGAGCTGTCGAATCTATTACGTGCTGTTCTACCACCCAAGTCAAGGTAATTTTCATTTACAATATCAGCAGCTTCTCGTACATTGTCTCTGGTGTCATTCCAAAAACGTCTTAATGCACCGTATATTTTTTCCCCGCTTATATCCGCTGTTAAACCACGGCGCTTTTCTAAAGGTCTGAGCAGTTGTAAATATTATTCGAAAGTGTCAGTAAAACGAACAATATATATATATATATATATGGTGGTACTACACATTACATTTATGTGCATGTATGTATACTTACCGAGTGGATATAAAATCTGCATTGCCAATTGCAACAACATGGACATTGTGCATATCGGCACGTGTATATACACGGTAGCGATCAAGATTTCTATTTTTGGCGTTCCGTATGTTGGATAACAATTTAGCAGTGTGACGGATTACACCACTTTGAACTACGGCTATTAAAATTGTTGGTGTTCGTTGATTGCCTGCATAAAAATTTCCACACTTCACACGAATTTTCATAGTTGGAGATGCTTTGTAAAACCATGGCAAATCTAATGCTTTTAAAAACAAATCGGCATTTATATCAGCATTCGTTTCATCATCTTCGTGCCCCAAACTATTGGATCTGTTCTTTAAATCATCGCTATAATCGTTGTATTCATAATCATCTGTGCTATCATTACCATCGAAACTATTTTTTCGGCGTTTATTATTTACTTCATCAAACGATTTCTTTGATCCTTTTGAATTTTCTTTTTCAGCTTGTTTCTTTATTTTTTCTAGTTCATCGTAAACATCACTATTATTAAATGCCATCATTTCTAAACCTAGTAAATCTAATGTTATACGGTACGGTAAATCGTACCTATTTTCAGCGGCTTCGTTATTGATAGATTTTTTATCGTTGTTGATGTTGTTGTTGTTGCTACTGCTGCTGTTATTATTATTATTATTATTATTAGTGCTAGTAGCATTGCCTCTGTTGTCATTATTATCTTTTTTAAACATATTCTTTTTATTCAGGTCATCTGCCGTATTACTATTTTCAGTAGTAACATTAATGTTATTTTTATTATATTTATGTTTGCCTTTGCTATTGGTGTTGCTACTGCTATTATCATACTGCTGACTTGATTTATTTCTTCCTTCTTCGCGTTCAATAACCCAATGCTCTTCGCTTCGATATATGGGTGCCCACCATCTAAATGTAATTACCACTCGCTGTATTCTTACTAAAACATTTTTCGAAACATATTGCACATTTTGCAACGCTAATTTACCGCCTAAAAATGCAAACCGTATGTTTCCGATTTTTAAATCTCTATCTTTTCCTAACATGATTTTTTTAATTCCAAATGCAATTACTAATGACAGTAACCATGGTAAATACAATATCTAGTATGTTATGTGTGTGTGTGTGTGTGTGTGCGTGTGTTTGTTTGATTGTTAGTCGTATGTATTGTGGTTGGGGGGGTTGCGTATACTGCAATAATATACTTACATAAGTCAGTACAGTTACAGCAAATATCAAATTCCAGATAACGTAACTGTCATTCTCTAATATAAATGTCGATAAAATATTAATTAATGCTAATGATTCATTTGTATATACGACACGTGTTACGTCTATAACAACACTTCGGTCAACCGTGCTTTGGTTTCCTATGCAATAGCCATTTGTATACGCAAACGAACTGTTGCACGGTTGCATAGTACACCCACCATATGTCTGGTTCACAAATGTATTTATTGGACATATGTAACACTTGTAAACATATGAACTGTTGCTACTGGTGATGGTAGTATTCGTAGACGTAACGTTTGTATTATTACTATTATTACTACTGCTACTATTAGTCTTATTGCTATTGCCATCGGTACTTATTGTGTTGTTTGTTTTGGTGGAGGATGCATTGTTTGCTGTTGTTCCTGTAGTGTTAGTGCAATTGGTTGTAAGCGTTCCATTGCATGATATGTTGTTGTTGTTGTTGTTGTTGTCATTATTTACACTTGGATTTGGATAAAAAAAAGTTGCACAAGTTTGACCGTGTGTTGAATTATAATACGTTAAAGATGCATTTTTATCTACAATGGATATCGCATGGACGTAATTTGTATGAATTGTTGCCAGCACTATACACATAATGGTATTCATCATATAATTCTTAATAATGGTATTGGTACTATAGTTTCTAACCATGTTCCGACGGTACATGATGATGTTTTACGTATCCTTCCGGACTAAATTTTATTCCCGTCTGTTTCTTGTTTCCGAGAAAGATTCGTATTCAACACAACAGCAATATTGTTAATGCGTGATGATGTAATGCAGCAAATATTCGAATGTATCGCTTTGTCTTCTATTTTCGACACACACACACAAAAAAAAAAATTAAAAAACTAAAGGCAACCCTCTGTCAAAAGTTTGCTCTCCTGCTTTTCATTCCTGTTCAGTGAGGTTGTTATAATAATAATAAAATAATAATAATAATAATAATAATAATAATAAAAAAAATAATAATAGTGCAATAATAATAATAATAATAATAATAATAATAATAATAATAATAATAATAATAATAATAATAATAATAATAATAATAACAATAATAATAATAATAATAATAATAATAATAATAATAATAATAATAATAATAATAATAATAATAATAATAATAATAATAATAACATTATTATATATACGAATAACCAGGCCTGTGTACCCGCTAATCCGGAAGTCACTAGGAACATATCATACATGTAAGTATAATCATTCGTAGTCTAAATTAGATAGTCACATATTACCTTAATTTCGTGTAGAATTGTCGATTTTAATTTAAATTGTAATTTTCCATATTGAAATGTGTTGTCTCAAAAACAATTAAGGTAATATTTGATTGTGTGATTTAGAGTACTAAGTATGGTACTTGAATATATGATATGTTCCTACCGACTTCCGGATTAGCATACACACAGGCCTGGTTATTGGTAGTGGACAAATCACCAGTGCTGTGTCAGCGCACCACTTTAATGGATTAGGAATTAGGATATTATTATTATTATTATTATTATTAAATATTATTATTATTGTTATTATTATTTGAAATTATTATTATTATTATTATAAATACGATATAATAGTTCAATATTCATGAACACAAATAACACTATTAACAATGCGAATATACAACTAGCTAGCGAGAGTATACTAATTTCAACCAACAACCCTCTATAGATAGTGTTATACTGTTATCTGTTATTTATACTATTTATTATTTGATTATTTGAAATTATTATTATTATTATAATAAATTATATAATAACACTATTAACAATGCGAATATACAAGTAGCTGGCGAGAGTATACTAATGTCAACCAACAACCCTATATAAATAGTGTTATACTGTTATTTATCATTTGATTATTATTATTTATTATTATTATTATTATTATTATTATAATAAATTATATAATAACACTATTAACAATACGAATATACAAGTAGCTAGCGAGAGTATACTAATGTCAACCAACAACCCTATATAAATAGTGTTATTGTAATAATGACTAGTTATACTACTTACTAATTTCAAATGCACTTACTATACACTATACACTATCTATAAATAATATATTATTATAAATACAATAAAACTTTACTAATAATTACTATTGGCGCCGACCACAAAACTTACCATACAGATACAATACACCAATATACCTCCCTCATATATTAACTATATAAATATAAAAGAAGCATCCTATATACAGATAGAGTATGTATGGTACCATACAACTACAACACACTAATGTATCCCCCTCATTTGTTCACTATGTCATTATACAAGAAGCAGCATATATACAGATAGTATATGTATGGTAACATCGTCTACGCCACCACCACCACCAACTAAGAATGGAGGAGTGACATACACCACACGTGAAATTAGGTACACTGCTTGCGAAGTTACACGTATATTCTTAAAAGGAACAATCAAATAACACGCACACACACGTACACATACACATATACATAAATATATTAAGAGCATAAGATGCCAAAGAACAAAGGCAAAGGGGGTAAAAATCGTAGAAGAGGTAAAAACGATAACGAAGGTAAGTAATAATAATGGGTCACCAGACTTTAAAAACCAAATATACAACCATACAAAACACGCACCCACATGCATGTACTAACATAAACACTTGCCTCTGCAGAAAAACGTGAGCTTGAATTTAAAGAAGATGGTCAAGAATATGCACGTGTTGAACGTATGTTAGGTAATGGTCGTTGTGAAGTATTATGTTTTGACGGCGTTAAACGTTTAGCTCATATTCGTGGTAAAATGCGTAAAAAGGTATGGGTAGGTGCTAGTGATATTATATTAGTAGGTTTACGGGACTATCAAGATAGCAAATGTGATGTAATATTGAAATACAACGCAGATGAAGCAAGACAATTAAAAGCGTACGGAGAAATACCAGATACCGCTAAGTTAGACGGTGATCAAGGCGGTGAAGGTGATGGTGGCGATGGGGAAGAAGACTTTGCATTTGATTTTGAAGAGATATAAATGTTGTAAATACGTCCAAGTGCGCATTTGTATTTATTTTGTTTAAAGGTACAAGTACAACGCTCCGGTACCATACTTTTTATAACGAGTTGTCGATGATTTCGTGCGGTTTAAAAAACGGTGTCTTGAAGTATATTATTATACGAACTGGCGTTTAATAATAATATTTTAATACAGAAGTAATATTTCCTGGTTGTTTAAAATTAAAATTAACTTTTTTTTATTTAAATATAATATAAGTTACTCTTTTGTAACTATTTTATGACCGGTGCACAAAATCGTACCGAGTATATATTATATATTATTACTCGTACAAATATATAGAGAGAAGTATCTTGTACTCATTAATTTAAAAATATATATATAATATATAAAATATATTTTTAAAAATAAAAAAATAAATGTACTCGTAAAAAAAATAATACACACTCGTAAAATAATTAATAATACTTTGAGAGTATAAAAATATACCAAGGGTAATACGTACAAAACTACACACACACACACACACACACACACGTTTACAACTTTCTTAAACTTAAAAAACCTTGTGCATCGCTACCACCACTATATGTTATATGCAGACTTGAACGTGCTGGTAATGCTATGAAATCAACAATTGTCCAACCTGTCACATTACCTGCTGGGTGCTTGCCGTGACGTATAACACCACGCATGGACCTACGCTCACTTTCACTACTACCAATACGTGTACTGGCGCTACTTACTGTACCACTCGCATGTGAACTTAGTACACTACTCAATATCACTTTGTTATTTAAATAAACATTTATACGTGGATCACGATCAGTAAATATACCAACTTTAATTTCATACAATCCAGGTACAATTGTACGTATATTTTCTTGATCAGAATTCCATATGAAGTTATTTTGATTTGTATTCACACATTGTACCTAATATCGTATTATATGTATGTATATGTTAGTAAAAACATCAAATATGCCGCCATATATACATTTGTATGTATGCAAGAAAATATATACGAAAGTATTATTATTGGAAAAAAAAAGAAAACTTACATTCCATGGTATTGCTTTTCCTTTATTTAATCGTCCCGATTTCCAGATCCATCGCCCCACCATCAACTCCATGCTTATATGTTTATTTAAATTTATAATACTATTTTTTAATTGCACAATTGGCTCACAGTTGTCAATGGTATCTTTCAATATTGTAGTAGTCAATTGGTTGATTGCATCTTCGACATCATTTGTATCGGCTTTTTGATCTAACAACATTGTTACATGCTCAATATCACATTTTTTATTAATACGTTTAATCATTTGTTTTTTCAAGTTTGACAAAACATCGTCGTCCTCGTCGTCCTCGTCGCCATCGCCAATTAGGTTGGTGGCAGCATTGCTCAATGGGCCACGGTTTTTGAAGATACTTTTGTTCCCCCCACGCTTACGTATTACATTGCCACTCAGCGCCCTTAAATTGTTTTCTAAACTTTGAAATTGCTTGCGATCAACTTTTTCTTCCAACGCACGTTGCGTAGCATTTAAATCAGCTTTATTTGACAATAAATCCCGTACTTCGTTGGTGTTTACTTTGCGTTCCAGCTGTTGCATCATTTCATCTAAGTTTGCTTTTCCCTGCAACGAGCGTGCAACATCTGTTTTGTATGCTTTTTTATTCAATACTTTCACTACCTCCTGTTGGGACGATAGCAACGCGCGTTGAACCTCGTTGGCAATCATTTCCGCATTGGCACGTAAACGCGCATCTAAGTCACTCCCGTTTATTTTCACACGCAATGCATCTGTTAACTCAATGCGATCAATTTTATTACTTAACAACACTTCCATGTCGCTACTATTTGCTTTTTGCTCTAAGAGTAACATTAAATCACGTACATCGGGTTGGTGCAAGCCACCGATGCCCGACGCGCTTTGATTATGGTTCCTCTTGTCCTCGTTGTTTTCCAACTGAATAATTTTATCTTCTAACTCCAACATTGCATCTGACAATTCCTTCCATTGTACTTCCATATTTTTACGGTCGCATTTCGTGTCTAATGCATCGATGACATTCTGCACGTCGCATTTGTTTTGCAACGCACGGTGGACTTCCTCCGTTTTACAGTAACTATTCTCTAATGTCGACAGCATATCATTTTTCGTCATGTATTTATCATTCAGCAACGTAATTATTTCGTTTTTTGACATTGTTTGTTTTAATTTGACATCAAAATCATCCACCTTTGCGGTAGTAGCACCGAAATCAACTTTTGATGCAAACTTATCTAGCTCATTTACTTCAGCCTTCGTTCGATTCTCCTCCTCCAGCATATTAACTTTACTTTGCAAATTGTTCCGCTCCTTCTCCCCGTTACGTATCAGCTCATACAGGTTCGATATCGTATCGTCCAGCTCTTTGCGCATTGGCCGCTCCGACAATTCCGTCTTTACTTCTTGTAACCCCGCTTTACGGTCAACAATTTGTGTCAACTCACCAAGACTACGGTTCACATCGGACACGGTTGCACGCGCTGCCAACGATGCTTCCACTTCTGCCCAGTCGGCTTTGTCAGACACTGTGCGTTCAAGGCGTTGTATGGTTTCCCCTTGCGCAACAATGACATCGTGCAACGCTTTAAAAGTTGTCTTCACTACTTCCGGTAAGTTAGCACTGTGAAACAGCTGTGACACGGCCCCCTTCGCTAACATAGTGTTCGCACCAATTGTACCTTGCAAGATATCGCTGTTATGTTGTAGGACATTGCTCGATAACCCTTTCAACTGGTGGTGGTGTTGCATCGACGACGATGCGGTAGATGAAACGTTTTGTTGAAAGGAATGGTTGTGACTATTATGACCCACAGTGTTGCGTAACGATGGCACAGGTAAGCCAGAGGCAGAATGGTTATTATTTAACATATGGTGTAGTGGTGTCGTACAGGAATAATAAATACTATGACAAGAAGCGTCGCCGAGAGTTGTTCAACTATGTTGCAACTAGATCCTACTTTCAAGTATGTACGTATATATATATATATATGTTGTGCGTATGTAGACAGATAGTTGTTCCTTTAAAACGCGAGTAATGTATCCAACGTTCCCGAAACGTTGTGCACGCACACACGCGTGTGTGTCTGTGTGTGTGTAATAATAATAATAATAAATTATTTTAATAATAATAATAATAATAATAATATATAATAATAATTAATAATAATATAATAATAATAATAATAATATAATATTGCCAATAATAATCTCTTCTTCTTCTTTTCTCTAATAATAATAATAATTAATAATACTAATAAATATTATTATTATTATTATTACAATACAATACAATACAATACAATGT
>Ga0099797_100898_pt1 | contig 17273 bp, 10 predicted proteins | sample Uncmet_Sort48C_1_FD_89871 | JGI IMG/M metagenome (GOLD analysis project Ga0099797, IMG submission 89871) | Marine eukaryotic communities from CALCOFI LINE 67, Pacific Ocean - C012_Sort48C_1 | ecosystem: Environmental > Aquatic > Marine > Oceanic | place: Pacific Ocean: Monterey Bay | collected...
GCAGTTGATTTTAACCAGAAAATCAAAAAAAAGAAAAATTTTCAATTCCCTGAGTTTTCCTGTGTGGTTTTACCCCATACTGTACACTTTTCGGGACAGGATAAAATTGTTTTTTTTTGGAAATCATCGAAATTGTTGCATTATTTTAGCTTTAAAAAATTGAATAATCCTCCAAATACCTTATTCTTCCCTTGTCCAATATCCATTGTCTTTGGAAGCACATGGTCATGGAAAAATGAAAATTATGCAAAAATAAAAAGAAGTGACAAAGGTTCCCATCCCCCTTAAAAAGAGAAAAAACATAAGTTATTAGTTATCAAGCATTTAAGTAAAAATGTGATAAGGAACTATGGTATAAATAGCATATGGTTGTAAGTGCAACTGGGGTTTAAAATGATTGATTTTCAAACTGCCTTCTTCTTCATCAAGAGAAAAGATTTCCTGGAGTTCCTCTGCTGAATGACCGTCTATCTCATTATCGGACAGCAAAAATAAAGTCGATCCACAATGGAAAGCCTTAAAGAAGATTGTGTCACACCAATGATCCGAATCCCGCAGAACTCGATGACCACAGCACATTAACCAAGAACTTCTTTCCACATCGAGGCGAAGAACAAGTGTAAAGAAAAAACCGCCTCCATACATACTCATATTATCCACATTGCAGTATAAACTACCTTCTTTGCCAATAAAATGACATAAATCCCATTCTAAGTCATCCCCAGAAAAATAGTCACCTAGCTCTTCAAGACTTCCACAATCAATGTTTTTGATGCGCTTTTTTAACTTGGTTTTAGGCAGATTGTCAGCATTGAATGCTGGTAACTGAAACTCATGGCTTTCTAGATAGTAAACAAATTCTGGCGTAATCATGCACATCTTGTGATCTTGCAAAAGTGCCAGAGCCATCATATCAGAAACTTCAATACTCAGAACAAAACCTTTGTCGAAGCTAAACGTTCGTAGATCAAATCTAAATATAGCAGTGTGAAATGAATCATCAAAGTTAGTGAGAGAGCATTTCAAATTGCACATAACATACACAGAATATTGAGTATCATATATCATTCGTGCTACACAGAGGTTTTCCATGGTTGCAGTTTTTTCACCTATAACTAGGTCCCTCAGTTCAAATGCTGTGAATTGAAATATTAGATCAAAGGACTTTGATGAATGCAAGAATTTCCAGATAGAGTAAGAAGAAGAGTAGTTAACTCCATTGTTGGTTGAATCTTCTGTAACAATATAGAAAATATTGAGGTGGTGGAAAGCAGTATACAGGTCTCCCTTATCAGCCAAAGCATTACCATCTATTTTTGTGATGCTTTTATGAGTTGGATCAATTAGAATGTTACCAGAGATGACTACCTCACGATTATGTTTCACATTCCAGACATCGATTTTGTTCAACACTTCATACCCAAAACATTGCTCAAATTGTTGCATGTTGAGTTTTTCAATATTTTCTCTTACATAACATTCACAAAGGAACCGTAGTTTATCAACACCACATCGCTTTGCAATTGAGTACCACTCGGATATATTGGTTGCATTAAAACAATAACGAATACCTTCTACTAGCCTATCAACCAGCCATTCGAATTGAACATACTGAGCAAGCTGCAACAACTCTGGCACATGTTCTGCTGTAATATCAACGCTGGCGTAAATCACGTCCATAAACAGTGAAACAATTTCCACAGGGAAGTCATCCAAGACAACAACATTGGAGGTGGTTGCAGATGATATTGATGATGTAAACAATGCTACAAAGTAGTCACTCACAGAGGCAAGCACACATTTGTGAGCTTTGACATCTCCACCATCACATTTGAATGTAACATCACATAACTGCCCACTCTTTCGTTGTGCATTCAAATGTTCCCATGACGATCTCAGTTTATCCGGGTCTAGAGTGGCATTCTGGATATCTTCACATAGTCTTGGTGTCATTGTTTTTCAGGTGACCTCTACAAGAAAAAAAATGCCAGTTATTCCACGTTACAGAGAAATACAACTTTGAAATGACATTTCTCAATAAGAATTAATACAAAACCATGAGAAACTAGTTCGGAATAAATCACTGAAAAGTGATGTCACAAGCTGCAAAATAAGCCACAAAAAAGATGGAATTAAACAACATTTATGCACTCCACACAGTATATGCATGAGAGAACATTAAATGAAATTTTCATTATTCCAATTATTCCAATTCGTTTGACCTTCGTGTGTCACCCCTCAAGATGTTTCCTCTCATTGAAAAAAGAAAATTAACATCAATAAGTGCCACATTTCAATTTTTTCTCTCTAGAGACGAAGTGCCATTTTCAGGCCAGAAGGGGAGGGTATGCCGACCTAACCGCAGTTGCCCCAAAACTTTGGGGGTAATTTTAAGGAAAACTAAGGGTTTGTCAGCCTGGGACTAGAAACGTTGGACTCGCAATCAAAAAATATAGAATTTTCGAAAACATTTTCTGGGGTTTTTCGTCTAGGCTAAATTGAAAAACAATTTGCTTTGCTAAAGTAACCAATTAGTAAGGTTTACTAATGGGCTTATTCTTTATTAATAGTCATGTGACAAATGAAGAAGAAAAGTTTATCTTTCATGATTTACTATTTCAAACTTCGAAAAATAAAAAGAAAATTGAACTAGTGCAGAGTGAATCAATGAAGTGATGTCACAAGCTGTGAAGCAAGCAACAAAAATATAGAATTGAACAACATTTATTCTTCTCAAGATGGAATTCCATGCAGTATATCCATGAGACAACATTTCATTATTCCAACTAAACAAATATTATTTCTAGCTGTGAAGCGCATCTCCAGCTTTGACTATGTTTGTTAGTTCATTAGTCCATTACTTTGCTCGTTGGTTAGTTACATTTTTTTGACATACATGTGTAAAGATACACTCTACTCATCAGTTTTTTTTGGAAAATTGGAAAGTGGTACTTATTTTTTCTTGCATTTTTTAGGGTTTGAAGTTTGAAATAGTAAATCATGAAATATATAGTTTTCTGTCAATAGTCATGATATCACTACCCTTTACCTTTTAGCTTAAATATGAAGGAACCTAAGGGGGTTAACTTGAGTGGAACCGTTGGGGGGGTGGGGGGAGCAGGTCACAAATAGATGAGATTGAACAACATTAATTCTCATCAAGATGGCGCTCCATCCAAGCAATATATTCATTATGGAACATATCATTATTCAAATTCAAAAAGAAATTAGGAATTTTTTTTCACTTTTCTTCTTTATCCTTCGTCCAGAGACAAAGTGCCACATCTCAAGCTGTTTCCTCCACTTCCAAAAAGTGCTAGGGGATTGACCCTGTAACATCAAAATCAACAAAAAAGAAGACTTGACATTCAATAATAATTTGTTTCATCTTCGGAAGCTAAGTGCCATATTTCAATTTTTGCCACTAAGACTAAGAGCCACTTCAACTTTAAAAAAACTATGTCTTGGGGGAATCTGCTTCCAAACATGTATGTCTTAAAACAGACAAACAGACTAACAGAATATTTTTTTCAAAAGCAGCTCGGTTGCCTGGCTCTGAGGCTGAAATTGGCCCAAAAAATAAGCACCTGCTGATATAATAAGCAACTGGGGCTTAAATATGACCTTATGGTGAGCAAAAACTTGATGTTTATGTATCCCACAGTGATAAATCTTAACTCCAGTCACACACCAAGTTGAGTCTGTTACCCTGTCGCGTTAGAAATCATAAGAACTTCTTGATAGGGTGAAAATTGATGAATTTCACACCTCACTGAATTAGTTTTAAAAAAACTGACTGACTGACTAACAGACCTTTTTATATACTTCCCAGCCTCCGGCGGGAAGTAAAAACTGATATTAATAAATTTTAATAGAATTCTTTAATTTCAGTCTTATGATCACAAACTTTTTACTGTGCGTAGATTTACTTCTAAAATGATAATTCTCGAAGTTTGGAGAAATTTGGTGAAGCCAACAGAAAGTTGACACAAAAAACACTTTAGGGGAAATAGTATATTATTATCCCATCAACCTGAATATCGCTATCTGATTGGCTGTAATCGGAGTGACAACATCAATGTCGGACAGTATGACGTCAATAATCCAACATTAGTGCTATTGTCCGATTCTAACAATACAATGACATCGTTAATTGGTAACGGTCCAGATAAGGCAAGTAAGGATAAAAATTTAGAGCTGGGCCTGAAAATTTTAATTGGTAGACTCATCAGTTCAAAATGGCTCAGCCTGCAAAACGGTTTGTCACTTACGAGGAAGGTTTGTCCGATTTCCTAGAAACGAAGCAAGCAAAAAACACAGAAGGAGCTACAAAGACTACCTTGACGTTACTAGAAACATTTTGTGCCGAAACTGGATTGTCCATTTATCTGGATAATGCATACATGATGGATAATACCGTGCAACGTTTCTATGCTGGAATTCGAAAAGCAAATGGTGACTTTTATAAGGTGACAACCATGAATTGTATAAGGTTCGGACTGCAAAGACATTTTTTGAAAAATTGACAATCAATGTTTCAGATTTCAAAGCGTCAAACACCTGCTTCAAAAATGTTTTAATCAAAATAAAACAATCTGGGAAAAGGAGCCATCACACATTATCCAGAAATAGAGCCGGAGGATTTAAGAAAATTGTACGCATCCTTTGACCTAAACACTCCAGATGGATTGCAGGAAAGTTTTGTTTGATATTATGTTTTTCTTTGCCGGCAAGGTTGTGAAAACCTCCGACCTATGACAAAACGTAGCTTCTTTGTCGGGCATGACTTAACTGGTAAACAATATGTATATCAAGTTGGCAGTGAGGTGGATAAAAACCACAGCATTGCCGACGCTCCATTCGATACTACTGGAGAGGGTCGTATATACGAAACAAAGTCGGAAAGATGTCCCGTCGCATCCTTTATTAAATATTTAGAGCACTTACATCCAATTCAAACTCTGTTGTGGCAACTCCCTCGTGAAACAGCCAAAATTAGTGATCTCAATCAAATGGTACTGCTGCTCGCCATTGGGAGAAAAAACTCTCGGAGCAATGATCCCGAAATTTTGGCAAAAGTATGGTTTATCGCAAAGATATAGCAATCATTCCATCAGGGTGACAAGTCTTTAGACAATGGAAGATGTAAACATAGAAGGACGGCATATACAGTGAATCAGTGGACATAAATCTGTTGATTCCATCAAAAACTATGCACGTCGGTTATCGGCATCGAGGAAACGAAATATTTCGTCGTGTTTTGCTACCTATTTGGCACCAAAACTGGACTCAAATGATATCAATAAAGAAAATATCGAACAGGGAATATCTGCTAACGATCAAAATATATCTACAATGAGAAAAACAAATGAAAATTTAGTAGATTTCAATGTAGGTGGCGACATTGACGATAGTTCTCTTGCAAAACTCTCTTCTGATATGTTCCGAAGCTTGAACGCATTAACAAACTGTAACAATTGCAACTTTACTTTTAATGTACATGTGCATACATAACTGCCAAGCCAATTTCTTTCCTTGTATACTGTAAAGTTGGTACCAATACATATATGAAGCGGTTTTTGTTAGCAATGTATATAGCTATAATTGAAATTTGTTTACGAGAATAACCATTGATTTGATGCATAAAACGAGTTTCTTCCCATAATTTTTTGTCGAGCTAATTAATATATTCTTCTCTCCAATTGTATACTCTTATCATACAACCATAAAAAACAGTCACTAGCGATATCTAATGAATCATCTCCTACATATTATAATCCATTTCAAATGTTATTCAGCATTGAATCGAAAAAAGATTCTGAAAAACCTTTTTCCCAGTGTGCGTTACATGCAAGTTTTTAAATAAATTACTGAATATTTTTTTTTGTCTTTTCTTTCGTAAATAGTAAATCATAACAAAAACAATAAAACATAGATTCATATTTTCATTATTGGCTTTTCGAATTCTTGAAAGGACGGTTTCTATGAGCTAAAATTAGTTCCATTCAATTTACCTTATCAAGCGAAATTAACGGCAGACATTTATCAACGTCTTTGATCGGGAATTAAATGTCTACCGTTATTTTGTGTAATAAGGTAAAGATGGGATAATAAAACATTTATTCGGATACTGTCACGTCCAATATTACATTTATTTTGTCTCAGCAATAATTATCGTTTTCCGCCTGTGGCCTCGACCGATATTTTTGCCTTGACAAAATAAATGTAATATTGGCTCAACGTCATCCGATAAGTGTATAATGGCCTGTTGTTTACGGGCTTATTCATAAACATTTGTTATTAGATATTACTTTTCAAATTTGGATCCTAGCAAACTTTCCAAATGGAAAAAATTTCATGAAAAAATATTGAAAATTAAAAAAGTTACTTGAAAAACTGAAAAGTGACAGCTATTTTGGAACAGACTTTAGTACCCTAGTTAGCATTAATTAGCCCAAATTAAGACCTTTCGTTGGCCCTATAATAAAATGACCTAACAACACCCCAAAAGGTTTGCATGATAGTGAAAAAGTATGAAGTTTCAGCCTATTAAAAATGTTTGCAGATAACACACCCCACTACATTTAAGGGCTTATTTTTGACCAGCAAATTTCTTTCAGCACTATGATCACCAGTCTCCGTTAGATACCAATTATATCTATCATCATATGCGAAATTAGGAAAAGCTGATGGTGCAATCTAGAGAAATTTACCCAAAATCCTCAATTTGGGCAAAAATTAGCCCATTTTCCCAATTTTGGGCCATGAACGTTTTTTTCAAAAATTGATATTTGTCACTTAAAATCATTTATAGTGCAGTAACTTGTTGCAAAAAATCAAAATCTAATGATGGGGAGTATGAGAACTTCTGGGACTGACAGACTGACAGACTGACAAACTGATGAGACTGGCGGACGTAGCTGGTTACATAGGACTGGCCGAATAGTAGGATGGGTCCAAAAAAGCCTACCTCCACAAGAATAAAATGAAATCTTAGTTCCCACTAAAAGCAGACCTCCCCCACCCCAACTCACCCCCACAGACACAATACAAGTGCTTGGATTAACATAGTTACCACCATGAGTGCAATGCATGATGGATGACTAATTAACCTGAACAAGGGTGGAATAATAGTACAATTTTTTGTTAAAAACACTAACAACAAAAGATTGGCTATATTTGTAAAGTATAAAATCTGCAGAATGCCATGATGATATGTCAAGCTGAACCTTAACTGACCCACCAGTGGGTCCAATAAAATAATATACAAAAAACAATTGTTTCTTGGCAAATGCATCTATTATATTTTTCTGTTTCTTCCGCTTTTTGTTTTTTTCATTGCCTGGGAAAATAACAAAAATGTTATGTTTAAATTAATCAACCAGCAAAAATCTTTTCCTAAGTTAACCCAATTTTAACAGATTTAAGATGTGTCAATAACTAACTACAAAAGCAACTTTCTGAGTTTCCAGGATAGTCAAGTTCATTTTTATAAGTTAGTACTACATATGTATCATACTCAAGAATCAACAAGCAAGGACCTACCTTGAATCATCACAATTTAAAAATCAAAAATGAAATGTAACAAGTATCAATTTGGTTATCATAAAAAAAGAAGAGTAAAAATCTGAATGATATGAATAAATCTTCTATCTATTACCATCAAATAGTACATGTTATTATCAACTATCAAAACATAACCCAATTTGCTATACTAGCTGCTTGGTAAAATAGAGATCCTTTTTGTGGAAAAGTAGAAACACAACATTAAATGCCAGACCTTTTCATGAAAGTTAAAAAAGATATGATATTTTACATCCCTAATCACATTTGTTCCAGAATTTTCTGGAACAAGCCTTTGGCATGAAATAGAAACATATATGGTAGATTGATTTTAAAAAGTAAGCACACCACATCAAATATCTTGATCACAGTAAGTAATAGATTCCATGTAATTGGCCCTCCATTATTTTCATTTCTTACTCTAGGTATTTCCCAGTTCCGATTAGAATTTTGATTGAAAATTTCTTGTACCAGTTTGGGCATAGTTTATATTATATGATGTTATAGTTTATACATCAACTAGGCTAATTTTTGCAAATTTCTTTCGTGAATTGTGAATGAGTTATCTTCGTCTAATAATTGTTTAAAAGTGAGTTCACTATTCCCATATGTACCACACAACATGATCTCTTGTGCAAATTGTTTGTTCTATTATTGATATGTCTACTATGAAACATCCATAATAAGGGACATTAATTAAATTTAGATTCAATGAAGACTTTCATGGTCATCTGCAGTTTGTCCTTGTACTTAGATACTCTCATAAACACATATAATTTTTGATTTCCTTTCTTCAATAGTGTTTCAACAGGATTTTCAAAAGCCATTTTATCATCTATCCATACGTCCATTAATTGTGGTGCAATAAGAGGGATTTAAACTAGATAATACCATCACTATGAGATCCTATTATTAAATTAGTCAAAATTTGAAGAATACAGTAGAGATACTTTGTGAATGACCCCAAAACTATTTACAATAAAATAAAAGAATAAGCCTAGAAAAAATATAGTATTAAATACTGTACAAAACTAATTTAAAACTTGATAAATATAAAAATTAATTAATTAATCAAAATGGTAAAATAGTGAAAATCATTATCAAGTCTTATTGAATGAGACAATTATCATGATCTTTACACCTTAGATGAAACTCAAATATTGTTTAAATGACATTATTACCATTTTGTAGGCCAATATTTCATTTGCAAAAGGGCATAAATATCCATTGTCGGCCCGCTACTGAGGGCAAACAATGATGTCATTACACTGTGATGACAAAATATGGTGCAGACCTTAACAATGATGTTCCCAGCAAAGTAGTAAAAATAGTAATAACCTAATTAGAATTGGGTCGTATGGGATTTTGACATCCCCAGGAAAAGCCCTCGGTCATCATTGTCGTCCGACCCTCTGCTTCGCCGCGGGCTGACAACCATGACCTTGGGCTTTTCCGCAGGCCGTAAAAATCCCATATCGCCCTCTCAAATCAGGTAATTGTTATATTGCAACTTTTAACTGTCCAAAATAGGTCAGTTAATGTTATACAACATAAGAATTTCCAAACATACCCACTATATAAAGAATTGCCCTCAGACAACTAGTATCCCAGAAAATAATAAAAATGTTATGTTTAAGTAAATCAACCAGCAACAAGCTTTTTCTAAGTTGACCCAATCTAGATAGATTTTAGATATGTTAAAAACTACAAAGCAATTTTTCTGAGTTTCCAGTAAAGTCAATTTTACTACATTAGTTCTAACTATGATACTCACTCATGTATCAAAAAATTAATTTTAGACCACATCGTAAATAGAGACCGGCTGCCATTTTTCATCTGAAAAAATATCATAACCACCCTTCACTTGAACAGCCTGAACAGTTATAACTTATAACAACAGGAAAAAATGAAAAATGTTGAAAGATGAAAATATTTTTTTTCACAAAATATTATGATCTCTACAGGTGTATGCACCGCAGAATAGCACGGTACCGCAAAATGTACAAAGTTAGATTTGACCTCAAAAGAACTAAATAATATCCTAAGGGAAGTAAATTTTCTTTGTTTCAGATGTGTCATAGATGGACTAATGACAATTAGGCAAAAGAGCTACAACTTTGTAATATTTCCCAAAAATTTTTGACTTTTACTTGAAAATGCTATCCACAAAAAAGCCAATTTTTGGAAATATAGCCCCTTAGAGCCAGCAAACTTGAAAATAAGTTTGCTTTGAAAGCATCTTATAGTACTCCTACATCTACTGAACATAGAAAAACTACATTAGATGAAATCATATCAAGCCTAATCCTTCTAAAAAGTCCCCTAAATCATCCAGCCTTAGTAGGAAATTTTATGCGCATTTTGCGGTACATCATCAGAAAAATAATCTTCACTCCAAAAGCTCCAAAACATAATCCAAATTGTTATAAGTGGTGATATACCAGTTATAGTACAGGAAGATGTTATGATAATGCCAAAATAAAGGAATTTGTTGTAGGCAATTACCATTTTGAAGTAGAAATTCAAACCATGTGCCGCAAAATGTGCAAATTTATGTAAATAAGTTGATCACTGAAAATAATTGAAAATTGTGAATACCGTAAATAATGAATGTATCATACAAATAAATAACTAAAATCTAAGTCTAAAATCTTCACAACTGTTAGTATCTCTTCAATTTATTATAGATTTGTAAATAGTTACTATCATCCAAAACATACCCTCCTTTCGAAATATCTGATGGCTTACAAGGGCCATAAAATACATATTTTGCTTTAATAATTTTTATGTCTTTTCTCTTAGGAAAATCCCATTTACCACAAGTATATCCTCAAAAAGTCCATCTCTACAGAGTCTGCTGAGCTATCTACGTCTTCTGAAAATACCTTCAATAACCTTCCCCAGTACCTCCCTTGACAAAAAAAGACGCAGTAGAATGACCTGATCATCTCATCGAGCGGTTCTTGACATGATTTTACTTTAGATTTAATCTCGAAATCTACATTGTCACCATCACTATCATCATAACTATCTATACTTTCTACTGTACTTTCATCTCTTTCTTTTTGTCAGGATTTTGTCAAAAACAAAGTCTAATGATTTGGTTCTCCTAATAAAAGTAGATATTATGAGTCTACATATGTGTGCCAAGTTTCAAGTCCAGGTAAATGTTTGTTTCAGAGATATGGGGTCAAAATGGATCAAAAATTGAGTTATTTGAGGTTTTCTCAAAAACAATTGTAACAACTTGGTTCATTCTCCTAGTGAAAGTAGATATTATATGAGTCTACATGTGTGTGCCAATATTCAAGTCCAGGTAAATTTTTGTTCCGGAGATATGGGGTCAAATAAGGTAAAAATGGATCAAAAATTTGAGTTTTTTGAGATTTTCTCGAGAACTAGCATAACGATTTGGTAGTGAAAGAAGATATGAGTCTAAACCTGGCCCCATGATATTTAATACTGATGAGTCAATAATATCCAGATTTACCATTTAGTTCCTTGTTATTGTTGCATTTCAATGTGGGTCCATGTAAGTCTAGCTTGTTCTTTGTTCAACGGTAAATATTCCGGCCGTATCCGCCCCCCCCCCCCCCCCGGGGGGGGGGGGGGGGAAAAAAAAACACCCCCGGAAATTTGGGGGAAGGGGGGGAAAAAAAAGTTTTTGGCCAAAAAAAAAATTTGTTCAAATTTTACCTTCACGTCATTTTTTCCCTCTCGTTTGGTCAAAGGGGGAATAATAAGCTGTTTCCAGGTGTTTGGAATGCCTGAAAATCAAAAATTTTCCGGGGCTTCGCCCCTGGACCCCATTGGGGGGCTTACAGCGCCCCCCAAACCCCCAGCTGTTTTACTCACTCGCTTCGCTCGGTCGTTTCGGCTCGCTTCGCTCGGATCTCTCCCTACGCTCGACTTTAAAATGTCGCGAAAAAGGGGGAAGAAATAAGCTTCATGGACTTTTGGGTTGGGGAAAAAATAAGGGTTTTTGGCCAGAATATTCACCCTTGGAACCAGACTTCAGAGCTAAATACACACAACATTCATTCTCTCTACACCATGCTACAGCCTCCTGAAGCTGACTTTCTCTCTTTGTGATAGAACTTCTATGATTGTACTGTAGCTTCAGCATTGTTATTCAGATTGCTCATCCTCCCTTTCTTCTTGGCACTAAACTTCATCTGCAAACTAAATTGTTTATTCATATTCTTATCTGAAAACATAAAAATATATAAATCTGAAGAAATGCTGCATTAGAATTAAGCTTAAGATAACAATCCTTAATTTTCTAGAATATACTTTTGCAAAATAAAAGTTTGAGTTCAATCACACTTTTATATATGGAGGACTAGATAATACTTACTTTATTCAATATTTTTGAACCTAGGCTTGATATAAGAAAACTCAATTTTCTTTTGCACATTCTGCGGTACCCACCTCGTACATTTTGTAGTGCAATGGGTACTAAGATTGAAAATAAGTTAACAAGCATTTTACAGCTCTTAGAGCATCTATCTAGAAGTATTCTCACCAATTTTCATGAACAATAGATAAATTGGGCCCAAGTAAGAGCCAAATTTGTCGATTTTGATCTTTGTGCATTCTGCGGTACATCAGGTAAAAAATAAAAAAAATCATTGTTAAAAAACATATAATATTTTTCGAAATGACCCCCTGGGAACCAAATATTTCAATTTGCGTTAATTAATGTACCTTGTCATTTTCGTGTAATAAGGTACATATAATCATTTTTTAGTACTAATACCATTATTACAATAACAGTTAGATTTCTTAATGTCTTGACTTTCTGACTAACAATTTGACCATCATCTGTAAATTAAAATGGCCTATGTTCATCTCAGTAGTATTTGAAAACAAAGGAAGATTTCTATTTCATCTTGTTTAAGATGAGATATGATGATGATTTTTGGTATGCAAGGTCCTTAGTACATAATAAGATCAATGAGGGTGTAAGTATCAGCAGGGTGCAATTATCTCATTAATTATTCATGGTGTATGAATTGATGACGTCATCAACCTCATATACTATAACTTTGTCAAAAATTGATATTTTTGATGATTTTTCCACCAAAATGCTTGTAGTACCATCTAGTTTCCGACAAGGTATCATATGCGGTTCCAAAAAAATTCCAAAATCTCGATTTTTTTGGCGGCCCGGCGGCCCAGCCGACGGACCGCCGGGTGGAAATTTTTCCCCCTCAAAATCACCGCAATAATATGTTAGGAAAAGTCAAGAAGTTTGGATAACAGTTTACGACTCATTTAGGAGCTATTGACAGAAATATAGTGCCGCGGGTCACTTTGACCCCCCCTTGTAGTAGGGTTAATAGAGGTTTTACTGTACTGACCAAAATTGAAGTAGTAGTCTAGAGACGTCCTTGGCCTATGATGTACAAGTTTCTTGCCCACAACATAAATTCTTTCATTAAAAAACGTTTTTCACATGTATTTTTGATCCTTCAATTTCTCCATAAATTTTCAGAAACTCCATGTCTGTGGGCAGTAGAGTATGTGGGTGCTATGTCTGTACATGTCATGTAACTAACTAATATCTTAAACCAAAACCTAGATTTGCACTTTACAGCTAAAAATGATATTTTTGGAAATCATCAAAACTCCCACAAGCTTAAAATAAAATGAAATATCCTCCAAATACCTTATTCTTTGCTTGTGCAATATCTGAAATTGTCAGAAGCTCAAGGTTTAACAAAAATATGAAAATGTTACAAAAATAAAAAGCTCCTCTCCCCCTTAAAAGTGGAAAACACAATAAAAATATTTAACAGTAATAATTTATCAAGTATTTAAATAAAGATGTGAAAAGGAGCTATCACATATTTAGTATATAGCTGTAAGCGCAATTGAGGTTGAAAATGAATGATTTTCAAACTGCCCTCGTTTTCATCAAGGGAGAAGATTTCCTGGAGTTTTTCTGGAGTGTCATTGTCTATCTCCTGATCAGCCAGCAAAAATAAAGTTGGTCCACAATGGAAAGCATCAAAGGAGATTGAATAACGAAGAACTCGACGACCACAGCACATTACCCAACAACTTCTTTCCACATCAAGGCGAAGAACAAGTGTAAAGAAAACATCACCTCCCTGCAAAATGTCCACATTGCAGTATAAATTACCTTCTTTGCCAATAAAATGACACAAATCCCAGTCACCCACATCAAAATAGTCACCTAGTTCTTCGAAACTTCCACAATCAATGTTTTTGATACAATCATTTAACTTGGTTTTCGGCAGATTGTCAGCATTAAATGCTGGTAACTGAAACTCATGGTTATCTAGATAGTAAACAAATTCTAGAGAAATCATGCAAATCTTGTGATCTTGCAAAATTGCCATAGTCATCATATCAGAAACTTCTGTACTCAGAACAAAACCTTTGTCGAAGCTAAATGTTCTTAGATCAAATCTAAATATAGCAGTGTGGAATGAATACGAAAAGTTAGTGAGAGTGCATGCCAAATAACACATAACATACATATAATATTTGGTGTCATGAATTATTTCAGTAACATAAAGGTTTTCTATCGTTGCAGTTTCTTCATCTGTAAGTAGGTTCCTCAGTTCAAATGCTGAAAATTGCAATATTAGATCAAAGGACTTCGATGATTGCAAGAATTTCCAGATGAAGTAAGAAGAAGAATAGTTTTCTCTATTGTTGGTTGAATCTTCTGTAACAATATAGAAAATATTGTGGTAATGGAAAGCGGTATACAGGTCTCCCTTATCAGCCCAAGCATCTCCATCTATTTTTGTGATGCTTTTACGAGTTGGATCAATTAGATTGTTACCAGAGATGACTACTTGACGATTATGTTCCACATTCCAGACATTGATTTTGTTCAACACTTCAGACCCAAAACATTGTTCAAATTGTTGCATATTGAGTTTTTCAATGTTTTCTCTTACATAACATTCACAAAGGAAACGTAGTTTATCAACACCACATCCCTTCGCAATTGAGTACCATTCGAATACATTGGTTTCATTAATACAATAACGAATACCTTCTACTAGTCTATCTACCACCCATTCCAATTGAACATACTGAGCAAGCTGCAACAACTCTGGCACATGTTCTGCTGCAATATCAACACTGGAGTATATCACGTCCATGAACAGTGAAACAATTTCCACGGAGAAGTCATCCAGTACAACAACATTGGAAGTGGTTGCAGATGATATTGACGATGTAAACAATGCCACAAAGTAGTCACTCACCGAGGCAAGCACGCATTTGTGAGCTTTGACATCTCCACCATCACATTTGAATGTAACATCACATAACTGCCCACTCTTTCGTTGTGCATTCAAACGTTCCCGTGATGATCTCAGTTTGTCTGCATCTATAGTGGCATTCTGGATATCTTCACATAGTCTTGGTGTCATTGTTTTTCAGGTGACCCCTACAACAACAAAAATATGAGTTATTCCACTTTACAGACAAATACAACTTTGAAATAAATACTTATTTCTAAATAAGAATTAATGCAAAACCGTGGGCTTCGCCAAGTGACCACGTGAAACTAGCTCAGAGTAAATCACTGAAAAGAGATGTCAGAAGCTGTGCAGCAAGCCACAAAATCATGTTATTAAACAACATCTATTCTCATCAAAATGGCACTCCACGCATTGTATTTTTGGGAAAACATTTAATTATTCCAAAAAAAAATTCATTTGTCCTTCGCCCAGAGACTAAGTGTCAAATCTCAAGTTGTTTCCTCTCCTTGCAAAAAGAAAACTACAATTTTGAAATAAATACATATTTCTAAATAAGAATTAATAAATATAATTATTCAAACTAAAACAAGCAAACATTGAATGGACCCACACTTTAAAGATGGAGAAAAAATAAGATAATAAAAGTTCAAAAAAAAGTGAGTCTGAGGTGGTGTGTACATGAGGTGCAACACCTAAAATGAAACTAGAGTCATGCTGACTGGCACACTTCCCGCCTGCAGCCCATTACCAAAAACATTCCCATTACCAAAAATATCAGAAAGTAGTTCGGAGTGAATCCCTGAATCACTAAAGTTAAGAATATTGAGCCTCTGGCAAAAAAATCACCAAAACTTTTCTAAAAAAGTGTGTATGAGAAAAAATTGTTCATTTCAAAGGACAGTATGGAACATAATTGACAAAATTGTACTTTTTTGGATATGAGTTGTCTAGAATGACTCACTGAAGTGATGTCACAAGCTGCGAAGGAGCCACAGTAAGATGGAATTCAAAAAAACTAGTAGGGAGTGAATCACTGAAGTGATGTCACAAGCTGCGAAGGAGCCACAGCAAGATTCATAACTTGTCAATATTCAAAATAAATTCTATTTTTGACTTCTACGGCCCAGAAATACCCCATGTACCACATTTGAATCGATTATTTTGATGTTTGACAAATGAATGACAACTTGTCATCATGTATGCATACCTAATGAGGATCGCATCAATATTCAAAATAAACTCCATTTTTGACTTCTACGGCCCTGAAATACCCCATGTACCACATTTGAGCCGATATTCTTTTGATGTTTGACAAGCAAATGACATGCTGTCATTATGAGGTCAATATTCAGTTAATAATTAATGAGCACTTGATTTAATGAAAAAATAATTGTTATAAATGAATTCCCCGCCTCAAAGTTAGTTAGTATGATGATTTTCATAGAAATTGTACAAGAATTGACACCTGTACAGCGTCATGTCACTTTTTCATAAATAATCAATTAACTTCCTGTTAAGGTATCCAAATAAGTTGGTCTTACAAAAAATGAAAGTCCTTGTGATGACTATTCATGTGACTGTAAAGAAATAACTGCTGAATAACAATGGCTCATTTATAAGCCTAGAAGCGTTTTTTGACAAGATGCCATTATCCATTAATATTTAATTAAGAGGACGTCATATTGACAATTGACACTTGAAAACATAATCAAGATACGTTGATTGACATTTGTGCCGACTTTTATAACAAATGAATGGCTCCTTCATGACAAATTCATTGAAAATGCGAGAAAATCACTTCTCAATTTTCCGTACTTGACCCCATGACGTTCACCGTGAAAAGGTCTATTGTTTAATCTTCACATTCAAAAGAAAAAATCGAAAAAAAAAATATTGAAAAAAAAAAAATTCGAAAAAAAATCTAAGTGCCACATTTCAAATTTTTTTTAAGTGCCACTTTCTATCTCATGGTGAGGGTGTGTCCGGCCACCAAGCCATAAGTGGACACCCCTATCAACCTAGATCGAACTGTCGAAAAAACAAGAAGAAAAAATCGAAAAAAAAAATTGAAAAAAAAAATCAAAAAAAATTCTAAGTCCAGCACCGAAAAAAAATTCAAAAAAAATTCTAAGTCAAACTCCGAAAAACTAGTTCGGAGTGAATCACTGAAGTGATGTCACAAGCTGCGAAGTATCCACAGCAAGATGGAATTCAAAAAAAAATAAAATAAAAAAAAAATAAAAAAAAAAAAAAAAAATTCAAATAAAATAAAATTGAAAAAATAAAATCGAAGAAAAAACTAGTTCGGAGTGAATCACTGAAGTGATGTCACAAGCTGCGAAGGAGCCACAGCAAGATGGAACTCTACAACATTTACTCTCATCAGATGGCAATAAATACGCACTATATCCATGAGAGAACAATTGTTTTATATTCACGGTCAAAAGAAAAAATCAAAAA
>Ga0099797_100899_pt1 | contig 17263 bp, 17 predicted proteins | sample Uncmet_Sort48C_1_FD_89871 | JGI IMG/M metagenome (GOLD analysis project Ga0099797, IMG submission 89871) | Marine eukaryotic communities from CALCOFI LINE 67, Pacific Ocean - C012_Sort48C_1 | ecosystem: Environmental > Aquatic > Marine > Oceanic | place: Pacific Ocean: Monterey Bay | collected...
GCAGGAGGGGCGGCTGGCATTGGGGGAGGATTTGAACGGGGGAAAAGCGCTGGCCACGAACATCTCCAACAAGATTCTAGGTATGGGCCACGTGCTGGACGATGAAATCCAAATCCTGGTGTCTGAGAAGGGCATCACCAACGCCGACAGTGTGAAACTCCCAGACTGGTCTTCATTCATTTTTGGAATCTTGAGACTGGGTCCCTACCCTAAATACTAAAGGTTTCTGAACCCGGGTTTTGATGGCAAGAGGTACCGGCGTGTGGATTTTGTGAACGTACCGGCGGATCATTTGGGGCTAGCATTGTGCGAACTCCACCCGTGGGTCACGTGGTGTCGACTCGACAGTGGGGCTATGTTGAAGGAGCACTCGAAAGTGGTTTCCAACATATACGGTGCTAGCAGATTTTTTTAAGTCAATGGGTCCCGGCTGCGACATTTTGCCATCTCTTAGGCGAGCTGGACCTGTACGAGGTGAACGAGTGGTCACTCGACTTACTGGAGCTGCCGAAGTGGGCTCCGCAGGCAGGCGACGGAGGCCTCAGTACATTTTTCGCGTGCTAGAAAGTTTATTGCAGTAGAGCTTTTTAAATAATACTCTGTTTCAGAGTTAAAATCTATGCAATATTGCAATCTGTCTGGAAAAAAGTGAGCGTCAAGTCGAAGCAGTCCGGGTCATCTGCGTCGCTGGGTGATCATCGTAGAAATGGAAATGATCGCGATCGTCGCGATCGTCCAAATGACCGCGACTATGGTTATGGTCGAGGCGGCGTGGACCGTGATCGTCGTGGAGCCGATGATCGGCGTGGGGGGACCGGTATGGGAAAAGGCAGAGACTCCCGCGATCGTCGTGGCATGGGACCCGGCGACAAGGGGCGCGGCAGAGATCAACGTGGCCCAGATCCAAGAGACCAACGCGGCTATCACGATGACAATCGATACGGTCGTCGGAGCAACAGTGGGAATAAAGGTGGCGGGCACCGCGCACGATCACATTCGCGCTCAAGAGTGACCAGTAGTCCTGAAGAGTCCTACTACCGTGGGGGCGGCGGCGGACAGCAGAACTACGGCGGACAGAACATGGGGGATTACAACTCGCGAGGCATGGGCGGGCGTCACGATGACCGCGCCATGCCTGCGCCAAGGCCGTCGTCGTCACGCGAACGCGGCAGAGGTACTGCTTTTTTTTGAAAAATGGGTAAGGGGACTTGGACTCTAGGTAACCGTCAGTCGCGTGGCTACGATGAGCATCACAGACGCGCATCGCGCAGTCGCGATCGCAGGCGAGACTCTTATCCCGATCAAAGCCGCCGGGGCTCGATTCCGCCCCCGACCTATTACGACGGCGAAAAAGGTTTTTCTTTTTCTTTTTTTCGAGTGAGGACCCACGAAAAGGCTGGGGACCGGAGCAGAAGGTGTATCATGACTATGGCAAGGGGCCGGCTCCGGGGGGCAAGGGGCCAGTGTACCACAGCGGTGAGTACCACAACGGACCGCCACCAGGAAGAGGTTTCCGAACGTGTTTCAAAGATTTTTTCCGACACGTTTTTCAAAGGCCCCGGCCCAGATCCGCATAAGGGCGGGCATCTTTCCCATGGAGACTACAATCAGAGCTCTGGTATATATACTGAACCCCTTTTTGGATCATTTAAAAATCTCGTAGGTTCGCGGTACGACGACCCCAGAAATACTTCTTCGAGGCCCTCGCCTTTTGATCAACCGGAGCGCGGTGGGCACCACCCTCATGACGCTGACTACGCATATAGGACAACTTCGAAGCACTCGTCAGATGAGTCCTACGACCGGTCGCATCATTCCCGTGAGCAGGAGTATCGGAGGGGCATTCCTCGTAGGGGCTCGAATGCTATCCCGCTCTCGATGCCGCCGCCAGACATGGGCTATGGCAAGAACCCTCCTATGCACGGGTCGTCGAACGGCGGGTATGCGGAGGGCGGGATGTACAACCATGGACCAGCACCACATGGCATGGGCAGCAGCAGTGAACCGATGCGCAAGGGTGGCGGTCGAGCAGATACCCACGCCAAGGGCGATCGCTACCGCGGCAAGACACTAGGCCAGTGGACGCCCGAGATGACGCATGAGCGCATTATCGCGGTGCCGCAGCAGTTTGTCGGCCGGGTCATCGGCTCCAGGGGCGTAAAACTAGAGGAAATCCAACAACATCGAAATTGCTATGTAAGGCTCGGATTTTGCATCCCATGGGGGGGGCTATTATTTTTGTTGTTGTCTAGGAAGCTGATTTTTCCCAATTTCCACTAGCTGTATAATTTTTTCTGCCACTAGATCCAGTTCGAAGACGTGGACCCACACACGAATAAAGCGACGCTGATTTTGAAGGGGAAAAACGGACATCAAACTGCAGACACGGCTGTCTTTGTGGAGCGTGTTATGCACGATATAGACTGGGGTGCTAGCAAAGGCGGTAAAGGCGGCAAAGACGTGGATAGAGACGCCCTCTACATGGAAGTATTTTTTTAACACTCTCTTGATTCACTGAATTCCTTTCACCTGGAGGTTCAGCAGCATTACGTGTCGATGATCGTTGGACAGAACGGCAACAAAATCAAGGAAATCCGGCAAGAGTCGGATACAGACATTTACATTGATCAAGAAAAGGGCAAAGGCAAAGGGGTATTTTCGGATTTGGGTCCTTTGCCAGGCAAAGGGGCAATTACATATCTATACAGATCAGCTTTGTGGAGATTCGCGGCAGAACACTAGGGGCAAAACAGCGTGCTGAAAGTTTGATCATGGAGGTTTATTTTTTAACGTATTTGCTAAGCTGCGGAGCAGCTGGTCCTTTTTCAGATAGATTTGGGGAGCAGGGTTTGATTTTAGGTGATGAGAAAACACGACGAGATCCAGGCGGAGAGGAGTGGTAAAGGAAGGCACGATCACCCTATGGAAATGTCCCCGCAGATTTGGGGTATAGCGTGTGTTTTAACCTAATACTGTGGAACTCGCAACTCTTCCACAAATGAAAATAGAGCCGATGGGGCCGAAGGGGCCCAGCAAGGGGAAAAAGCCAAGCATAGACGTGATGTTGGGGCCGGAGGGAGGGAAAGGTCCAGTTCCGCAAATAAGCGGCTTTAATTAATTTCCCGGCCCGGAGCCAATCAATTTTTTAGGCCCGATGATCTCGCCCCATGGGCCCTACAACAATGCGGGCGAGGGGCCCCCCCAATCGGATGCCGATGCCGCCGCCCAGTCCAGTTAGTCGAGGGCGAGCGGGCAACATCTACGACGCGCTAAGTCCGCGAGTGGGTCCCAAGGGGCCCGACGGTATCAAGCTTCTGTGCTTTGTCGCCCGCTGTACTAGCGCGGGCATTTCTGTGAACTTTCCGTAGAAGGCTGCAAAAACGGGCATTGGCTTGGGCGCCTCCGTTCCGACCCCACCACTTTTTCCAAACAAGAGCAAGATAGATCGCTGTTTGGGACCCCACGAAAAACGGCACTTTTGGATCCTAATTCAGGCTCCAGCCCAGGAGTTCTTTCATGAGAAAAAGCCTCAGCCAAAACTGAATGGACATCCATGCGTAGCAGACATGCTTTTTCTGACTTTACAGTTTTAGTCCCAGGTTTGGCACGTCTGCTTGACACACTCACTCACTCAAAGCCAGTCGAGCGTTCTTGGCCCAGCTGGGTAGACACCATAATTTGCCTTCTCACTTGACCGAAATTTGCCTACAAAGAGCCCATGGGTCACAGCCCGGCTGAGAGGCCCTTCAGCTTTCCAGGAAAGGGGCTGGAAGGGAAGGGGGCTGGAAGGCAGAGAAAGTAAACCGCCAGTGGGTCCCAAGGGGCCCGACGGTATCAAGCTTCTGCTTTGTTCGTATTATCAGTCATGGTGGTAAAACATTTCCGGCAATGTCCCACAGGCTATCATCACGGGGGGGTCCCAGATCTGAGGAGCCCGAGCCACGACTATCATGGAGGATTTTCACTTGGGGGCATGGGGAAGGCGCACTCCTATCCGCCGCCGCCAGGACCGGGGTACATTTCAGCGCCCCCACCGCACGGACACTTCGGACATCGTACAGTTCGACTTTTTGGAAAATGACGGGGTCCCAAGTTCAAAGAAAAAACAGCTCCCCATGGTATGCCGCCGCCACCGCACGGAATGCCGCCGCCTGGCATGCCGCCGCCACAAATGGGTACTCAAGCGGTCCAAAAGAATACAGCGAAAACTTTATCCAAAGGTTTTATGCCGGCGCCGGGGTTTTCAGGAGGGCCGTGGGGACCTAGTAGTGGGAGCGGGTCGTTCGACAAGGGCCTGTATCCGGAGCCGCGCCATCACTCGTTCGACAAGGGGCCCGGTCCGCATCCGGCCGCTAAAGGACCGCATGGTACTGGGGCTTTTACATTACTAGGGCTGAAAATCGGTAATACGGAAAAGGAAAAGACGGAAAGGGTCCGATTCTGCCGCCTCCTCATTCCGAGCAGTACGGCAGCGGCGGCTATAAAGGAGGCAGTTTGATTCGTGGGCCCGAGGAGGGCAAGTCCCCAGCACAAAGTCGAGGTTTTTTTTTTTCAAAATGCGCCGCAATTTTTCACTATGCTAAAGGGACCACGCCAGTGAACTTGATTCCAAGTCGCGGCGAGAAAACTGGTACCATGGCCGATACCGGTTTTTTTTGTTTTTCAAAAACAATTCCGGTTTCAAAAACACAGAAAAGCCTAGAAGGGCCTCCGTCGATAAGCTTTCGTCGGAGCAACTGCGCGAGCAGTTGGATTATGACGACCTGTAAGATTGTTTTCGATACACATGTTGTTGCGAAAGTACAGTCTTTCTAGGTGATTTTCAGTTGTATGGGACGTCGTTTTCAATATAGAAATCCCATGGCCAATGGCTCCCCCTTAGGTGTTTGCGGCATAGTACAATACAAGCTCCCGGATCTTGTTTAAAGTTGCCTGTTCAAAAATGGTTCACGAGATTTTATCCTCTGGTGGAATAAACCCCGATGTTTCTCACATTTTCCTATTCACAGTGTCGAGCGCGCACAGCATGTATTCACAAAAATCTCACGCCCCAAATCTGAACCCCGAGGTTGTAGTACTGTAGTACAGGCGGCAGGTAGACCTCATCGCAAAGTGTTTTCTGTCGTGATTTCCATGTACAGAGTTTTAGGTGTTCGTCTTTCGTTTTCAAAAATGGTTTTCGCTTTTGGTCGGAAAAAAGTTTTGCGCTTCTTTTCAAAGATTCTGTTTTCTCTCTTTCTTCGTACTATATATCTGCTTATAATTGCTTGTCTGGAAAATTTGGACGATTAAATCGCAGAGGATTTTTCGATACGGACTGAAAGAACGACCCCAAACTAAAACCGTTATACTCAGAAACGCAAAGATGTCTGCCGTCCAGGACGTTGATATGACCGCGAAGGACAGTCCGAACGCCTTTTCGGTACTTTTTTTCAACTTTTATGGGTAACTTGGGCTAAAAAAACCTAGCTGCTGCAAAAGTGCGTGAAGGACAACTGCCAGATCCTGATCAACTGCAGGAATAACAGAAAGATCCTGGCCAGGTATCCGGCACTTTCTCTCCGGCACGCTCTTTTATCGACTAATAAACGCGTACAAACAGGCTGAAAGCTTACGACAGACACATGAACATGGTGTTGGAGAACGTCCGTGAGATGTGGACCGAGATCCCGAAGGGTTCATATTTTGTGAAATTTATTTGGAAAAACAATCTTCTTAGGTAGCAAGAAGGGAAAGGCCGTGAACAAGGACCGATTCATCACCAAGATGTTTCTCAGAGGTGACAGCGTCATCCTGGTGCTTCGTAACCCGAAGTAAATGGGGGTCCCAGAGAGTGTCTCATTTTAGGAGGGGTAGGTGTTTCGGACATTTTTTTGAGGTGGCATTGCCTATGTCCTGTAACCTGACAAACGTGTCAGCATACTATAAGTTTTTTCAAGCATCATTTCTAAACGTTGGTAGGTAGTAGTGTGTTGTTAGAAGATTCGGTACTCATTGCGGGGAGCTTAAGTCTTGTGAATCACAATATTACTTTTCGACTCGGCGTTTAAAAAGCTTTGTTAAAACTATTTGCAGAGGAGTCTGACTGATCACAAAAATCTGTACATTACATCTATCAACGGCTCTTGCGGTAACTTTCTTTGTGAAGAGCTCTGTTGATCCAGTGTAGTATGGTTTTACTGCTTTGGTTCATCGGTGGTCTAGTACTGGAGGAAGTTTCCGGCCCGAGGTAGACAGTTGGGGTGAAAGTTTACAACAACAGCGAGATTGACAAAAAATTGGGTCTTCGATTCAGGCTGAATATTGTCGTGTTCGTTTTTATGTCTTGGACTTTGTGTCGGGAAACATGCGAAGAGGTGCGGTGCCTACTAGACCTCTCACTCTGTGTGGAAGTGCTTGGAAGTGAGAAGCTCCTTAAGAGAGTAAAGCTGCGGCCCGCTATTCTATGATAAGGTATTCAAATCACTATGATGCTTAGGACTGTTTTGCGATTAGGTCCCGGGTGGTCTGCGTTTCTGCGGCCGCCGAAGGAAAGCGGGCGGGAGCATGCATGCGAAAGAGAAAGCATGCACGCGAAAGAGAAGGCTTCGACTCGACATTTATATCCCCCCCCGCCCGGGGTAGCGCTGTGGATATCTGTCAAGGCGAAACCGGCTGCGCGCGGCTAGCGGTGGGGCCGTGGGGGAAATGGTGGCGCGGGCAGTTCGTGACAGACATGGCGCCGCCGCCTGATGGTGTTCGGAGAGGTATATAGAGAAGCGCCAAAGACTGGTGGCGTCTTGAACCCTCGAAGATCCGCGGGGACCAGACTCCGATATGGACAAGTTAGAATACCAGGGATTCAAAATGCCTGGTGCGCAGAGTACTATGTCTTCATCAATGCTCATGATGCTTTTGGCATTGTACCCAGCTGTGGCTTATTTCTTTCATGAACAGAAGGGTGAGGAGCACATGCTGTATCGGTATATGTATCCCGAAGGCCGCAGCAGTGTTGTGTATATTTGCGTTTGTGTGGCCTCTGAGCTGTGCAAGGACGTGTGCGCACGCAAGTATCTGTATCAGATGACAGGCAACCTTTACTCTAGATACATCGGCCGAGTGTGGAGCGCAGAGACGAAGAATATCTTCTTCGTCGTGGCAATTCATAATTTATGTATCGTATTTTACGTTCAACTTGGGTGGATTTTGTACACTCGCAAGATCAGCCCCTTTGACGGGCCGCTTTGATCGCGATGTAATATCTCTTCAGTCGGGGTTTTCAATTTAGGAACGCGGCGCAGTAAGCGGTATCTAGGAAAATTACTGGAAGTGTTCTTGAAGTTGCTGGCGCAGTTCTAGCAGAGCCCGCGCACCGCTGAGGATTCCAAAAGCATGTTTCGCGACTTGGAAAGAAATGCGTTTACTCGTCGATTGATGAACTTGTTTCACGCTCTTATTACTTTTCGGTTTTTGAAAACCGATACAGGCAGTTTTTTGACTTTGGGTCCCTGGGTGTTATTGGGTGTCCCCCAAACTGCTCGACCGGGGGCGCGGTGCTGTCGCCCGCCTAACTCAGCTAAAAATGCGTCGTCCTTCAGCGAAGTTCGCGAGCGTTGCACCAAGTTCGCGGAAGATCAGAAGGAGAAGGCAGCGCAGCCTGATGACGATGCTACCACGCAACCTGATCCGCAGGGCAAATGGGCGTTCACCCCAAGCAGTATTAAGGGCCGAATCCGACCTGTTTTTGCGAATTCGGCCAGAAGCGAGCCGTACGGGCATTCCCCTTCGCAGCATTATTTTCAGCAACCTGGGCCCGCACTTCAGCATCCTTCGCAGCAACCGGGGCTCGCTCTTCAGCATCTTCACCAGCCTCATCCGGTCCATGTCGCTCAGCAAGCTAATGGTACTCTTATGCCGGCGCCCCACGGGTTTCCACAGCCTCCTGCAGTTCCTGCGCCTCCAGCAGCTTCAGTTCCTCCGCAGCAGGGCATGCTCCACCATACGCCGCCGAGTACTCCTGGACTGGATTACGCAGCAAAGCGTCAGTGTCATACTACTACGGCTTCTTCATCATACGTTACCCCCGCACAATTGGCCTCCAGTGGGTTATCGAGTAGCCAGCAAGACAACATCTCTGCGATGATGTACCTCCGAGGGCAAGCGGAAGCGGCCAACAACACGGGTCGGTATTCCCACTTTAACAACCAAGGACAGAATGGTAAAGGTGGTCAATAAATTTCCCCTTTCGGAAGCCTTAAGCTAGCTGAACCCCGCAGAAGTCACACATCTAGGCGTCCACAGTGTCCCCCAGACTCCTCGACTGGGGGCGCGGTGGAAACTCCGCGACCGGGGGGCGGCTTCGGGTCGTTTGGATGCTACAGCGGTAACAGGAAGGGCGCCGGCGCCTAAGATCTCGGCGACGAGTTTGCGGGGGCACTGCATTTCGGGGGCGAGGCAGCGGCTGTCACAGGCTTATTTCGAGTTCTGGTCGGACAACAGCCACATGGGTGTTCTCGAAAATATCTACGTTGCACAAAAACGCTTTGCTTATCCCCTTCTTCATACCGCGAGGGGTTTTCCGATTCAGCAACGCTGGAAAGGAATCGCAACAATTTTTCCTTTGAAAAGAAGACTTTCGTGAAAGTTGTTTTTCATCAGAGTTTCACGCACAAAGGCTTGTAGAACAGCGGTTTCTAGAAAAGTTTGGAGTTGTGTTTAAGGCAATCTCAGTGTTTTTTACTTTGGAAGAGATGGATCTGCTGCGCGGGCCCCGACTCATGCTGTAGTTTTCCAGCGAAGGAGCCTCCAGCCTCTCTTTCGCCGGCATCTAAGAAAATGAACGCTGCGACGGGGGAATGGCATCTGCAGCGGGTGGTGATACGGTATTATGGGTATGCCCTCATGGGTCGGGTCCTATGCCCAATGCGCTGATATATCGTACTATGGCCGGCTCTATAGGTACAGTGAGACTGCCGGAGCAGCACTGGGCACGCGGTTTTTTTTCCGGCACATCCTCCCTCGGTGGAAAGAGCGGAATCCGCAAGTCGAAGTAGTCACGCAGCACTCGCAATTCGAGCATCCGCAACTGCAATGCTATTTCAGGTCTTCTTTACGGGGTTGGGTCCCACTATATTAGAAGGGGGGGCACTATTATCACGAGTAATGATGTTTGGGCGACACTGGAAAACATTTGGAAAGGAATGGGGAGGTCTGCAATGTGTCGTTACGGAAGATGCGGGCGCGACAAGTGGAAAATCTACTGAATCTGTATCGCAATTCAGGTTTATTATTATTCTTAGTCCGGCAAACTATACTTTGCAGACCCACCACTTTTGGGCAACGCATTATTTAGAGAGTCCGAATCTATTCTTGCGGCACGGCGGACCAAGGGTGTGGACGGAGCGTCGTAGTATTCAGGGGCTATGGCAGCCCAGTTTTGAAGGTTTGACCAACGCGCTGAAGTGGGCGCACAACAAGGACAGAAAGAAAGTTTGGTACCGGGGCCCGGCCCCAGCTCCCTTTTTTGTAGGCCCAGCTCCCTGTACTTTTTTTCTAGGCAGAGCCTGTACTACTCGCAGCAGTCGTTGGACTTGTCGAGGCAGGCTTTGGACGGACGGGGTCGGTGGGGCAACGAGAAGGAGAGCCGGAAAGGCTTTGACCGGCATATACTGGACGCCATCTTTAAGGAGCCCTTCCGGCTGGCCAGCGAAGTGCAGGAGACGTTGAAAGAGCAAGGCGGCCCGTGGCAAGCAAGCAAACCCCGACGGAAGATGACGCGCTGGTTCCGCCGCAAGCAAGCGGCAGAAAAAGCTCGCTGGGCCAGGAGAACAAGACACTGGAAAAATAGGCCGAATCCGCTCATCGTCCAGCCGGTATTTTCCACCCAATTTTTTCCTTGCTACGTTTCTATATGGGGCCCAAAATCCGAGGCCGAGTCCGACGAGTTCTTAGCGTACAAGAGGGCGCGGCGACTAGAGAAAATCGCAGCGGAGGAGGCAGAAGCTAAAGCGGCATTGGCAGAAGAAAGAGCCAAGAAACAGCAGGCAAAAGAAGGGCGGCCCTCCGAAGGCCGGTAAACTTCTTTTTTGAAAAAACTACGTTAAAGATTGCTTATACGAAAAAGGGGCCGGCAGAGCACTAGAAGAAGGGCCGCAGCGTGACTCCTCATCGAAACCCATGGCCCCCTCATCGAAACCCATGCTTCTAACGAACAGTTCCAGGGACTTGTAGTCGTGGGCTACCCAGTCCGGTGGGGCCCAAATCCCAGTCCCGGTGGTCGTGGAAAGAGCAATTCCGGGGCGAGAGGACAAGCCGGGTTGGTGACCTTTGTACAAGATGGGGGCCGGAAGCCTGGTGTATATTCCTCTGCCATGGGACCTCTGCCATGGGACCCGTTGGTGTTCTTCTCTGCAGCCCTCTTGCCGTGTCTGAGAAAATCGATATTTTTTGCGGGCCCAACAGTTTCGTGGGGTGAGAAAGTGTGGGCTGTTGGCGGGTAGTTTCAATACCTGGTTTCAAAAGAATATAGCGTTTCCAAAAGAGGGACACGAAAATATGTCTGGCACAAGCGCAGGGAATCCGGCTTTTACAAGGTATATGAATACTTAGGGCGGACCCGGATACGGGTCCCGCGGGTATATTGGGACCCCTGTGAGGCCCGTTTTCGCTCAGGAAAGACTGCATCAAGTCTAAGGATACATTTTTCAAATGTATGGAGCAGCACGACAACGATTTCAAGAAGTGCAGCCCTGAGCGGGACGTGTTTTCAGAAAAATGCCTGCCGTCGTGGTATTTATCGAAAGGAGCATAGCATTTGAAAATGATTTGTTAACACCCAGGGTGAAGCACTTCGAGCTGATGAAATTCGGCGCGATGGCTCCGCATTTGGTAGAAGCCCAAGCTCGAGCAGCAGAACAGCATGCTTCGAAAACTGCCGAAGTGTGAAGCGGAACAAGAAAAACCGGGTTGATGAACTTGGGTGCAGGCATGGTCCGGAAGCTCGTCGCGGATGGCTTGGCAGTCACCCTGCGATCGCTGGCCTACTTGGTGCGGCTTCTCATCAGACTGCATCAGACGTGCCCGTCATACGTTGGCTTCTTTCTAATCGGAAGCACTGAAAGCGAGGCGAATCTTACCACTAGTACATTCTTTCGTCATTTGGTTACTGACTAAAACCACTCCACAGGGAAAAAGCTGCTGTTGGTTTTTCTGCAGTACCTGGTGCTGTGTTTGCTCGCGCAAATTTGGCGAGGCGTGAGGTGTTTGGTGGTGTATTTGGCTGCAGGAGCTGGCTCCGGTGCGCTGAACGCGATAATTGGAATGCTCCAGTGATCTGCACACAAAAAGTCAAACAAGAGCCATCGTGGATTCCTAGGTAGAAACGCGTCGACAGAAGAAGACAATAGTGAATCTAGGCGTGAGCGTTGTTTCCAGGTCGGAAGTGTTCGTAAGAGAGTTTAAGGCAAGGTCACATTGCATTCAGGCAAGGTCACATTGCGTGCAAAGATTCCTACCTATGTTTTGGGTTAAGTATAAGATTCATGCCAGTGAGTGCATCGTCTTCTAACCGCTGACAACGCTCTTATACAACGTAATATCAATAATATGAGATAATTGCATGTTCATCGCAGCGCAAGCACTCAAAATCTAGTACTTCCACAGCCTTTCCCATCTAAGTCTCAAAAGGTTGCGGCGAGCACTCATAAAGTTGGTATCCCTTGTCGAAAGGTTTAACTCTACTATATTCAGAAAATCTAGACGCCCTCAGCATACACCAAATTTAATAAAGTATATCTCGTATTCTACAGGGGTTTCGGCGGTGATTGTGCGCTGTAATCATCAGGCGCGAGGGTCTCAATCCTGACACGGCGTAGCGGTCGGTATGTTAGACATGAACGGACCCTGCGCCTTCGGGCAAGGTCACATTGTGTACAAAATGTATTTGCATCACTAGTGTGACGTCGCAGATCAGTCTGGCGTCCATAGATATTAATTGCGGCCTCTCGGCCATTCCTCGTGAGTCCTCGTTTGTACGATAGATACGAAGAATCTCTGCTAAAATTGATATATAAAAGCTTCCCATCGGATCGCTCGAGCTTCTGTAAACTAGAATACGTCTCTTGCGTTTCATATCAAGTCTAGTAATTTGCGCGCTCACTCAGGGTGAAATGCTAGCAGAGTGTTCGGTAGTTTTTCTTTAAGAGAGCAAAGAAATTTGTCGTGCCTGGAAATGTAGTGTGGAGTCGTTGTTTCGGATCAAAGCGTATCTCTGTATGGTAATATCCAGTATTTGCATTTCTCGAACCACGCCCGTGTTCTTTCGCGTAAAAATTTTTTTGGCAAACGTTTTTTTGCCCGGTAGAGGAAAACTTTGTTTTGCTAGTGTGTCGTAGTAGTAGGACATGTCAAAAATTATTCGACTCAATCATCCCACAGCGATTGCAAGAGGTCGAGCAGTCTGCGTGTGTAACACCCCGGGAAACTAATAAAACTAACCCGTAATGATTTTTTAGACTATTGTGGCGAAGTTTCAACCCAAGCCCCGATATAGTGTTTCCGACATTGTGTGACGAGAAAGATTCTTACAAGCTTCGACTGACATAGTATCTTGCTTTTCCCAGAAAGCGTATCAAAAGTCTAAACAGATTCAGACTGGTTTTGGCGGGGGAGTTTTTGTTTCGACACGGGAAGATGAGTGGAAACGTGTTCGAAGAAGGTGGAGACGCGTTGCAAGGGGAGATCGCGGAGATCGCGGAGCAAGGGGGAGGTTTTCCCAGCGGTCTATTCCGGAGCTCCGGGGCGGCAGACCTGTGGGCCGAGCTGATCGAGGCAGGCGGCGTTTTGGGAGGTACTTATCCTTTAACCTTTGAATGATCAACTCTATAAACAGGTCAGATCCAAGATGTGAGCGAGAGGAAATTTATGGCGGTAGCCATATGGGAGATGAGCGAATGCCAGATGGAGGCAACGAGAAATGCTGCGATTAACCTCAGAGAAGTTTACGGACAATGGCGGAGCGATCATCCTCACAACGCGACGCTAGCGTCGCTGCGGCAAGTGGCGGAGGCCGCGTTGCGAGAGGATTTCGCGGGCTCTCAAGCCTCTGGGGCAGTCCTGAGAGTCTTGGAGCTCCTGCGAACGGTGGTTCGGAGCCGTGAGATGCAGCCAAAAGACAGAAACGCACGGCTACGCGAGAGACGCAACGAACAGAGGAGGCAGGAGGGAGTGCCTAGCCGGCGTAGATGAGGCGACATGGTCTGGGTAGAGCGTTTCAGTAAGGTAGTTCGGGTTTTCGTATTGGGTTCCAGGCGGTGTGTTGTGTTCTCAATGTGGAAGTCCGAGGCTGGAGGCTAATCCCCTGGAGAGGCTGACAGCGATTCTGACAGGTGGCCAGCTAGTGTTCGATGGCTAGCTTATCGCGGCACTCCAACGCTGTGAAGCTTAGAAACGGCCTATCGAAACTCGTAAAGGGTGGTGTCGTATAGTATTCTGCTGGGGGACTGTCGATAGGATTGAGTAGATGAAGCCCAGCTGCAGCACCCTGAAACCACTCTTGCCACACTGTGTCCAAAAGCTCTCTTGCACGCGTGCGTGCTCGGCATGGGGAGTGTCCCATCCGCTTTGCGACTTGGCGTTGCTACTTGCGAAATAAAATAGAGTCACGGCTTTGCAGTAAAGAAAACGATTGTATCCAAGTTGACTTGCACTAGATAGAAGATGCGCGGTCTTGTGTACGCAGTCTCAGGACTAGCAGTGGGAGTCTCATGCACTTTGTGTGGGGAGTAAGCGTTTGACTACTAAAATTTTCGTTCGGAGCTTGTTTTTCATTTCGGAGTCTTCTTCTGTTTTATGCCTCGATGCGCAGTGACAGCACGTGTACTCAAGCAGGCGGGTCCCAGACACGATCTCTGCAGCAACATTCGGTTTGATGAAGAAATAAAATGAGAGAGGAGAACTGGACTCCATGCCACAATCATTCGTCTGCATTTTCGAAGGTAGATAAGACTCACGCGTCCGGTTGGATTCGAACAGCAACGTGTTGATGGCGTCTTCTGCCCTCACTACCTCAGCCCCGACATCAAGTTGTACCCTCTGGTATGAGCGAGTCAGAGAGGCCAGGCAAGGGCCAGGTTTTCAGTAACAGTTTGAATTGGGTATGAAGAGACTTTCGGCTCTGTAGGAAAAAACAGACACATGGGTTTTGAGGGCAATGACCTCGCACATGCTGAAGCACAAAAAACTTTTTCTAAAGAAATTCATTCTTGTTGCTTTGGGTGTAAATCACTGGGGGCGAGGCGGAGTCCTCGGTAATTTTTTTTGAAGAAATAGGACATGTGGAGGTTCTCGTTCATTTGCATAAGGAGTTCTTGAAGGCTCCCATCGTCCTAGAAGTCAAGGCCTCTAGCCACTAGAAGTTGTGGGCGAGTAAGTGGTGGAGGAAAAGCGAGCACAACACACAGCTACATTCAAACTTGCAACGAAGCCGTTCTCTGCCCAAGATGCACCAGTTTCTCTACTACAAGTCAGTCATCTCAGCCGTCACTCCGACAGACTTCGAAAAAGCCAGTGACCTGTTCAAAAAGCTTTGGACGACTCCCCCTCCTTTGGCGATACAGCTCGGTCCCCTACATCGTTTTTCACGGAGTTGGGGCCCAAAGTTTGGCCGAAACGGGGTTGAAAAGCCTTTTGGCAGCACGTACTTTTCGCTGCCGCGGGGCCGGGTATTTCCAAACGATCCTCAACTTCTCCTCCGATAGACCAAGTTCAGGTTTGTGATTTCGATAATGCTCCATGATCCTCCTTTAGTGCTTTCCAGAACACCTTCTGACTAAACTTCGAAATAGGACTTCACGAAATTGCCCAATGATGCAGGGCGAAGTTATAGTATTCCGCACGGCTGCGTCGAGTCACATTTAGTGCCAACTCTGAACTCCACTCTCATAATATGCAACCCGATACCTCGCCGCACCTGCGAGAGCCTTGTGCGCTTATATTTAATTTAGCTGCAACTGACAATTAGTTGCTGTAGACATGTAGCTGCCATCACCCCGCTGCAGACACGAAAAGTTAGTTCAATTTTATCGACTTGATACATGTAATAGTTCTTTTAGTGATGACACAAATAGTAATCTCCAAGCTAGCACAATATCTCCACATCTGGATTGCTACCACGCTCCGACATACTAGCATCTCCAGACAACTTCAAATACACAGATCAATCATAATAACAGCCCAATTATTTGTATCATGCGGAAATTCGTGAGATATGATAAAATTCACGACTGCCCATGATCTCGAAAATCATGCGGAAATTCCTGAGATATGATAAAATTCACGACTGCCCATGATCTCGAAACTCCTGCTGGACTGCTACTGAGGAAAACAACAAAAGCTATAGAGCACAATACAACTCTGCAACATAAAGCTTGAAACGAACGGATTTCGCCTTACACGTTCTTACACTACTCTTTAGAAGTCCTCTTCCGGCGACAACATCTCGTCCACTAACTCTGGGTCCGAAAATCCCGAGGCTTGGACGTCCTGCAAAATTTTCGACAACGGGTCGTCCTAGCAAACCCACCCTCACCGCAGCAATGCAAAAACCACCCCTACCGCGTCCACCCCCGACGACGACCAACCTTCCGAGGCATCTTCCGCACCCTCACTATGCGACGCAGCAGCCTCAACCTCCATCTCGTGCGGCCTAGTTAAAATGTTTCTGTTTTTTGGATGGCATACTTTAAACAAGAGCAGAAAACACGGAAATAGCTCCGGCTCTTGCCGGCCTAAAAGGGATGTTGCCCACGAAAAGAGTCTACCAAGTTTTCAACGTCCCGTCCGGAAATCGAATCTCTTCCCTGTTGTACACATCTACTAGAGGCTAACCCTTCCCCAACTAGAGGTAAGAAACCTTCCGTTCTCATGAATTTTCTTGGTCGTCCCATTCACAAACCTAATAGAAATGGGACCTGGCATTTCTACTTGAATGATGGGCCGTGGAAATGCGACCCGGGCCCGGAAAACAACTCTACTTGATCTCTTTCACGCCGTTAGCGAAGTGCCGCTCAATTTGTCCGCTTGCAAATTGAAAAACTTCAGTTTTGTCTGGAAACGTGGTCTGGGTAGCGCCTGTCGCGAAGTACCAATATACCACCGTCCCGTCTTTCAGACACCTTTCAATTCCTTTCAATTTTCTGCAAAAGAGAGCGTGTAGGGCCTCATTGCGTACGAATATCGGGATCCGTACGAATATTGGGACTGGGGCCTATGTACTCTTTCGAATCGCCATTCGTAAACTCCACGGACATATGCCCATCGCTCCACAGAATCTTTCGAAGACCGTTGGCAAACCTGCGCAAAGAAATCTTGGAGGTGAATATGAATAGTAGGGCCCAAAAAAATACACGATCTCCCTTGTCCCATCTCCGTAGGTGTTCTCGATGCGTCCGTCCGGGCTCTTCTTTTCGACCGGTCGCTCGTTCGAGAGATCTAGCGGCGCTATTGGCACTTCCTATAAGCATTGGCATTGAATTTTTTTTTGAAAATCTTGAAAACCGGAAAACCGGCGATTGCCAATCGCGCCCTCATGTCGCGGAAGGCCGCCATTTTTTACAAAAGAATTGTGGCTGAAAGTGTGGAAAAGAACTGCTGGGTCCACTCTTTCAATCAGTACTGCTGCCTCCACTCTTTCAATGGAAAAGAACTGCTGGAAGAAATGGTATTGCTGCTCACTCTTTCAATCAGTTCTGCACTCCTTTCAAAAAATACTCTCTGCTACACAAGAAGTACTACATGCATTCAAAACAAAAAAGCCATCTGGCCCCTCCTCTTTATTCGTCTCTCAAATAGAACGAACACCACCCCCGATTCAATTGTACAGCCTCTTTCATGGCAGCTTCCTAATGATTGATTCTACGAAGGTTTGCGCGCCCCTCTGCCCAAGATGCACCAGTTTCTCAGCTACTAGTCAGTCATCTCAGCCGTCACTCCGACAGACTTCGAAAAAGCCAGTAACCTGTTCAAAAAGCTTTGGACGACTCCCCCTCCTTTGGCGATACAGCTTGATCCCCTACATCGTTTTTCACGGAGTTGGGGCCCAAAGTTTGGCGGAAACGGAGTGGAAAAGCCTTTTGGCACCACGTACTTTTTGCTGCCGCGGGGCCGGGTATTTCCAAACGATCCTCAACTTCTCCTCCGATAGCCCAAACGACTGCAGGCCAAGGGCTTCCACAGTTCGATAGACCATCCCCAGATCTTCCCCACGTTTTCCAACACCAACACAATC
>Ga0099797_100900_pt1 | contig 17258 bp, 14 predicted proteins | sample Uncmet_Sort48C_1_FD_89871 | JGI IMG/M metagenome (GOLD analysis project Ga0099797, IMG submission 89871) | Marine eukaryotic communities from CALCOFI LINE 67, Pacific Ocean - C012_Sort48C_1 | ecosystem: Environmental > Aquatic > Marine > Oceanic | place: Pacific Ocean: Monterey Bay | collected...
CAATCCTGTGCTAGCAATACCCTCTTTCTGGCCTCTCATTTTGGTCGATGACCAAGTATGGAGTCATATATCTGTGCTTACAAAAGACCCAAGAGTTTTTATTTTGCTGAAGCAAAAAAAATTTTGGGAAAATGCCACATCGAGCTGGGAAAACTTTTTTATCACATTTGAAAAATGCGATAATTTACCATTCATGAATCTCGAATTTTTCAGATGTTACCTTTTAACTAATAAAGTATGGAAAAAAAGTAAAAAACGGACAATGACAATAAACGACGGAGAAACCTCGGAAAATGAGCTGCATGAGCCATCCAAGAGAGGTAAGAGGTAAGCTTCAGAGGTGAAAAATTGTTAAGTTTTTAATTAGTCTTAGTCTAGTTCTACTATCTACTAGTTAGAAGCTATTTAAATACATTTTGTCGAACACCTAAGGTCGAGTTTAGATCTAAACGGCTTGGTAAGCCACCCTTCTCATCTCTCTGGTTCGGAAAAAAAAAAAGGGGGAAAAAAAGCCTCGCATTTTTAACCTTTTTTTTTTTTTTTTTTTTTTTTTTTTTTTTTTTTTTTTTTTTTTTTTTTTTTTTTTTTTTTTTTTTTTTTTTTATTTTTTTATATTTTTTTATTTTTTTTTTTTTTTTTTTTTTTTTTTTTTTTTTTTACTTGTTGATGAAATTATGATAGGATAATGCATAGATTATGGTGTGTAGTGAAGTCCAAAATGGAAGGGATTATCGTGCACTGTGAGTTCAGCTCTCGTCTTCGTTTCTCCGGTATTCTGGTTTGTGAATGCTTTGACTTTCTGGGAAGGTTCGGATTCAGCTACAGTAGAGAAAGTGCTGAGTTTGGTTCCTGCAGGTTGGAACCTCATTGTCGATTCCTCGTAGTCTTTGGCCCTCGTATACGCTTCGTTCAAGTTAGATGGGTATCCCAGATGGTCTAAATAGGGCACCGGATCTGGATGACGTCTTGCGATTTCTCTTGCCTTGGTCAGCTGATCTTGGTTAGTGATAGTCTTAAGGCCAATGAACTTCGAATTCAACGATCTTATGTATTTTTCAGCGATTTCTTCAGCGGTTAGGTGGTTGGCTTGAGTCATCACGGAGTTGTATTGGGAAACGGTATCTCGAATCGACTGGTTATATTCTTCTAGGGTCTCCATTTCACCCTGTCGAATGTCGTCCCACCGCCTCTTTGCATATTCTTTTCGTTCTGTGTCTTGAGATGATATCGTTAGGTTGTAGTGGTTTGTCACCGAGAGGATATACTCCGGAAGGTCCAAAGCTGCGTGTCCTGGGACCGCTGTTTCATAGCCCTGTCTAAAACGTCTGTCCATCACGTCGTTGTGAATCAACGTCTTCAATTTTAGCGATTGTTTTCTTGTCTCCTCAGTACTCTTAGTGAAGAGGTTGTATTTTGCTTGGTACTCCATACTACTGTTCGCACGATCAAACGCCGTCCCCTGTGCAACTGGCAGGTCAGGGGGAGTCGGATAGTTAATTGGTTCTCCCCTAAGCGCTTGGCTGGTTTCGTAGTATTCCGAGATGATCCCCGGATGACGGCTCATGTCGCGGAGCGTTTGCGAAGGATGTTTGTCACTAAACTGGGCTTCAGAAATTTTGAACTCATTGGTTTCTTTAGTTGTCTTTAGTGGATTTGTTTTTTGGATAACCTCTGAAGTGCGGGTTCTGGTGCACCCCTCTGTGCTGACCAGTTTGACCATTTCTGTACTTTCTGTACATTCTATTGGTGTAGACGATGAACATGGGGAAGGGATCAAGTGTGTGTGTGTATTAGATTGTTAATATGTAATAGACATGTTGTACACATTGCACGCGACGTAGTGCAAAGTTCTTTGTAAAAGTTCGTAGAGTTGTTTGCAATGGTGTTATGAATCATTGTTAGGATTTATGGAAGGATTGTCTGACGCGAGACCCCGAATATGTTCGTTTCAATGTTTGAGGATAATGTGTGTATGTATATGTGAAAACGAAATATTCTAGAGCAAGGCAATATTTTCTTTGGTCATTATTTAGTTATTTGTTGTGTGAAGTAGGTTGTACAGGTATAGATTGAGAGGGGAAATTGACGTGTACAATATTTATTATTTGTAAAATTAGTTATGAGTGTTTTTTTTTTTTTTAAGTGTGTGTGTGTGTGAATTATAGTTGGATGATAAACACAGGGGTATATTAGCACACAAGTATAGGATTAATTGGTAGACTGTGATGAAATTATGATAGGATAATGCATAGATTATGGTGTGTAGTGAATAATTTCTATTATGATGTGCATATGGTATATATGTCCCATGTTGGTAGCCCCGTCGTAGTTTCATACGATCCATTTGGATAGGTCTTCTAACACAGCTTTATGACTTGGCTTGATCATATTGGTTGAGTGGCAACCATGATACAGAACCTCGCCACATCAATGTGATGGAGCCCTAGTGTCACTTTTCCGGGACTACCAACATAAGGGGTTACCATCGTCATAGTAACAGGTTGGAAATCTTACACAAGCATATGACACGATGCCTTACCTATTGGTGGAGACCAACTAGGGTGTATGATGGAAAGTAGTAAGCGGGTACTACTCCACTCGGAAGGATAGTTCGGAGACTCTAAAGTCTGGTAGGAAAGAGAAGCAACGTGGAGTAAGACCAAGCGTTGACAGAGAGTAGTGAATTAAGAAGAGGTCGTATTGAATACCTATCTAACCTAGGATACAGTCTACCAATTATGGGGTAGCCTGCACGTATTTATATTCAGTGACACAAGGGTGAATTCGTGAAGAAGTCACTCAATAATATTCACAGTCAGATACACAATATCACATGGCAGGTAGCCAAGTGAGTAGCTGTAATTAGTGAAGGAAGTAACGACTGCACTGCTGGAAAAGTTCTAAGTTTGGGAATATCGTTGCCATGCAATAAACTTGGCACCAATTCCCATCACAAGTTTCGCTTGTCCAATCTTCTATGTCGCTTCGAAAACAACACACACTGTGAGCTACAGAAAATAAAAGAAGGAATCGCATCGTCTTGCCAATACAACCCTAAGTACTAAGTAAGCTACCTAAACTAATCCTCTTCTCCCGTGTATACATCTGGCTCTTGGTTATAGTGACCTCCCTCGCTCACTATCTCTTCTTCATAATCAGCAATATTCTCATTCACTCCTAAATATACCAAGGTCTTATTTTTACATGGGATACGAAATAGGAATACCGTTGCGCAACTTTTTTTGGCATGAAAATGAAATCGTAGACTTCCCCAAGAATTCCTTACAATTTTCTCGAATTCAGCTTGAATCATATGTGGTCTATCTCTAAATTTGTTATTACTTTGTCTGCTAAAATCTAATTTTTCTTGTTGATTAGTTTGTGTTCGCTTTATCGCTTTATTGCTTTATTATTAAATAGCTAAATGCTAAATATTTTATAGATATGAATAGTTAATAGCTCGGCAGCAAAAATTAATGATTTAAAAATAATAACTAGTTTTTATATTCTATGAAAGATGAAAGAATTGGAAGAATTATAACTTGAACATGATGCTTAAGCATCATAGCATCTAATAGAAATATTTTTCTCAAGGCTACCAAAACGCTTAACTTAATACGTCATATCCAACAAAATTCATCCTCTTCCCCTTCTTTCGACTCCATCTCCTCTTCTCCTCTTCCTCTTCCCATTCTCTCGACGATTTTCAACAAGAATTCGAGTTACAAATTACCAACCAAGATGTTATCCAAACCTAAGATTTAATCTTAGTCTCGGAAAGCAATTGGTTCGTGATTCGTGACTGTAATACGAAATTATGAAATATAGCTAGCATATTATTATATTATGTATTAATTTTAATACATATATCTAATAGTAATAAATAGCTAATAGCATCATCGGCAGGCAGCAAAAAAAACAAAAAAAATGAAAATATACAAATACAAAAAAGTGGGTCGGAGGAAGTAAAATTTATGATATAATCATAAACTCATAAACCTATAAAATACTGGTAGATAAATAATAATAATCAAAATAAAAAATAAACAACCAATAAATATTGTTCGCCAAAATATGATAAATTTTGGAGCACAGCATATTTCAAAAATTAAAGCTGTAAAGCTAACACCTATCTAAAATAATCCATCATGACAACATAAGGTACAGTAATCCATAGAATGTGTGGAATGCGGTGGAATATGTGTGCAATATGGATGCTTGCTCTCGAAGTTCATCGACAGACGTACTTTCCTAGTTACAAGAAAAGAGCATGATGCATGGCGAATTTGTGGACAGACAAATCTCAAAAACTACGAACACCAACGAACAGGCGTCATTCCACGCCCCAATTCCATCACTTCACAGCTGCTAGGAAGCTGATAATAGCTTTTGTGTCTATAAAACTTGTCAGGAACGATTCCTTTATGTGATTTATACACTGCCTTGAATCTATGGCATGTTAGCTGATCTTCTAGATCACACGTTTTTAGCATAAAGCACATTCCAGAGTACCTCAAATGTTTGGGTCTAACATGATAGGCATCCAAAACCTTCACATACGAAACACCTTTACCCTCGTTATCGAGAAAACTCAAAGTAGCATTATTGTGTGCGGCGTGAATGTGCATGTTATTATTACCATTTATCATTAGTTCCTCAGTCGTTGCATTAGCTGGTGTTTCATACATCCTTTGACATGCCATTCCTACAGGAACTACATTGGCACCGTACATAAGACATCGACCAAGAGAGTGATCGCTATGCAAACACGTGTTTTCACCTGCCATTAGATTGGTACAAAGATCAATTAAGCGCACGGATATTTTCAAAAACCCATCAGGTAAGAGACCAGATTGATCCTTCCAAGAGTCATCAACACTATTTATAGGTTTATGCACTCTCATCGGCGGATGTCTCAATGGGTCATAGTCGACACAGTCTTCTGCACACGTAGAGGACCCCTTTTGAAAGGCCTCAATCGCAACAGAGAGCTGTCGTTGCTGCTCTGGGCTTCGAAAGTGATGTCTCACATCAGGAGCATAATGTACTGAAGAATTTGAGACGAGTCGCTCGAGAGCTGCTTTGCTTATCAGGTATCCAGAACCCCCAGCGAATATACCTTTATTTGTAAGCTGAGACTCAGATCCTTGAAACTCGCCAAGAACAATCGGGACTCTTTGCATAATACCATACATGTCGCTTTTATATCTATTCACAATCAGTTCATAATTCACAAATGTATCGTCATCAATCATCAGTATAAACTCAGGATCAAATAGTAGCGAGACATGCGCCAGGGTTCGGAGAGGTCTTCGTTGAGCACACGCCCACCCTGCAGGCATTCTGTTAATATCGCTTCTTGGTATAAACTTGGGGTTTTTACCCTTACATTGAGTCGAGTCAGGTCGACAAGAATAGGTAACTTCGGAAGAAAAGAACGGAACAACGTATTCTCGGGACGGATATGAATTGAAATAGGCATCAAACTGTTCATTCTGTAAAACCAAAGATTGACTCTCCATCAAATCAAACCTTTCTAATGATCCTATCCATATGACAAGGGAAAATATTTTCCTTTTCGTCAAATGGTATTTACTACTGACAGCAGTAAGCTTTTTTGAATATGTATCAGAAGACTGTACATCGGTAGATATTGATGCTACCCAGTGCTTCTGTTCCTTGCATTCAGCTATTCTTCTCCAGAAAACGAGTCTAAAAAACTCACTCATAAGCTCTCGAGTTCCTGATATGTTCTTGTCCCGCACTGAAAGCTCCATCATACCAAGAGTTTGACTACAACTCACCAAAATATCCCTGCATTAGAAATATCATGTATTAGTCCAGAAGAGATAGTTTGCTTGTTCCATTTGATGTCAGGTCAATAGTTGGATGTATGTATTTATGTAAATGCATAATGAATATATCTATTCGATATGTGGTGCAATATGAATGTATGTAATGAATGTAATGTATTCTATGCATTGTACGTATTTATGATGTATGTTTTCCTATCATACCCGACACGTACTTGCTGTGTGTTAGACCACGATTGAAATTGTTCGATACGCAACCACATTTCTATAATTGAGCTAGGTATCTCTACGAAAGGCACCACCAAACACTGTCCTGGACAACTGTTGTAATGTTCCTTACGCATTTTTTTCTTTTCATCCATACTCATAGCTCTATCTGAAATTATACTCATCGCAACATCACAAACTGTACTACTGCCATATATATTATCACTTGCATTAAAAGCTGGAATGATATCGATCCGAATACCAGAACTTCTTTGACGAGAGAGATGGACAGAGGAGTCAGATTTAGCAAAAGCGGCAGTGTCACTTGGAACCTTCGGAGAATACATCAACTCTCGTCTGGAGGTAGACAACTCACTTATTGTCTTATACACTTCGGAAAGCTTTGGATCTCTTTCTTCTTCATCGTTTTGCACTATGCATAAAGTTCTCAGCAGAAGTTCTGCTGACCCTGCTGCGTCCTTGTTGTTTTCAGCATCAGTCGTCTCACGGAAATGATCAAACTCTTTAGGTGCAAACGAACAAGGGCAACCATCCTGCGAGTACGAAGTTCCTCCTAGCAGCAATAGCAGTAGTAGAACTAGCAGGAATTTTGGACCTCCAAAGCTACTACTGTATCCACAACTACTCATGATGTCCATCAACCCTCTCTGATGGTGACGGGATGAAGGTGGTTTGAAGGTCTATTGCTCTTCACAAAAGCTGCAGATTGCAAAACTGAATGCAGCTTTCACTTGCATGGCCTCAGAACGCTCTAGCCTTACTCTATAAGGCTTGCCAGTCCAGCCCTTCATCATCTAAACCCCCTCTCAATGTGAAGGGATGATGACGACAGATGACCTCGTTTTTTTTTTTTTTTTTTTTTTGCTCGTCGCTCATCTCTCATTCATCTCATATATCACTCTCTCTCTTCTTTCTTCTCTCTCCTCTGCTCTCCCACTGCTGTGTCCTCTTCTCTCTCATTAATTTCTAGGGAAGAGAATTTCTAGAGAAGAGGATGAGACCAAGTTGCGGAACGAAGCCCTTTAGGGTGATTACAAATAAATTCAAGGCAAGTGAAATGAGAAAGCCTTGTTCTGCCTCCCTCTTTGCTTCGCCCCAGGCCGCTCCTTTCAAGTTACCTGTCTCTACCACATATAAATTCAACAGTAATAGTATTAGCACAACGAATAAAAATGTAAATGCCAAATCGCTTCCTTTTCAAGTAGTGAAGAAAATGGTTCGTTAAGTTGACTTCTATATGTGGGTTATATAATACGTAAGTTTTGTGTTTTACATTCGTCGACTTCACAGCTTTTAGCGGGGAATCTGCAAGGTAATGAGCGAGAGAACCCAAATGTAGCATGTTCCTACCGTGCTAATGAAGATACTCGCGCTCATTCTCGCTCATTTTCTTGCTGTTAACTGTGAAAGTCGTTGGACACCAAACACAAAACTTACATATTTTATAGCCTACATAGGAGTCAGATGACTCTTAAAATTTTGTCGCCACCATAGAGACAATGAATGAACGCACTTGTAGATAGATAAAAATACATGAACTAACCCTAGCACATAATACTTTCTCTTCCTATGAGAGACAATTGATAGAAAAATTGAAAAAATAAAATATTATTTTATTTTTTCAATTTTTCTATCAATTGTCTCTGTCTCTCATAGGAAGAGAAAGTATTATGTGCTAGGGTTAGTTCATATATTTTTATCTATCTACAAGTGCGTTCATTCGTTGTCTCTATGATTACCTCTAAATTTTAAGGGTCATCTGTCTCATATATATGTAGGCTATAAAATGTGTGAGATGTGAGTTTTGTGCTTACGTGCTTACATGCTTACATCTTACTCTTACATCTTACATCTTACATCAAGGAAGTTATTGCTAGCTAATTTTATGACTAAAATAATGTTATTATTGCAAACATGTATCAAGGGTTTTCTAAATCTAAGAAAACTTAGATTTGGACAACGTCTTGGTTCTTACATCTTACATTCTACTTCGAAGCTTCGAGTTACTAAAATGGTCAATTGTGCACGTCATACCCAACAAAACTTCTCCTCTTCCACATTCTGCGATTCCACGTCCTCCTCCGCTTCTTTCTCCCCAGATGAATTAGTCCAACAACTCGAACTTCAAATCATGAATCAAGACGTTATCCAAACCTAAGTATTTTTCTTAGTTTTGGAAATCGTTTTACATATATACTTAGCTAAAATATACTTATAATCTATCTAATCAAGATCTACTCACTTCGAAGCTTCGAAGTACAAATTCTGTAAATCTGTAAACTGTAAATTCTCTAATTCTCTGTGTGCAGAGTGCAGAGAATGTGCATAGACCTAGCTAGCCAAAAGCTAAAAGTCACAAAAGCTATTTTGATTTTTTTAATATAGTACCTTAATTCTAGTGCCATTACCCTGCTACTTTTACTTTTACCCTCGCACCCTCGCACCCTCGCACCCTCGCGACTCGCGACGGCGGTAATTGTAAATTGTAATTGTTCCGTTGTTCCCTGAAACTGAAACCTGAAACGTGGAGGCTGTGTACAGGGAGCAGGCAGGAAGGCAGAAGGCAGGGAGCATCTCCAGTATCCCCCCGTTATTACTTTATTTATATTATATTTTACGTTTCACGTTGCACGATGAGCGATGAGGTTTAGCGTTAGCTAGTGATAGTAGTTAGTGTCTATTATTGTTAATGTAATAGTAAATAGTAAATAGTAACTCCTTTTCTCCTGAGCATTTACTCCAAGAATTCGAATTTCAAATCATGAACCAAGACGTTGTTCAAATCTAAGGCTTATCCTTAGACTTAGATGACAATTGATTCATAATTTGTAATTCGTTAACACGGTCTTGTATACCGAAGTAATATTCTAGCTAATGATTAAACTTGTTCGATGAATGCGCCTATGTCAAAGATGATGATGAACCATGTGCTTAAACATCTATGATGCTTAATGTACGATCAGTGTTTCATATTATGCAATTTAAAAAAAAATAAAAAATACCAGAAAAAATGAATTAGATAGTTAAAATTAAAAAATAGATAAATTAAACTTGTAGTAATATTATTAAATAAATTCAATAGTGATAGTAATAGTAATAGTAAAATGACTAAAAAATTTTAAAACCTAAAAAAGACTAATATTCAAACACTAGGCTTCCAAAAGGCACTGGTCAGGACACGCATGCTCAGGAGGAGATCCCTCGAAACCCCCCCAGTAGTCCTCCCTTCAAGCTTGTGGTGGGTAAAATTGATCCTTTGGACTATTCGAGTCAACAAGAAGGATGAAAAATATAGTGCTGCCGCGAGCAGAAGTGGACATCAGTTCATGCCATTCGTTCTTGATATATTTGGGAATGTCTTCGAAGATTCCAAGGAGATGATGTACCAAATATTTCTAAAAAGGCTTTCAATGATAAACATGATATCACTGAGTCTGAGGCTAAACTCATCGCTACAAGGGAGCTCAGATTTTGGGTAAATAGAATTGCATGTGCGATGGCTTAAACTAAAGCTATGTGTACTATCAACATATCTAGTAACTCAATTGGCATCCAACGTGAAAAGACGGCAACACGGCAAAGGTAGCAAAAATAGTTCTTATTTTGGCGACAGAATTGATATTGAAGAACCTGATAAGCTAATTGAAAACAACAGATAGGACGAGTGTGCTTATTTCAAAAATGATGTTGTGTATGGTTAAGTATCCTTGAAAAAATAGTTAATACAAATAAATAAGAATAACAATAATTGTGTGTTGATGCGCGTTTATATTTATAGTCTTGAAAACGAAAAGGCCGTCTTTTTGACTGGTCAGGTACTAAGCAAAGAAGAAGAAGATAAAGAGTTTAGGAGCCAGGCTGCAGTCTATGGTTATTATTAGTTTTTTAATTTAGTTATCTAATATTTTTATGCACATTTTGTGCTTTTTAAAATTGCAGAAATGCAATACTGGTCGACCAATATTGTATTTTACTGTAATTTTAAAAAACAACAAAATATTAGAAAAAAAGAATTATATAACTAAACTTAAAAACTATATACAAACTATTCTTTTATAGAATATAAAAACTAGCTACTTTTAAAAATTTCTTTTTCTAACAGGTTGCTTGTTTGACCGCTAATAAGAACGAAACATTAGGAGCTTTCTTAAACTCTATTTCACACTCATTTTTTAATAAATTTAGTAACAAAGAATTTTCTACATTATTATGTCTCAGATATAACCTTGACCTTGACTGCATACCTACTAACCTCCCATGTACATGCAGAAGAAAAACAAAAATTACAGATAATTTACGACCGAAAATCATAGATAAAAAAGGATTTCATCCTGTAACACTTGCAACAGTGACGGTTACCCTACTATTATTTATGATGCTATTTAAAACGTCGCTACCTGAGCCTTTAAAAGTGGAGGTTGCCATGTAGTCAACAAACCAGTTGTGGGGGACTTGGAAGGTAAGAGCCTAAATGCAGATCACATGATTATTGGTAACGGTACTCAAGATGGACGTAGTATCATGATTGATTACAGACATACCGATTCTGGACAAACAGACCCCCTAGACTCTATGAGCCACCTAATATTACTAGTACTAGTACGTAGTACTAGCTAGATAATTATGATAACAAAATACAAAATACCAGAAAAAAGAATTAGATAATTTAATATAACATAACTAGAATTTATGGCAGCCATGTGCAGACGTAATACTACATCCAATACCTCAATCCCTCAATACAGCAGGCACGTTCCTAGTGATAATCCCCAAAATTATCAATGTTCATGTCACGGTCCAATCAAAATGATCGATAAACATGGTTACCATATGACAGGCTGCAAAATAGGAGGAAATACTATTCGCTTGCATGATAATGTTGTCCATACTTTAGTAGCATAATTTCGTTCACTTGGTCTCTCAGTAGTACTGGAACCTGTGCACATGTTCTCTGATCTCGAAGCGGACGATAATCGCAGACCTGACATTTTAATCCGTAATCCTTATGGCGGTGGTAGTCAAATAATTGTTGATGTTGCAGTAACTGGTTTTGATGGATCTACCCGAACCCACAATAATAAACCTGAACAAGTTCTCATTGCACGAAAACAGCAGAAAATACAAAAGTACGGACCAATAGCTGATGCTAAAGGTCTTGACCTCTATGCAGCTGTTTTTTCTACTACTAGCGAAATGGACGTGAGCATCAAAAATCTCTTACTTGAACAAATTAGACTTAAATTACAATTAGTCGATGGCGAAGTTAAAAAATCAAAGGTCCGAAAAATAATGAAACACTGCGTTAGTCACATTTCTGCAGCAATCAATAGAACGGCAAGTAGAAATATCTTCCTCAATGCTACCAAAATGGTCAACTTGGCACGTCATACCCAACAAAACTTCTCCTCTTCCACTTCCTGCGACCTTACCTCCTCCTCCGCATCTGCCTCCCCAGATGACCTAATCCAACAATTCGAACTTCAAATCATGAACCAAAATATTCTCCAAGTCTAAGTTTTTTTCTTAGATTTGGAAAACCTTTGAGTATATGAGTATATATTAAAATAACTAGATACCAGTATTGCTTTCTACGCAATATTTTAAAAAAACAATAAAATACCAGAAAAAATAGATATAAATTTAAATTTAAAAATTTAAATAACTAACTAGAAAATTAAGTAGTAAATATTAAATTAAATAACACACAAAACTAGCTACCTACTGTACTTAAGTGCATAACAAGTACTTAAGTGCATACTTCTACAGTACATGCTATTTCTACTAAGTAGCTACACCTGTAGCACTCCTACCGCCTATGCGCAGCATCTCCATTCCTTGACAAGGTTAACTTCATCGCTCAGTTGGCTGCTTCAACTGCAAGAACAAGAGTATCAAAGCAAGTACCAGTCCAGAAAAGAACAAAACGACGACAACCAACGATGCAAACAGGCAGGAATGAGATGGTGTAGACAAGTAAGCAAGGGCAAGACTAAGCAAGCAGTCAGCTACGATCATAACATCTGTCACCTACTTACTGTGTTCTTGCTCTGTGAAATGACAAGCATTTCATATAGCAGTCCTCAGCCTTCCCAATGTCGATGAGCAATAATGTGCGATTATAGGGTGCTTTGAATCAGCAATTCTATCCATCGACGTTTCATACTCCGTGCGATCACAATGAAGCATTTTCAATACTTCAATAGTTGTATCTGCAAAATCTTTGAGGAATAATAATACTTCCTTTTCTCCTTTGATCTGTATAACTGCGTGTCTTTCATTTGTGAATTGGACCAACTCTCCAGACCCCCTCACAGTTAATCTCCTAACATCTTCTTCATAAGTAGTGGGGTATCTGCTTAAGTAATCCTGTGTCATGCGTTGTAACAATTCCATAGCTCTCATTTCATTTCCCTCGTTTAGAGGGAAAGTTGCGTCACGAAGAGATCTAGAGGAAGATCCAGGCGACTGTGTCAAGGCATAGAAATCATCTTTGTCCGCTTCAATTATTCTCAGCAGTTGCAACATGGCACGACTATTTTCGTTCTCACCTACACATACACGAACCCGGCGTACTGGTAAAGAACCTTCTTTTCTCCAAAAATCAACCTTTTGCTGGTACAGTGGATCACCATTTTTTAATTGAAACAACAAAGGAACTTCATTTGGGTTAAAACCATCAGCCTCTTCATTATTTTCCACAGAGAATCCATAGTTCAGAAGAAATCTATGATTACACTTCTGCCCGTAACTATCATAAATTTGGCCACCGCTACCTATCTGGCGCAGACTAATTATAGTAAAAGCTTGCCTACTATCTTCAAATTGCCACTTCGTTTCCCTCGGTCGATAGTGGTTGAGCATATCTGCATAAGGCACCATGGCCGCAGTTCTCACTCCATTTATAACAAGCCCAAAATTTCTACTACAGACACACATACGGGCCCATTTAAAATCATTTAAAGTGGCAATCTGTAGTAGGAAAGAAGAGGAAAGAGTTATGCTGAGAATAGAATAAAAAATGAAGATAAAAATTGATAAATTACTGCATCTTTATATTCTCTCTGTATTTACCTCCGCGAATTCAGGTACAACAGAACAAATGGAGTCATAATCATTCTCCATGGCAAGGTTACGCTCAGCTATCTGTGTCTGGAGAAACGAACCATCCAGATAAGCTATCTCCTGCTCGTTCCAAAACACAGGCATGTTTCGCAAAGTAGGCGGCAGGATATCGTAATAAGGCTTGAAAAAGCTTTCAGGGTTTTTGCGATCCATGAGCATAAACACCATAATAAATATATGTTTAGGGGCATCTAGTTCAATATTAGCGTTAATAATAGCCCGCCCAATGGATGTATCTTTCCCCATTTCTACTGTTATCAAACATTTCAAAGGTATACTTACAATAGTTTCATCATTATCGACTTCCTTGATGGTATGACATCCACGAACTTCGTTTCCATAATCTTTCAATTCTAACTTTGGATAGTCACTACCACTACTAATCATCCACTTTTCGAAGCTGATATAGATATATGGCGGGGGTGAGTGAGTGTATTGAGTGAGTGAGTGAGTGGGTAAGAAAAGAAAAGGATGATGAAAGATAAGTTTACATTTATACAGTATGTGCGTGGAATTATTGTTATTAAAATAAAAGGTTCTTTGGAATAGAAGGAACGATTGCATTGATTTTCACTCACGTCGCAAACTTTTCATCTGAAACCAGATCATCGCCAACTGGGAAAGTGTCTGATATCGTTGGTGCCGAAGCACCTACACCCGACGTTTCCAAGTCTAACTTCTGGGAGAACTCACTCATGTTCATAGTTTGGCGAGGAAAAGAAGATACAGGTTTGGAGTTGTGAGACCTACTAGAAGAGCACGAAGAACCAATCTTGGGGAAAAGTCACGCTTTCACCTCAACTCTCAAGACGGTAGAGAGGTTTAGTTTGTATGAGAGGTGTTATAAAAAGATGTACCCTACACGGGGTGTGGCCGCAACAAAATCCCATATTTTTAGGACATCCTGCAGGACATGTAAATTTGACACTTTTATTGAGCAAAATATGGCCAACAAAAGCTTATTTTACTTTTTGTGCACAAAAGGTTTTATCTTTTCAACCATAAATACACAGGCCAGACAATTCCCCATAATGGATTGCATGGAAAGCCCTCATTGAGAAATATGACAAAAAGTTATTCGCGGGGGTTATTTTTTTTAAAGGTTTTTGTTGCGGCCACCCCAGTAGTTTTTTTTGGTGCCTTTATTTATTTGCTCCCCCCAGAAGGATTCAACACGCCTGCTTGAAAACTTCCCCATTCTGTTGTTGTTGACGTGTAAGTTTCTAAAACCATTTTATCATTAAGTTTTTGTAAGTATGGATAAAACCCTATCATTCCCCTGTGATATGTTTCTTCCTTCTTACTTTTCGTCATAGTTGCCGAAAAATACATTGCAATAGTATTGTGACGTTTAAAAAATAATAATACTAAAATAGTTACGAGCTTACAATAATAATAATTAATACTATTGCAATACATTGCAATAGTATTGCGTAGTACGACTGCAACTTTCATATCGGCTTTTTTGTCCGTTTCACCTTGAAGATGACTTTTTTTTCAAATCTTTTTCTGAAAAGTGAATTCTACGCGTGTTCTACGTGTAGTCAACCTAAATTAAACTTCTGAATCTCATTTTGAAATTTTTCCGTGAACACCCTACCAAAAACGAAATTCAAAAGAACAAAAAATAATAAGAACCTCAGAATCAGAATGTATTGCAATAGTATTCTGAACTTTAAGCAAATAATAATTAATTGCAATACTTTTATAAACTGCAATAATAATAATAGTATTAATATTATTATTTAGTTATTATTTATCTATTTTTTCTGGTATTTTTTTGTTTTTTAAAAGTATTGCATAGAAAGCAATACTGGTAGTGTACATTAAGCATCAGGATACTTAAGCACATATATCATCATCATCCTTGAAGAAGCTGCATTCATCGAAACTGTAATCAGCTATTAAAATATCTGACTCTTGTTCTATTTCAATCCTGTTATCAAAATAAGTGGAACTGTTTTTACTTCCTTTTCCGTGTTTCTTTTCATGTTGGATAGCGATAAGTTTGGTAGATCTGTTAATGATACACATAGCCTTTGTTTTAGCCATTGCAGCAGAAGTCCGTTTTAGCCAAAAGTTGGTTTTCTTGGTAGCAATATAATCAGCCTCTGTCTCTGTGATGTGATGTTTGTCATTAGAAACTTTTCTTATGAATATCTTATACATCATAGTTCTGGTCTTCGGAAGCACATTACCAAACTTGTCGAGAATAATAGGCATGAAACGATGTCCACTTCTGCTCACGGCAGCATTATACTTTCCTATTTTCTCGGTGTCGCTTTTCAACATGTGCTCAGAAAAATCTAGAGGGTTGGTTTGACCAGAATCTGTATGACAATAATCTACCATTAAACCTTGACCACTTTCAGTACCGTTACCTAGGACAAGGTGGTTTGGGATTAAAAGCTTACCATCTACACCTTCGACATTTGGTTTGTTCACCACATGGCAGCCAGCATTTTTAAAAGCTTGGGCGAAGACATTTTGAACAGCATAATATTATTATTATTGTTTTAATTTAACTATCTAATTCTTTTTTTCTGGTGTTTTGTTGTTTTTTAAAATATTGCATAATATGCAATATGGATTGTACATTAAGCATCATAGATACTTAAGCACATAAATCATCATCATCCTTGACATAGGCACATTCATCGAAAGTACCATCATCAATTTGTTTCTCCATCTCTTCTTCTTCGATCATTTTGTTGTCAAAGTAGGCTGAACAGCATAATATTATTAATACTATTGTAAGTGCAATGTATTTTTCGGCAACTATGCTTTTCGTACTTTCGTACCATATTTTTGAAATATTCTTTTAACAAGAAATCGATTTCCAAAATGGAGCTGATGAAGATGATGCTTAAGCATTGAGTACAAATTATGGTAGATTATAAGCCGGCCTAAAATCCGCCTAAATCTAAAAAAAACCTAAAACGGACATTTCTCAACGTAACTTTCCGCACATGGTCCCAGCTTCGCCAAAAATGTACTCACCGGTAAGGGCGTAGAGCATCGCCGGAGTAAGCCATTCGTGTTAAGCCTCAGCCCCCAGCTTTGCCCATTCAAGTCCGTTGAGCTTAGCCAAGTAGTGTGCCAAGTTTTTACATTTTCAATATGCCAAGTTTTTTGGAAATTTTTTGGAAATTTGTTTAAACGGACCTTTCTCAACGTAACTTTCCGCACATGGTAGATTTTTAGATTTTTAGATTTTTTTTAGATGTTTTTTAGATTTAGGGTGATTTTAGGCCGGCCTATATAGCTAATCCAAATCATTCCTTTAAATATTTATAGAATATAGAATATAGAAGTAAAAATTCTATAATTTTAATTTTTATTTTTATTCTATTAACTATTTTTTCTGGTATTTTGTTGTTTTTTAAAATATTGCATACAAAAGCAATACTGGTAATGTATTTTAAGCATCAGGATATTTAGGCACATAAATCATCATCTTCTTTGAAGTAGTTGCATTCATCGAAACTGTAATCAGCTATTAAAACATCTGACTCTTGTTCTATGTCAATCCTGTTATCAAAATAAGCGGAACTGTTTTTACTTCCTTTTCCGTGTTTCTTTTCATGTTGGATAGCGATAAGTTTGGTAGATCTGTTAATGATACACATCGCTTTATTATCTATTATAAATAGAAGATAGAAGGTTGGAGTAGGTCCTCCAACTAGGCATTTTTTACTAGTTTTTACGGTAGAATTACTACCGTAAAAACTAGTAAAAAAAACTATATAATATATAATAGTCTATAGTCTCTATCGATTAAAATTTATGATCATTTTTATTATCTTCAAATGCTTTAATTTTGTCAATGCACTGCATTGACATGTGATTTAGTTGCGTAAGAGCCTCAAAAATTTCATCTTCACCATTCTGATATTCATCAGTCTTCAATATATTCGCAACGATCGAGGAGTCATATGCTTGGGCAGTACCATGGACATTTTGCGCAAAGCTAGCACCAGCATACGTCATTGCCTGCCAGGTTTGTCTACTTCGGGTAATTTCTTTAATAGCCATACTGTAATATTTCAAGCTATTCCCTCGGTCATGGTCTGAAAAATATGCAAAGCCGATCCT
>Ga0099797_100901_pt1 | contig 17256 bp, 18 predicted proteins | sample Uncmet_Sort48C_1_FD_89871 | JGI IMG/M metagenome (GOLD analysis project Ga0099797, IMG submission 89871) | Marine eukaryotic communities from CALCOFI LINE 67, Pacific Ocean - C012_Sort48C_1 | ecosystem: Environmental > Aquatic > Marine > Oceanic | place: Pacific Ocean: Monterey Bay | collected...
ACCCCAAAAAACGCCCATAGTTGGAGTTCAGAGAGCTCCGGCCCCCATGTGTGAGGCCTACTCACAAAAACGACAGACCTCATCGGATGCCGCGAAATTGGCGAGCTATCAAACCAGTATGTAACCAGGTCGCCAGCAACCTGCAGCCAGCAACGCAAGATGGAACCATTGACAGTCGATCAATGAACCATTGGTTTCTACTCCCGGAAGGGGGGTTACCGGTATCGCTCTCTTATGAAGAGGCAGCCTAGCTTGTCATTGTTATTCGGACAAGCACGGCTATAAACATGTTCTAAACCACCCAGCAGTGAGCCTACGGAGTTCCACACTACAGTACTTAGGAAGCTGCCGGGCTTTGCATGCGTTCCTTCAACACCAAAGAGAGCAGTTCTTGCTCTCGCATATGGTTGCAACCCGTATTGTTGTTCCGCTGTGTGTTCCGGTGTTCTGCTTCTCCGCCCGTTGCCGGCCGCTCGCCGCCGCCGGCCGCTGGACGCCGGCCGGCCGGCCGCCGCCCGCCACACGGCTTGGGCCCCATGGGCCCCATGGGCCCCATGGGCGCCATGGGCCCCAAGGGGCCTATGGGCTCTATGGGCCCCATGGGTCCCATGGGCCCCATGGGCCCCATGGGGCACCATGGCCCCCATGGGCCCTTTGGGCCCCTTGGGGCCCATGGGCCCCATGGCCCCATGGGTCCCCCGGAACAATTATATGTGTCAGGGGGCCCCGGAACAATTACATGGGCCCCCCCGGGGCCCATCCGGTCAACTGGATCCGGAACTATTATATGAAACATTCAAGAGTGTACATGTGCTTAGTGGTCACATGGCCTCTGCCCACGGACACCGCAACCCCATTCGCAAGAAGGTTGCTGGCAGCTTTTGTTTCTGCTGCATGAAGGACTTCATTACTCGTAACAAATTGGTGCATCATTTAAGTACGGCTTCACAATTTTGTCAGCAATATTTCATGCAACATGCTAAAGAACTCACACCATCCGACTTCGAGGCCGAAGAGGCCAAGAGTGCTGAATGTGAGCGAGAGCTCAAAGCCATCGGCAAAGGTGCCTTTTACTCGGAAGAGGCAATTATTAGGGTCCCAGGGCCTCTCATTGCAAGGCCCCGTGCCAGGAGAAAGGATGCAAGGATTCAATGCCCCTTTCCACTTATCCCCTGTATTTCTTATATAGTACTTTCTTGTTTCATACCTGCTTCCATGAAAGTATCTAGTCACACGATTTATCCGATTCTGCCAAAAGCCGGGAGGAGGTCCCCTAGGTGGTGTGGCGCTATGCCTCTCAGTGCGGGTGCACCTGGCAGTTTCAATTTTCCTCGAATTCATTCCAATTGTTCTAGTTCTATGTTCCCTTTTTTGAATTTTCCATCGGATATGTTCTATGTTTGCGACTTGGCTGTTGCCCGGTCTATGGCGGCTTGAGTGTAGGAGGTTCGTCACTCATTCGCAGATAAGTTAATTAAGCAATGCTATTTCTGTCGTTGTTTTATTATTTTATAGTGTTTGCATTGTTCATGTATTGTTGCTTCATTCCCTGGCAACTGAGTTGACTTGCATAATTAATTTCATTGTCATGGGTCAGAGTGGGTCATTCACTCTGTATCCGTTTGGGTAGTCTTTGTTTTTTTCTGGGCCCCTTGTCTTGGGGTCCAGTCAATTAGGAGGTGTGCGACTCTTGAACCCTTTGGTTGTTAGCAACGAAACTTGGGTGTAGCAAAAAACTATTATATGGGGTCCGCCTGTACTTTAGTTGCTCTTGAATGCCACTTGCTGTTCTGTCGTTATCTGTTTTGCTGGTTACCACAGTCATTCGAGGCCAGCTGTTAACCATTGTTGCTTGGGCATAATCTTTAGAAGCTCTTAAACAATAAAAAATAGGAGGCAGTTAAAAAATCAGTTTTTGCGGTTTTCGATTTCGTTTGACGGTTCTCTTTGGTTTTGAATGGCTTAAATAGTTATTTGAACTGATACGGATCGATTTGGACCGAGTTTCAGCTCAAACCGTCGATGCTGGACCCAAATCGTGACATTTAGGTAAATTGGGCTACTGGGGTGGGGGACCACTCGCCGAGAGCTCAAGGTGCCGTCAGGAATTGCGCCAAAAATGTAGGGGGACAGTTCAAAAATAGTTTTCTGGCGGATGTCTGTGTTTAGCTCTCCCAACGCAGAAATGCCACTTTTTTTTAACCGCTTCTAAAGATTACTTCAAAGTGTTTTGTTTCGGCAGGGTTCCAAAATGTGGATTTGGACACGAAACTGACCGCCAAGGATGCTGCATGCGCAAAACCACCGGCATATTCAATGTCTCCGCGACCTGGATGCAATGGAACATGTCCCGGACCAGGATTCGGCAACAAGAAAAGAAGAAGAAACTTGATTTCGCTGGCCCAAGCAATTCTGGGGCTATAAAAAATTAGGGTTTAGTTAGGGTTTAAGCTTGAGGGTTTAGGGTTCAGGGTTTTGGGTTCTAGGTTTTACCGCAGCGTCTCCAGGATTCACGAGCCATCTAGAGCTTGTTTGCAAAGGCTTCTTACAAGCATCGGTCTGTTTGCTTTGGAACTTAAAACCGTTGGGGCCGGTAGTGCTAAAATTACATATACTACAACCCTCGACGAAACGTAAGGCTGGTTTTGCCAAACCCTAAACCCTAAACCCTAAGCCCAATTTTCCGGTCCTGGGGACGTGTTTGAATGCATCTGGATGTCGTTTGCATCGAATTTGCATGTGTAAATGGCTAAAACCAGTGAACAATCGATGAAATCCAAACATTTGAGATGTTCGTTTTTTTTTTCTTCGTATCCTTTCCGAAGTTATTTTACCAGCCATGAGGGGGAAACACATTTTTGGAAAGCACACCCCCAAACAAGAAACAACAATGTTGCTTGATTTTTTTGGTACACGAGCCTTAAGTTTCGTCGAGAGATGTAGTAGTTGCGTCAACAATTGCATCTGGGTGGACTTTAGTTCGGCATTTGTCATTAAGAGGTTCGTCAGGCGCGGAGGGCTTCGTATGTTGTTGTTATTTGTTTTCGTTCTTTATGTTTTTTTTTGCACCTCCAGGTTTTTTGAGCCACTTAGCGCTTGTTTGCCAAGGTTTCCGGCAAGTGTGGGTCTGCTTGCTTGGGAACTTAAGAAGCGATGGGGCAGGCAGTGCCAAAATTAAGTATGCTACATATGTCGGTTAAACCATTGAGGAAGAATGTATAAGAACTTTGAGAAGGAATATACTTGAATGCAATAGGTATAGCAAGGGGCCACGGCCTTCGGCCGCAGCCCTCTGTAATGTCAATCAAATTCGAAGATGTTCCTTATTTTCAAATTCCTTATATATATTATCCCTTGATGGGCTCCAGCCTAAATAGGGTTTAATCCCGATTTCAAACCTCATTAGTGTTAAACCCTATTAACTACGTAGTCGATGACAGATTGTGAGATAAATTTCAAGCCAGCGCCAGTCCCCAAATAAAAACAAACTTTGAACTACCTTCCAAATATACTACAGTTAGGTGCAAAATCGAAGTTTTGTTTTGTTTTTATTGGATTGTTATGTGTTTTGTCTTTTCGCCTTCAAACCCGCATGCCACATGTCAGTGCTTCCGAAAAATCTTTACGTCTTTGGGGTTTATCTTTCCCTCTTGTCTGCACCCGTGTCACTGCAAAACTCAAATTGGGGCGCATAGCCGCACGGCCCCACTACAAGATCTACACAAAGGTTATGTCTAAACGGGTGCCAACTCCGGCCTTTGAATACACGGTGAGGCATTTCAGATCTAAGCGTTCTCCACGGTAGCCCATTTCATTTCTAACCGTGGGCCACGGTGGCGCTCTTCATTTCCAAGCATGCTCCGTATTACACGCCGTCCTATAGTCCAACAGCGGTTGGCAGTAGGATTCTCGCCTTAGGTGGTCAGGAAGCCTTGCAGCACATGGTTTTGCAGTGGCTCTTTTGTTAGTTACAGTGTTTTTCCTAGCCTCCCGTGCGCAGTGCATGTTAGGGGAAGTTTCCTCCTTTCAAGCATTGGGCAGTTCGCAGACAGTAGTTTCCACTTGCTAGTGAAAGTCCTATAGTCCTTCTTGGCAGTAGGATTCTCGCAGGCGGTGGTTCACAATTGCCGTCACGGTGAAAGTCCTATAGCCCAGCAGAGGTTGGCAGTAGGATTCTCGCTGGCGATGGTCATCATGACTAGTATCTCCGATACAGTCCAGGCGTGGCATCTGCTCGTTCTTCAACTTGTTGTTGACCAGAGACCTGACAATGGGCAATCCGTATTACACGCCACCTGGCTGAGTAATAGCAATTTCGGAGATGGTGGGGAGAAGTGTCAAGAGGGCCAAGAGGAGTGGTTTGGATTGTTTGGGTAAGTGCATGTGCCCATCCAGAACAGCATGCTAGGCTGCGTGAAGTTGGGCCCAAAATCACAAAATGACCCCGGCACTATTCGAACTTGCAATCGATGGCTCCGAAGACCAAAGCCTCATCCATTAGGCCGCAGGGCCAGTCAATTCCTACCATTCGTACAGTTTACGCTGTACTCCCCTTGGCCCGTCCGAGGCCACCCATTGTACAGCCGGCCCGGCCGCTCTCGGGCCCAACCTGGGCCCCACTTGGTCCCGACTTGCATCTGTGTACGCGGTGGTGCAGTTCATTTCTAAGCGTTCTCCGCGGTAGCGCGGTTTATTTTTGAGGGCGGCGCTACTAGAAGCGAGTGCTTTAGAAACGAGTGTTGTGTAGAAACACAATTAAATTGTCCATTTTGTTGTAGTAGATGTTAAAAGTTGTGGCATGCCCAAGGGCGCTCTGTCGCAACTCCTTCAACCTTCTTTGGGCATTGGCCACGCCTTGTCACCATTGATATGTAACTCCATTGATATGCCAGCAGCAGTTGCAGCCTCTTCAGCCTAAGGCTTCTGTTACTACATCTTCCTACAATTCTCTAAATTGCGCATTCCTCTGATCATTTTTATTGTTTCTGGCATGCAGCTCTGGCTTCATGTACCATGAGCAGCAACTTAATTTGGAATGCATTGCGGAGTCTTGGCTCAGACATTTTCCGAGGTGTTGTGTTAGCGTTGATGGGTAACTTGTGAGGAACAAGCATAACTAAGAGGCTTCTCCATTTATATATATATATATATATATATATATCATATATAAATTAGATGTGCTATTTCACCCATGAACTAGTGTATATGCGTCGGGCTAACCAATGTACACTCATTAACAGATGACGAGCCTCGAGCTGTTTTCAATATTAATTGAGGTTTTGTTTGTTGATGATTCGTGTTTCTGTGTTTGTGAATCAAGCCAACATAGCTTCAGCATTTCTTGAGGTATTTGCAGGCCGTTGATTTGCATAGGAGCATATGTATGTGACTGGCTCGGCGGTCAAAAGAAGTGGATGAGTCACATAAACCATAATCGTTGGTCAGACTTGCTCCGTAGATTGGTCCGGATGGATCAGCAGGTCCAAACAGATATTGTGTGTCATATTTGCAGAGAATTTGGCGACATGCAACATAAGACACAAAATGCATGGTGTTATGGATCTGCCTCGTTATTAAAGTCTTTCGTGGAAATGTTGCCTGTCTACATCCAACTGAGCACCAGTGCAGTATGGCTGTTAATATACAATTAGTTGTGCATGTGTTGGTTGGATTCAGCTAGTGTTAATTAGTTTGTGCCAAATCCAACACAAATCGGTGCATGTCTTGTAGTTCCAGCATGTTTCTCAGGAAAGCGATTGCACTCAACGAAATCAATGTTTTGTCAAAGAATTCAGCTATAGCCAATTCAATTCTTGCACATATGCCTGTTGAAGGTTCCTGGTGGACTTCAGACAATGTGTGAATCAGACGACAGGGGGTGTATGGCACTGCAGTCTGTTTGCCTTTCTTGCCAGATCAACCCTCACGACATGCATGGGGTCACTGCACTCAATGTTGCCACGCGGAAGGGAAATGCCATGGCCGCCAAGGCAGCTCGCCACAGGGGGTGCTTGTAAGAGATGGCTGTGTGTTCCGCTTGTAATATCACATTTACGGACTGCGACTTGGTAGATTTAACATGATTTATGTGCATATGTCAGATTTGTCGAAATACTTGCTTGGCATTGTGCTCCATACCGTCTCCATGCTTAAATGCTGAGCGATGTAGCACTGATGTTTTTTTGGAGCTATGGTTTTGCTTACCCATAGCAACCCATAGCATCAGTAAACCTCAATGAACTAATGCATAAGACAGCCCAGCCATATGACTGACACAATCACAAAGAAGCAAGCAGGCATACATAACAAAAACACCCTTGATGTGAGGAATGCATAGCAGGAATCATTGAACTAACTTGTGATAAATGCGCCAATGCAGTAAACAACAATGTATATTTGGTTCACCGCCCTTGGACACAACGCCGGTTATAAATATGAGTTAAATTGTCCACCATTGCCTGACATTAGTTTGAGGAAGAAATGCGCCCTACGGCGCTTGTTATATAGGTTCCAGTCAAGCGGTTGGACTTAGGGCTTTGAAGTATGCTGGTAATATTGTGGTCGGCCCTTACCCCATGATTGCCAATGGGTTTTACGTGGTGTTGCCTCAAAGCTCTGAGACATGTATTCTATAAGTTACAAAAACAAAGCGAAATAATACCATTTGTCCTCGTTGCAGTGCCTCGGTTTTGTTTTCAAAAGAGTACATATAATGTTGTATATATGATTTATAAATAGGTGTATAGTTGATTCATGGTGATGTATTGCTAGATGTGATGTGACGAAAGTGACGATATTTTCTTTCAGAAACAGAGCAACGAAACATTGTCGTGCCACGCCCCGCCAAGCCCCGCCGAGCTCCGCCAAAGGCGGAGCGTCATGTTGTTGTTGATGATGTATGTGTGTGTTGAATCTCAATGCTCATAGGGCAAGGTTCATAGCAGAATAGGGTGGCATGGCTTTAATACAGTTACTTCAGGATGTCATTTCAGAGTCATAGTTGGTGTTAGTTATGGATTTTCCAGGGTGGCGTGTTGATAGTGCAATATAAATAAGGGTGCTATATATGTATATATTCATATTCAGTAGCTTCAGATCCCGCCGCCGTGCCTAGTCGGACATGTCCGTTATTAACGTCCGTTTATTAGCAGTCAGTTGTTATGTCTTAGTGGATTGGTTGATTCCTTGCTTTCGATGTCTCTTCTAATCAGTCTCTGTCGATTGCATCGTAACGGGATCCGTTGAAGGAGCGATTTTGGAATGATTTGGGATGCATTTGGGGACCGTTTGGGCGTCATTTAGGGGGTCATTCGGATGTCGTTTTAGAGCATTTTTGGAAATTCGGGACCCATGTTGAGAGCCATGTCGATTTTAATCGAATTTCGGGGCCATAAGGGATTCCATTTGGGTGCCCTTTTGGAGACAATTCTGCACTTAGGGGTTCATGTGTGGCGGTTTAGTTGTCAAAAGTGTCGTCGTTTTTATGGTGACGGTTTTTATATGGTCTCGAGGACCTGCCGTGGATAGGCCAATGTGCTTCCCGTATAGTAAACACCGTGTCAGAATGAGATTTCACATGTTGCGGAATTAAGTGATTTCTGATCGGTTTGGGGACGCTTTTGGGACGAATCGGCGTCACTTTTGGACCACTTGGGCGCGATTGTGTGTCAATTTGTAGGTCCGCGGACCAGTTAAAATGTTACAGTTTTTGGGACCGGTTTTTGATGAAAAAGTGATTTGTCAGAAGGCACAACAAATTGCGAGACAAGCGAAATTAGGGGAGGGATTGGTTTTATTAAGTTTTAAAAATACAAAGGAACGACATTACCTCAACGAACGCACTGGTGCCTGGCGGCACGGTGGCGGATTTATGGGCACACACACCCAAGGTCAGCCTTTTCCAGATTATTTTTGAAAAGGGGGTGCCGAGTTGTAAGTGACCCTTCCTCCGGTGCACGCAGAAACCATGAGCGAGTATCTCCCTATGTTGATGGCACAGAGTGTACAGATATGTTAGTCATGGTCGACCAAAGCTTTCAGAAAACAAATTGTTGAGATATACATCCTCAAAAACACGCACTCGATATATATATATATATATATATATTTATATTTATGTATATATGTATATCTCTGTCTATGTCTTGGCCTGGGATGCAGCAACATGCAGAGCTTGGAAGAACAAACAACAAATATATCTTTCTAGGCATATATGGTAGCACCCACCCACCAGCACCCATCGTTCCACGTTTCATTGCGCTTCACACGATGAGGTGGATTTTAGCAAATGCCTTTTTTGTTGTGCATCTTAGATGGACTGCTGGGTAGATCACTGGAAAATCGATGAAAGCTGCAGGGAACCAAGCATAATCAAGAAAAAACAATAAAACTTCAAGAGAACAAATTACAACGTAAGCAACACCAATGATTCCAATGCAAAGCAACTCAACACTGATCGAAAAACAACTTTCCAATGAAGTCCAATAGAAAACACATGCTCAATGGAAAACAGGTGAACACTCAACTAATATCAAGTTTTCAATGACAAAACGATTATAGCTCATATACACACATTAATGAACAAGAAATGAAACCAATCTCCAAAACAACATCACTTTCAATGGGCAACTCATGAACACCAAGAGAAAATCAATTCTTCGAACACCAATGAGAAACAAAAAAAACAAACCAGTTGGGCCACACAAAACAACTTGTTCAAGACTTCGGGTTGGGCTGCCTAATTTAGCCGAAAGTCTTGAAAATGGTTTTGTGTGTGGTCTCTATTGATTGTACTTCGATTGTGTTGTAGTGGGTTTCTCCTCATTGAACAGTTGTTTGATTTTATATTGTTTGTCGTTGGTTGTTCATCCAAATGGATTGCCATTGGTTTTCATTTGATTGACAATTTATTATTATATCGGTTCTCATTTGCTCGAGTTGTTTCTATTGGTTCCTCGAAAGTAACTATCCTTTGTTTCGTTTTATATTTCCATTGGAGAGTTGTTGTTTCTGTCGGCTTTCATTAGGCAGTAGTCTCGCTGCATTGCACTGGAATTCTTTGCGAAGTGTGTATAGCTCTTGCACGGCGACAGATGTATGCAACAGGGTACCTAGGTGCGTGAGCGACACGACTCTATATCATGGACCATCATAACAGTCGGTCGCCAACACACATGCGCATCAATTCTTATAATTTGTCAAAACGTGTTCCTTGGGAGGGGGTGCGAGGATACATATAGTTCAATATAATAATATATATGTATTCAATTTGTTTCCCCTCAAAGTTGCACATTGAATCTGACATTTGTTATTGTTTTCTGCGCTTAATGTTGAATTGCAGAGGCTCGGAAATTACTATATGTTTTCACCGAGGTGTCAATCAACTTTGCTTCCATCTCATAAATAGGGCCGCAAAAATCATTATCCGCCATTTCACAGTTTATATAACTGAAAGACATTGATCGAGACATGTTGGTCACCATCATCACCATCGTCAATACCATCCTCAGCATTGTCACCATGGGGCATGGCACCAGCATCATCGTCATCAAAATTGGAACCGCCATCAGAAGTGGCATCACCATCACCATCAGCATCCCCACCAACATTCGGGACGCTGCCAGTGCGGAAGCATGACTGCAGTACTTGATGTGTTCTCCAGATATAGTTGCGGCCGTACCCCTTGCGTAATAGCATGTCGGTTCCTATATAACACATGTATATATTATATTTAATTTATATTCGTATCACTCAAAAGACACTGCTCGGGCCCAGTCCTTGGGGCATATGCAATTGGTGTCGCTGCGAAAGCACATGGTTCCCAAATGATGTTTGAAGAAAAAATTATATTGTAATTAACAAATTTGTTGAATCATTGCATGTGTGATAGTTGCTCAACCGAAGCAATTCGATTGGGCCTACACAGTTCATAGTATGCCGAAGAACATTGAAATGACGAGTGAAAACAAAACAGGTGGTTCCACCCTTGAAATGGACAGACAACCCAACCCCAGGGACCAGAGACTTGTGTACATATATATATATATATATGCATTTACATAAATGGCTTCATGGAGAAGGAATAAAAGCAAAAACAAAACAATACATAGAGTCAAAGCAGTTGTTGCTTGGAGGTGTTGCTTGCTGCCGGAGCCGATCCAAAGAAGGGCGATAGTTTCGGAGGCTCCGCCTATGACGAGGCAGTAGATAGTAAAATCAACGCAATCAGGACCACCGACCATGGCGGAACATTGCAAGAACTAACAAGTATAGTCCTACTTGATTTAGTCTTGGTTTTGTTTGAGGGGGGGGGGGGGGGGGCTCTGGGGTCCGGGACAAGCCCCAGTGGACCTGGCCGCAAACTCGATGTATTTGCTGGTTATTTGACATGACACACCAGCATTTGGCCCCACAAGAAGTTTCATTGCTGTGTTGATTCTTGAATCCAGAAAGGTAAACCATAGTACGTTTGAGTACTTACTCCCCACCAATGGTTTACAGCCCATATGTGTTTGCTTCGTCACGACCATATTCACAGAAGACAATTGATTATATGGAATTGTGTACATATATATATACAATATATATATATATGTAATGTGTGCGAATATGTATTGGTACCTGTTACGCCTTTCAATTCTTAGTTGTTGCTTGGCGTTGTAGCTTCGAAGGGCATGCACATCGAACGGAAACAACTAAGTATCAACTATATATACATATATATATATATATATATATTTATACGATCCAGGCGGGCATCAGATAACCAAACATGTACAATGCACAGTCCCCTTCGACATGCATGCGCATGGCGAAATGCGGTATAACCTTATGTTCACTTTAGCTAACATTCAAGGTTTCATTAGTTGTTGCTATTCTTCGACATTTCGTTGATTACACAGTTCATGTCTTTGAGGCGGCGGCCCCCTTTGCAATGTAAAGGGCCTTATCCAGAGAACACAAGGAACTATGAATTATGAAATTTGTTCCCCACTTAGGCTTGCCTATAAGGGGTTCTTACTGTGTCCCAAAGAATTGATGGCTTGTGTCGGGGTTCGGCGGACCCGGGTTCTTCGGGCATGATATTCAGGAATCGTGCGTCATTGTACAGTCGTTTGCCAATTCAGGTCCACTTCATGCGTGTTCTTTCATGCCTGTGTGCAAAACATGACTTGGCGCCATTCTGCAGCCGTTTACACATTTTCCACCAGGTTCCTTGAGGTTGCTTTCAGGGTTACTTGGGCATGCTCCGGGGAATCCCCAAGGAAGCTTCACTGGATGGGTTCCACGGTGGCTTGTTTCGGCGGCTGGTGCACCCTGGTTCCTTTGGGAATCCGCAAGGAACTCTTCTCTCTTTGATAGGGTTCCTCGATTGGGTTTGCGATGCATTGCAAAGCAAAGCAACGCAAAGCATAGCAATGCAATGCAAAGGAAAGCAAAGCAAAGTAATATAAAGCAAAGCAAAGCATAGCAATGCAAAGCAAAGCAAAGCAAAGCAAAGTAATGCAAAGCAAAGAAGAACATAGCAACACAAAGCAAAGCAAAGCATAGCAAAGCAAAGCAATGCAAAGCAAAGCAATGCTAAGCAAAGCAGTGCAAACACACAGCAATGCAAAGCAACACAAAGCAAAACAAAGCAATGCAAAGCAAAACAACGCAAAGCAACTCCAAACACAGCAGTGCAATGCAAAGCAGAGCAATGCAAAGCAAAACAACGCATAGCAAAACGAAACAAAGCAATGCTAAGCAAAGCAGTGCAAAGCAAAGCAACAAAACGCCAAGCCTAGCAGTGCAATACAATGCAAAGCAATGCAAATCAAAGCAAACCATAGCAACGCAAAGCAAAACAATGCAAAGCAAACAACACAAAGCATAGCAAAGCATAGCAAAGCAAAGCAAGGCAATGCGAAGCAAAACAATGCAAATCAAAGAAATGCAAAGCGAAACAAAGCTATGCAAAGCAAAGCAATGCAAAGCAACAGCTCTGAAAATGAAAGGATACTCCTAATTGGGGTCGCACCGGCTTCATGAGAGTTTGAGAAATATGAACTATTGGAGAATATGAGAAATATGAAGCCATATACAGCCATCTGAAACACACATGCGTGTGTGGCAATCTTTGCATTGTGTGTCACATGATGTGTGCAATGTTCTGGTGTTGTGTATCACCCCCAAACTATGGGCTGAATTTTATAAGTCGGACGGGTTGTTATACTTGGGTTGTGTACAAGAGGCATCGGCACTCTACTTAGAAAATATTTCTTCGATGCATGTGATATTGGTGGGGGTACTATACAGCATATGTTAATACGTGGTATCGGTACAAGTGTATGTAGTTGTCGGAGAGTTGCTGTCTAATTGTCATTTATGTTTAGGTTTTCTTCTGGCCCAAGGTACTTACTTGCTAGGTAAGTACCTAGCCAAGTAGCCACATTCGCATCTCAAGCCTGCCTCAGTGGCTTAGCTTAGGTGCCTCTTGTCGGCATGGCCTCGGCGGCGACTTGTATTGAGTCCGGTGGCCCTCCTACGAGGAGGTCACAACGCCAGCACATTTATCGCTGCCTCAAAGCTGCCCTCGCCTTCAGCCTCCATGCTGTGGAGGAAGTCAAGGAGGGCAAGCAGTTTGACAGCCAATCTATGCGGCCGACCTGGAAATATTTCGTGCATCTTTGTTTGCTTTCATTGGAGGGACAATCTGTGTGTTTCTTTGGAGGGGCAAATGCCACGAGTGCATATGTTCAAGCTTCCTCCCCATTTTTCGAGGACCAACAGCATTGGGTTTCGTGTGCTGATGGGGTAGATGCCACGAGTGCGTCTGTTCATGCTTCCTCCCATTATGTGTTTGTCTTCAAGTGCCTTGTAAGTCACTGGATATTCAAGCAATATCTTCAGAGGACCAGGATTTGATCAAAGACTTGGACGAGCAGTGGGGCCTTTCACCGTCTAGGGGCGTTTCATACAATTCTTTGCAGGTCGCCTTTTCCGGAGGGTCAGAAGACACGAGCGCTGCTGACCAAACCACATTCAAGTTTGCACCCTATTGGACGGCATGTTTTAATGATCAGCAGTGGGTTTCGTCGTCTACAGCTTGGTCTGCAGTTGTCACAAGTTTTGCTCAACATAGCACCGTTTTTCCCCTATTAATGTTTGTGGCTCCGGAGAACTGCAGCAGCAAGAAGTTGTTTTTGCATAACCGGAGCAAATTGTGTTTGTCTTCCAAGCAGAAGATCTAGCAACGAACCTCAGGGGAACCAAGCGGTTCACACGGACCTGGTTGACCCTTTGGACCTCCTGGAGAAACAAGGCTTTACTGTGCATTTCCCGAAGAGGGTTCCCCGGCATTTGCAAATTAATGTTCAATGTGCAGGTGTTCCTAAGAAGTTACCCCAACAGGATTATTACGGAGTAGTCCTGACTGTCATCATCTATATCAACCACAGCGGTACCTACACGGGGTCGAAATACCTGTGGAAGATTCCAAGACACATCTCTCTAACTCTGATGAGTCTGTGCCTCCAGATGGGGGGTTGCTCACCTTGATTCCGCCTCTGTGTCAGGAGTTTCTTAAGTTGGTGCCAGAGCTCGGATTCTACCGCAGGCTTGTCTACACCATCTACACCGCGTGCCCATTCATCATTCATCGCGGTCTCGCCCTAAATACATATTTTTCATGTTGTGGATTGTATTGCAGCTGGTTCTGCATCTAAAGCATCGTTGGTCAATTTAGCGCCACAATTGTTCTTTCTGTAGCCGTGCAGCAAACAGTTGCACTTTCCAATTTGTCGGAACACCCAGTTGCAGATGTCGAGTGGTTTGGTGGATCCCTAGACCGAACACATTCAGCAAATGCAGGATTTTCCGAAAAAGGATGCAGGTGAAAGTTGTTCGAGCTGGAATGTCCCAGGTTTGCGACCATTACAGTATCATTCGGACGGGACGTACAAGGAAATGACAGGCTAGCGTCCTTACAGCAGCATCTCGTCAAGCAGCTTGTGATTAGCCCATTTTTTTTCAAACTATTTCGACCCAAGTTTGCAGGCCGAGTTCAACTCGGCCACAAAAACTTTACATCTAAATAGTGTTACTGTACAGTTTCAGCAACATATGCTCTCTGCACTTTCTAAAGCCCCTAAACCCGCCCCCTGCCCACCTCCTTCCTTAAGGGAAATAGAGCAAGAGAGGCAAGCAGATATTTCCAGCGGAGCGGCATCTTTTCGTTCTCCGCTCGCCGCCCAGGCAGCATCGGCTTTTTTCCTCCTAGATGACAAAGCTGCTCTAGCCCCAAGTTCTCCGTCTAGCGCCAGGTGATCTAGCGACGCGTTCTAATTTTCTATCTTTAGGCCAGAAGAAGGTGCCTGCGTGTAACACGCGAGGGGGTCCGAAGATGCAGTGATTGACACCTTGCGTCAAGGTTCTAAAACAACAATTGCTGCGTATGCCATCCCAGGCTTAGTTGTGATTCAATGAATCTCTGTGAATGTTTCATGCATGTGTTTTTGTGGGGTTGTTCATGATATGTGGTTGTTGTGTTAGGTAGGTTTTGAATTGTTTCTGTTGACACCAGTTCCAGCCATTGACGGGAATGGAGCACCAGCTTCAGTTTCGAAGATGTGATGTCCTATGATGAAGACGATGAAGATAGCGACGACCACGATGACGGTGACAGCAATTATGATAACCGTAACCACGATGAAAAAGCTGATGAGGGAAGGGCGACGCACCGAGTACAGTATAATTGTTAAATGTATTTGGCACGTGATTGTGGAACCCTCTTGTATTGCAAGACCCGTCTTAACAACAAATACTACCTTTTGAGCAGCATTGGGGGATGCGCTTATAAGCTCTAGGCAATGTTGAACCAGCAGGACAACATCGTTCCACGCTTTGAAAATTTTCGTGCTTGACAAGGTGTTAAGTTTATACATGTCGAAGGTAGAGTGTTCATACCGGTTTGGGGAAATAGGTGCTGGCAACAAATCAGAGCTCCAGTCACGCAGGTGTCAAAGTATGCAGCTTGCTCAGAAGCCTAAGAGCTCTTTGCCTGCATTAGGAATGCGGCATTGTCTTGCTCAGTGGCTCATGACTAAGTTTCCTTCAGAAGGGCCATACTTGGTTGCCTCAAGAAGATTTATTCGTCGTTGTTGGCCATCACACTGAAGGGAAGCTGTCAAAGTAGGCTCAAATCAGAACTTCTTTTGCGATGCCACATTGGCCCTTCTGCCTCCCCTGCTATATACAAGGGGGTATACAAGGGCAGACCAAACAAAACAGAAGCCGCTATGTATTCATATATGGAAGGAAAGTGTTTGGTGTGTGTCATGTTGTGCCTAAGTGTCGAAACATCGCCCTTTGATATTTCATCACGCATATATTCGCCATCATTTTGCCAAGGACTCTTTTCAACCTCACTGCGGTCCAGTCTACACCGAAAGGCGCAGGTGAGCTCTAGCCCTGATGCCGTATCTCTTTCTTTAAAGCCTTTAAGAGTAATTGCTGAATCAGGTATGCATGTGTGCCTACTATAACCGGCTAAGAAGTATTCTGCTTCTCTGGTTGTAGCAGTCAGAAGACATCTGGCCAGAGTTTGTTGCCGGAGCTCTGGCCGGGAATCCGGCCGGAAACCTGGGCAGATCTTCAGCTGGAGCTCTGGCCAGATTCTTGGCTGGGTTTCTATTGCGTGTAGAGCTTTGTGCGAATCCTATAAGGGGAACCGCCTAAATAGAAAGATATATGTGCCTACATGTATTCATAAACACACACATACACGTTATTATACTTGACTCCAGGTCCGAAACAAAGTCTTATAGTTTGTTGATTGTGTGTTTGTATGCGCTTCTGGCTTTATGTGTGTCCCAGTTTCCCCCAATGTTTCTCTTATTTTCTCGTTGTTCTCCCCATTGTACTGCTTTTGTTTGACCCCCAGATAATTGTCCCATGCTCGCCAAATGCAGTTTGTCCGTGCCCCACATAGTCATTGTTGTTTGCATTGTTTTGTCCAATGAATCAATTTGTTTCACCATGCGTTTAACAATCCGCAGCACACGTTTGTAGAAACATTTCTTCACAGCATCAACACGTTCTAACAAATCAATTTGGGGGGTCAAAAAAGTGTATATGTATAATTCTACGTACACCAGGGCCGTCTGCGAAGAGCATACCTCCTTGAGCAAGGGTGCCCCTATTACAAATACTAGATATAATTATTGTATATGTATGAAGTTATGTACACTTATACAAAACTTATATAAATATACCGTACACGTATGTGCATGTGCAGATCTTGTGTATATAGGGTGCTTTGACCTTGCTGTGACCGTTTTCTATGACCGCTCCGATCTTGTAAATATGTATATAGGTATACATACATACACATATATAAATGCTTTGGGAGGCGTACATCGAAACACATAAAACTATCAACATATCTCGACACCGTATCACAATATGTTGAAATGGCATGCAAGGGAAATCCTTGCACTCAGCAATACGATAGCATCCATGCTACATAATATTCAGGGTGTTGCACACACATTTTGGGGGGAGATGCTTGATTATTGAGGAACACGCTTCCCAGAAACATGCACTGTAATGTAATTTACAAGGAACATTGCATTTTGAGGGTTTCCAACCATCAATTTAGGGTGTATGAAACTTCAACAAACAATAATATGACAATGAGTTGACATATGATCATCCATGAGTTCCCGGGATTTTTCATTGCCGTGCCATCAATTTCCCATTCAATTTGTATTCACTATGTTCATTTATTTTTTGAATCTCCTTAACATCATGTCTTCCATACCAATGCCACATTACAACATATGCATCGAAACCAATGATCCATACCCAGCAACCAGCCAACCAGCCAACCAGCCAGCCAACCAGCCAACCAGCCAGCCAGCCAGCCCAGCCACTGGTGAGGAGGAGTGTTTCTTCTGTAAGAAATAGCTAAAAATAGGGGGTTGCCCACGTGAGCGCGTCACTGTTCAAAAAGCACGTGTTTTACGTTGTTTTTTGATGCGACAAAAACACTGTAATTTACAATCAAAGAGCATAAAAAAGGGTAGAAATTACGATTTGGCTGCAGAGGGGGGGTCACTATGGAAACAGCCGCCCTGGTTTTTGTATGGTAAAATGCGTTGTTTTTGGTACGATGAGGCAGATTTTGTTGCTATTTACTTTGTTTGCGCTCATTTTGGCGATATCCGGATAAGCTTGGTAAGCAGATTTTGTTGCTATTTACGCTGTTCGCGCTCA
>Ga0099797_100902_pt1 | contig 17252 bp, 10 predicted proteins | sample Uncmet_Sort48C_1_FD_89871 | JGI IMG/M metagenome (GOLD analysis project Ga0099797, IMG submission 89871) | Marine eukaryotic communities from CALCOFI LINE 67, Pacific Ocean - C012_Sort48C_1 | ecosystem: Environmental > Aquatic > Marine > Oceanic | place: Pacific Ocean: Monterey Bay | collected...
ATTTTCGACGCGCTCATCCAGCGGACTGATGTAAATTCGCAAATTCGTGTCCCCGAGCCCGTGGCGCAAATCCGGGTCGGCCGCGCAGACTCGGTAAACTTCTCCCTTCCGTAAGTTTTCGGTGTCAACCAAGCCCTTCCACAGCGGCTGGTAGGGGTCGTAGATGCTCAAAAACAGGTCGTCATCGGCGGTTCTTTTCGGATAAACCAAATAAGATAAGGTGCCGTCGTTAATCATCGAGGAAGGCTCCGTCATCTCGATGCGGTTGCCCGTAAAGGGGTCAATCACGAAATACCTCCTTTCGACCAGAGCCGCCCACGCCACTAAATCCCGAACATTTTTCCGGCACGGCGCGGCGAACCGCTCGAGCATAAACGCTACAGAGTTCCCCGAAAACCGGGGTGCGTCCACCAGAACCTCCTGCTTCTGATTTTTGCTATCTAAAGAAGGCGGATAATAAAATCCGTTCAAAGAGCCGACGAACACTTCCAGCGACTGTGGAAAATTCCAAGAAGTTCCCAAAAATTGATTCGAAACTAACTCGAAAGGCATGTTCACATTATCGTCCGTCGCATCCCCGTCTAAATCGACGCAGAGCTTGTAAAATTTGTGCCAGTCCAAATACCGCGCGTCCAGCACGAACAAATCATCTTTTGCAAAAACGCCCTGAGTGGGCTGCACGTTGTGCGATTTGTGGCCCAGACAATCCGTTTTAAAATCTTCCACCAAAAACGCTTTCGTCACGGACTGTTTGCAGCCGAAACAATCGACCCACAAAGTTTCGAACTGCGAATGCTCGATGCTTTTTGTCCGGAAATTCAACACGCCCTGGTCTCTAATGAAAATATTCGCGGTGCACACCGGACCGTAGCCGTGGCCAAAATTCAAACAAACATCATATTCCACGCGCGGCTCATATTTTTCAACCAAAATTGGCAATTTGAATTGCCGGGATTTAAACAAGGGCTCGTTCCAGCTCTGGACCCCGTCGATCTTCCGGAGCTCGTGTAAGAACGAGAATTGAAAATTATCGTCGGGCGCCTCCAAAACTGTTTCCAAATTCGAACTTTGCGGACAAACGCGGCCACCACTGTCTCTAACATTAGCACTCACATTAGCTTCTTGTTTTCTCTGCAGGAAGCCTTTTACGCCATCAACTTGGTCGCACGCACTCTCGCAAACATACGGCAACCGAATCTTCGTGCACCCCGCTGCCGGATTGACGCAACCGGGCGGGTTCGCCTCCGTGGGCCACTCGAACAGCTCCAAGTTCTCGTAGGACAACCCGTGCGTGAGATTTTTCCTATTATCATTAGAAGGGCGCCAGCGGCACGTGTAGTAACACGTGACTTCCACGAACTGTGCCGGGAGTTGGCGCACCAAAATTTTATCCGCCAAAGAATTGGCGGGACTAAAAAAAATCGGCAGAGTCCCCGAGGGGCCCCACTCCTTGAAATTGTGGTGCTTTAGGCAGACATGGAAGAAGGTTCCGAAAAAGCTACTGGGAAAATCTTTGAAGTACGGCGCCCAGATCTGTTTTTTAAGCGGGTCCGGGTAGCATTCAATGAGAAGGTCGGGGATGGGCCGTCTCTCCACGCACACCGGCGGCGCATTAACTTCATAAGTCCAGCGCGTGTAGGGCGCGCGCCCACAGAGATCGGGGGACGGGGCGAAATGGACCCGCGTGTGGCAGCTGGCGCAGAACCGGGGCGAATTTTCGTCGAAGGGGTCGATCATCGGGCCGAGTAGTTCGCAACCGGGGCAATCCACGGTAAAATTGCTGCCGCCCGGCCAGACGTTCACGTCCGTAAATCCCGAAAACCCGCTGCTGTAGAACCGGAAATTGCTGGCGCCTCCAATTCGTTTTTGATGGACTTTCGCGGAGTTCAGTCTTTGTAAAATCCCGCTGGGCCCGTCGACGAACGAAATTTTTGTGCCCGGCAACAAGTGACGCGAATGCAACAATTGATCATTTCCCAGTGCGCTATAAATTCCCTGATTAGCGTTTACTGTTGCTACGGAAGCTGTTGTTCCGGATGAAATCATTGATGAGGCATTTGTATTTGCAGTCGCATTGGAGGAAGCATTTGAAGAAGAATTGGAGGTCGAAGAGAGAGAATTGGAGGTCCCCAACAATCCTTGTTGTCCTCCTCCTCCCCCGAAATTATTATTATCAGTGTAAGTTCGCAACAAATTTTGGAGCACCGTAAAATCCGTCGTTTTGTCGCGCTCGGTGCACAGAATGTAATGCCCCCCGTCATCCTGTTTGTACGCCCCCGCCAGCGTGAGCTCGTACCTTTTTTTTTGTGATTGTTTCCATCCTTCATTTTTCCTGGAGAAACATGGCATGTACGCAACCGCATTGGATGTGTATTTACGTATAGAGCTTTAAGGACATTAAGAAATGTTTAGGTAGTGTTATCGTTATATGCAAAAAAATGAGGTACATCCGCAAGGAGCGGCCGTCGGCCGCCGCGACCATTTGCAGCGGCAAAATCTGCAAATTCGCCGTGTAGATTTTCTCGGAGTCCGGCACGTAGCACTGCCGCGTCGCATAACTAACCTCGAAATTGCCGACCATGCCCAGCGCCCGCGCGCCGTCGTCAATGGAGACGGGCCGCACGAGTTTGGCTGCTTTTAATCCAAAATCCGCGACAATGATAAATTTCGTCGCGGCCGCACTAAGTTTGTTGGTCATTTCCGTGCTTAGTTGGTACGCAGAGCGCACCATGGTTAAATTTTGATATTCAGATTCCTGTTGTGATAGTCTCCTCCGTTGTTGTGGATAATGATTGCTACCGCCGGATGAATCACTAGTAGTCATACTCTGTGAGGAGTCCTGCAGGCCAGCTGTGGTCGAAGATTCGTCCGTGGTGGTGAGCCGCCGCCTCCTGTTGGAGGAGCCGCCGCCTCCTCCGGTGGCTGCAGCCGACACATTCACGGTCGGGTGGGTGGTGGGAGCCATCGTCGGCGGCTTCGTGGGCGGGCTGGTGGGTGCTTTGGTCGGTGCTTTCGTGGGGCTCGCGGTGGGTGCGGAGGTAATGCATTCCGCTATGACAGTGCCACTCACGCTGGTGGCCCACGCACTGTCAATCGCACTTCCATTATTGACGTATCCAAAAGCAGACGCCAGCGCGTTTTTAGCAGCCACAGACATAGCGGTCACACCGGCTGTCACCGCGTCCTTGCTGGCGGTTGTCGCGGCAGCTTCCACTGCTGCTTTGCCCGCGTAGGTCGCAGTTAAAAGTTCGTCCCAGGTCACCGCGACCTTGGGAGTTACTAATAACGAATGAGAGGCGGTGACTCGCAAAGTGGACGTACCGAGCGTTGAGTTGTCACATTTTACCAAACTTACGCCCTCCACAACCGCGAATTCCGCCTTCGCCACGAACGGCGCCGCCAGCGCCACGATTCGCTGCGCATACGTCGTCATCGCCGCACTACTGCCGAATACTAGATCGACGAAGCTCGTGCACGCGTCCCCAGCCTCGGATAGTAATCGCCGTCGCAGCAAACTGGCAGAAGAAGCAGCCGAAGCATGGTACGGAACGGTCGCCGTCGTTTCGAGCGTTACCTCCACGCGTCGCCTCGTCGGCGCCCGCGTGGGGCTCAGCGTGGGCTCAGAAGTTGGTGTGGTGGTCGGGGCGCGCGTGGGGTGCTCTGTAGGCGTCGACGTCGGCCCCACGGTGGGCGCTTTCGTGGGGGCCATCGTGGGCGCCTTCGTGGGGGCCCCGGTCGGGCCGACGGTCGGCAACCTGGTGGGGGCCATGGTGGGAGCAATCGTGGGCATGACCGTTAAAAGACGGGAATCCCAATTATGAAACACCAATGCCTGCTGGCCCAAAATTTCCAACACCGGCTCCACGTAAATGAAAATACCTGAAAAGCCGGCCACAATGATGTCATTACTCTCACTGCTACTACTAGAAGAAACGGTTTCGATGCACAGCGGGTAATGGTAGTCCGACAGAAGCGGTCGCGCGTCGATTTTGACCACGAATGTTTGGTTCGCCGGCCGTTCTGGCAACCCGTAGTTGTGGAAGACACTTTCGTGTTCCCGTGAGTACGGCGTTTTTTCGTAAAAAAGCGCGTCGGGTTCCTCGAACGCCACGTTCTTTGCGTACTCCGAGAGGGTGACTTCGAATTTACTTGCGTCGGTTCGCAGATTCCACTCCGCCGCCGTCAGGTTCGCGGTTTCCCGTTTTAGCGGTGCTTTGGCCGTCAATCGGTGTCGTTCGCGGCATTCCTCGCTGTCCGCGAGAAAACCGTACAGCGCGTTCGAGGAATTCTGCATGCAAATGGGGTTGTCGTTCGTGCAGAAAACGCGGACCGGCTGGCTCTCCAGAGGTTTCACCACGCGATACTCGGTGGGAATCAACGGGGAGGCAAAAAAACGACCGCCCGTGGGCCGCACTTCCTGCACTTCGTCGCGGTCGCCATAAAAAACCTAGAACTGCTATGATTTTTATTACACTCGCCCATCATGCATCAAACTCTATCCTATACTACGGTCAAGAACTCATTTAACGTATTGGCGATGCACGAACAAATGGGCTATTACAATATCACGTGGAAGGTGCATTGTTGACTCCCATCGCACTTGGTGGCAGATACTGTGGCTAAACAGGTGGTCTGAAAGCGTTGTCCTGAGGCGGTTTGGAGAGCTGCATTTTAGCTGGGATACTGTGCGTTACGTGCAGTTTTTTTTTCGGGAGTTTCGAGGGACTGCATTTTAGCGTGATTCTCGTCAAAAGCGTTGTCCTGGGGCGGTTTGGAGAGCTGCATTTTAGCGGGGATATTGTGCGTTACGTGCATTTTTTTTTGTGGAGGTTTCCGGGACTGAATTTTAGATCGATCCTCGTCCAAAGCGTTGTTTGGTGGTGGTTGGGAGACCTGTACTTTAGAGGGAATATTGTGCCTTGACGTGCTTTTCAAATCGCTCTCAGAATCACTCCAGCGTCCCGCTTGTCCTTGTAAGCATCGCAATATAAACTGCACGCAACGGTCAGTACCTGGATCACAAGCGAGGTCACCATCCTCGCAGATAGGTATCCAATGAGACTCTCAAAAAATGCCCGCAACGCACAGTATCTGGATGCAATGCACGCCCGCGAGCCGCACATCCAGGACACCCCGCACATCTAGAAATTCTGCACGCATCGGTCAGTACCTGCTCCAAAATGCAGGCTAAAATGCAAGAATGCAACACTGAGCTGCAAGCATATTTTTTAGGCAGCAATCAAGAATGCAAGACTGCAAAAGTGCTATTTGGACCATGGCTTTAGCCACAGTAACGGCTCCCAAATGCGATAGGAGTCAACAATGCACCTTATACACAATATCATGCCAATACATACTGAAAAACCGTTGTGTTTACTCAATAATGAAAAACCGTTGTGTTCACCGAATGACACTCGGTGGCGTTGGTGAACACCGTCGTGTTGGTGATCAGTCCGCTAGTAACATTCGTGACACTGGCGACGTGGGCATTCGTGACGTTCACGCAAGTTTCGGTACTCGTCGTCACGTTGGCATCCGTACACACGCGCCGGCGGGTAGATTGCGAATCAGCCCCAATAATATCATCGAGGTGAAAATCGTTTTCCAGGCAACTGCCGGCGTAGTCCAAATTCTGATTTGCCAAAAGTCCGGACGGGGTGTAGATTTTCTCCGAGCCCACGGCCTGATTTTCAAAGAGCACGCAAACATCATAATACTTGCTTGGGCGTAAATTTTCAAAAATTAAATTCGGAAGCCAGAAACTATCAAAGTCATCAAACTCCAGCGGCACGGCGGCGGTGCGTAGAGCGTAGCCGTGCGCATCCGTTTGCCCCTCCGGCGTTGCACAAACGCTTGGACAAAAGCGTTTGTTGAAAACACACTCCGCCGACAATTCGGAGTTCGCGTACTGCGGCGCGTGGCTACTGAGGAAAGCGCGCCGCGTGCCTGACTTCAAGTCCGCGCACTGGGCGTGGCATTTGAAGGGACCCACGCGGTTTTTCTGCAAATGCGCCCGGGACGAAACATTCACATTCTCGAGAATGCGGTACGCCTGGTCCGTAACACCGATAATGACGCCCCCGTCGAAGCCGGAAACGACCGCGTCCGTCCCTATATAGGCCCCATAATATTCATCATTTGCTGATGTCAACAATACTTGGGAGTTTGTACTACCTTCTTGTTGAGAAACAGGAGCGGGGCTTCCTGCGGAAGAAATTGTTAAATGATTTGTTTTCTCGCAGACCGCCAGTTTCTGCACGAAGACCTCGGGCATTGCTTTCAGAACGCCGTTTTCCAGGGAAATCCCAGAATAGCCGGGGGCCCGAAAACTTCCAGCATCTGTATTCGCAACGCACAAGTGGCGCCCCGTCGGCTTGACCGCAACCACGTATTCTGTCTCGTTGTTCCGCAAAGGGTTTCCGAGGGACTTTTCCAGGGGAACAAAGTCTTCGGAATTCGCGAAAGCGCAATCTTCCGCTAGAGCGAACGCAAGAGGGAGTTGGGACGAAGTACCGAAAATGCCGAAATCCAGCGAAGTGCGGTTGCCGGTGCTCGAAAAACTTTTTGTGACGTTCCCCAGACCGTCGTCCGCCAAAATGTTCTCCAGGACAAGGGGCGCGCGCCAAAAGCCGCGCAGCTGCAAAACGGTCAGTGTTCCGAAATGCGCATAAGCAGCGGGGATCACGTTGCGCACCGGGTTCACGAAAATACGAGCCAACAAGAACGCGGGCGCGCTGGCGACCAAAACGCCCCCCCCGTGCGAGAACTTCGCAGCCGCAGTACCCCGGCCCTGATAGAGGATACACACAGCGTAGTGCGAAGTTGCATTCAACTTCGAGACGTCAATTTGGGTCACGAAATCAGTTTGAAAACCAGCACTCTGGTTTTGGGCACCGGCTGCTGTATCATCATCCAGTTGCAGCACGGCCTCGTCGAGATCCACGCCGCGCGACGCAAAATCACATCTGGAGCCTTCTTCTCGCGAGAGGAATATACTCGAGGTGTCCGCAAAACAATGCGTGCAGTGCACGCGGATTTTTTGAAATTTTTGTTCGAGATCGTGGTCCAGCGCCTGCGTCTTCAAAGCGGCTTTACGCTGGTTTTGCTGCTGCGGGTGCGGCGCGAGCTCTGAATTGTCATTTGCATTATTTTGATGCAAAAACAGTTCAGGTAATGATAACGGAGGGTTCCCAAAATTATTGTTTTCAGAATTTCTTGCAACAACACAGCTAGCGTTCGGGGCCAGGAAAACGTCGGCGCTTTCAAATTCATTTTTCAGCATCAACCCGGTGACGCTGTCTGCGGCAGAGGTCGCGAACGGCAGCGTCACTAATGACGTTCCCGGCAGCGGCGAGCCCGCCGCAGCTTTCACGAAGGTGTCGGTGGCCCACACTCTTAGTAGATTCGCGTCGCCGTGCCCGTGGCTGCAGAGAGTATAAAACTTCTTCTTCTCCAGATTTGCCAAGTTCAAAAAACCGGTCAACCGATACTGCGCGCTGGCAGCATGGAACACGCTCGTGAACGTAGCGTTCGTATTGGGGACCGGGCGTCCGCAGGCTCCGGCAGTAGCAACACTAACACTGCCATCGAGGGCGGCGTTCGGCCTGTCCGTGCCCTCACCCAAATAGAATTCCACGGAATCTGGGCAGCTACTTTTTAAAACCAGACGCGCAACTTGCTGAGACGGCATTGTTGCTGTGCTGTTAGTGTTGTTAGTGGTAGAAGAAGACACGTTAGTAGGACTCGCTAGTTCTGGTGAGTGTAAGGTGACGGGCTGCGCGGCTCGGCCCAAATACTCCCACGAAAAGGCCGGAAACACGAAGACCCTAATGCCCGTGTGAAAACCCCCCGCTTGTTCGGAGTTATCATTACTACTCGAATGCAAGTTGCTACCACTACTATGTGGAGCCACGCACACTTCATAGGACCCGTGCAAACCGCGCGCGTCCATTGTGTAGGAAACGCGCGAGATGTTGTGGAAACGCGCGCCGCTGCCTCGCAATAGAAATCGCGCACCTCTGGCAGTGGCCGTTTCGTTGCTCGTATTAGTCGAAGAAATGCAGGACCCCCCGGGACTACGGACCAGAAAGGCGTCGACATTGGCACTGCAGCCGTACGTTCCGGCACACGTCAGCGCGAATTCTGTCTGCAGATCAGGATACAACAAAACTTCGCGCTGCGGACGACGCAGATGCGTAATTAAGAAACGTTTGGCCGGGCCGGGAAGAGGTCCGCTGGCGTCGCAAAAACTCATTTCAGAAACCGTATCGACGTACGGCACCCTGATTTGAAAGGCGACGTTCGAGCTCTGTGTGCCATTACTCACGCCGCTGCCGCTGCTACTGTTAACGCGCGTGCTGAGTGCTAGCAGATGGTCGTTGTAGGCGGCGGCGGTGCAGACAGTAGCTGCATCAAGGGGCAATATTACCGTGCCGTTGGCATCAGTGGCGGGCGGCGGAACCGGGAACAGCGTTGACGGAAGAACATCCCCGGGATGCAGCACGTTCACGCTGTCAGGGGAAGACGCTACAGGTGCTGCTACCGTATTGTTGCTACTCGTTGATGCGTTGCTGATACTAACGTGCGTGCCATTGCTCCCCGCCTCGTTGGTGGTCCCGTTGGTTGCCGACAAATAGCGCAAGACGCCGCCTGTGAGGGCTTCCATAGTGGGTTCCCCGCTGGGGGCGTCGGCTCCCCAATCTCCGCTCGCCCCACCCACCTGATTTTCTTCGTGTAACAGCGTGGCGGGCACTGATTCTGGAAACGCATCAGCGGCACCGTCTTCTTCTTCCGATAATTTCCTCTGCGCAGCCTTTTCTGGCGAACCTGGTTTTTCTCTTAGCTTCAACGCTTCTTCTTCGGCGCCCGCATCGGGGGCCTGCTTTGACGTTGCGGGCCCGTTTTTTTGTCGACCTTCATTTTCTTTGGTCTCTAGCGCTTCGTCACCGAGTTGTCCCTCACCGTTTCCTGAAACAACCGCCTCTGGATCAACCGAGCTGTTCTCTGCGAGGCGCTCTTCACCGGCGTTCTCCTGCTGCCTCTCCTCGCCACTCTCACTCTGCTCCTCGCTGTTTGGCACCCCCTCCCCGCCGACCTTCTGCGGACCTCTGGTCTCCGCGGGGTCTTCGTATGGCACTCCTGCCGTGGTCTCCGGACGCGCGTCGGTGACGACCGACGCGCCTTCGTCGCTTAAGGCGACGTCCACGTGCGCTGCTCTATCTAGGGCGTCCGAGACCACCACCGCAGGTTCCTCACCCGCGTCGTCTCCTTGAGACGACGCAATTCGATTTTCTGCGGGTCCGTCGCGTGGCGTACCCTGCCGCGCCTCTGGTGCTTCTGCTTTACCGTCCTGCACGGCTTCCGAGGCGGCCTGTACGGCTTGCGCCACGTAATCGTCGGAATACGCCGTCGGGGCTTGCACCGATACTTCCGCAGCCTGCTCCGCGTCTGTGTGTGCCACTGTAGCTCTCTCGTCGACGTTCTCTTGTTGGGTCCTTCCTGCCGCCTGCACGCTTTCGTCACTCTCAGAAACACGCTTTTCGTCCGTAACAGGCTCCACGACTTCGTCCTCGACAGAAACAGGTGCTTCCTCTTCTGCTACCGGTAGCTCTTCTTCTTCAACTACCGGAACCTCTTTTTCTTCTTCCGGTAACGCCTCCGAATGTTGATCTTCTATTAAGACGTCAGGTGTCGATACCACCTCAAGAGGCGCATTCTCCGGTATCTTCACCGGCGCTACATCCTCCTCCAAAGGAGGTTCATCATTTCGTAGTACCTCTCCGCGGTTCTTCTCCGGTGACTGCTGCGCGTCCATGATACGCTCGGGCTGCGGTTTTACAACATGCTCCTCGGGTTCCGGTGGGCCCCCGTTCACTTCCGTGGCCCGTGCTCGCCCCTGTGCTCGCCCCTCCTCGGCCTCCCCATCCTCGGCCTCCCAATCCTCGGGCCAGAAAGTAACAGCCTGCCCCGCTGGGGGCTCCTCAGCCGACGAGCCCCCTGCGGCGCTGCTACTGTCGGCGCCGCTGCTGTCGGACGACCCTACGCTCGCCGGGTCGGCCGGGTCCGGAGGGGAACCGTCCGCGTGGGGCCCCCGGGACTCCCCAGGCTCCCCATCGTTTACTTCCGGAGCCCCGGGCCTTTCCTCAGTTTTTTCGTCCTCGGTCTCGGGCCGCCCCTCCTCGGGCCAGTCCTCGGGCCAGAAGGTGACGGGCTCCTCTGCCGCCACGGGCTCCTCGCCCCCTGCGGCGCCTACTCTTCTGTCGGAGGAGGACCCTACCTTTCTAGTTCTTGCCGGGTCGGCCGGGTCCCCAGGGTTTCCTTCTTCCTCATAGCGCCTTTCTTCTGACTCCTCCTCCGCCTCGTAAGGCCTCCTCGTAGGGGCCCCCGCAACGCCCTCCGCGTCGGCGTCCGCTCGGACAGCAATCGGAACAAGGAGAAAATTGCTCTCAAAGAAGAAGAAGTCCAGGAAACCGCCCGTCGCAGCGCACAGCGCCAACCGCCAAACGCGCACAGCGCGAGCGCTTTCGCGAGCCGAGCCGTACCTCTGGCTTCTTCGCGCACTGGACATTCTGGACAGCAGTCTCTAAGGAGCAGCAAATTAAGATGGGACCCTATTACTAGCCCCCCGCGGAGTCAGAAATCCGTCGGAAGTCCGACGGGGTCCATATTATCAGCGTCCCCGTCATCTTAGCGTCCATCGGCTTCGTGGCCGAAAGCACGCTTATAGAATTGTCAGGATCTGTCCATCATACTACTACTGCTGCTAATATAGGCGCCATTCTTCACAACACTTTAGAATATGTCAGTTCATTCCTGCTGCAATCAGAGCTCATTCACAGTTTGTTCATATTTGCTCAAAACAAGGACCATTCGGACAATTTTTTATAAAAGATTGAGAGCAAAACGATTTGAAATTATTACAACGATCACGCTCATTGCGTCGCACGCTCTCGCCCCCGCAGGCTCTCAAGATGTGCCGAACACCCCACATCATCGAATACCATGTTTTTCTCTCTGTCGCGCTCTCTATAATTCTATTCTACAAAAACTTTAATTTCAGAAAGATGATCTGCCTATAAGTGCTCTCCCAAAACAGGCTGCACCCACGTTGGGAGCCCTTGACGGACATAGGCTCTGGAGTGCATGCAAAAATGTTAAACGTATCTGCTATCTGGTACGTAAGACAAGTGCTCATGTGTAATACTACTACCAATTGGACTTACTATACTATCTGTTGTTGTTTATTTATAATCTACTAGGGTTATTTACTATACTATCTACTAGGGTTAATTTAGTATTATCTAGCTATGCAATCATATTATACTCTACTGAGACAGGCTGCACCTGTCGTGTGAGTCAACGCCGGAAATGGGCTACCAATCTTGTAAGATCTCAATCGAGCGGGGGGCTTCGGTGATTTCTAAGTATGTATACCTTTACATGTCGCTTCTGGCGAACTATTCATGGATAGTATTCGCAAGTTCTTGCGATCATAAAAGTTGGAATGTTCTACGTCTATAATGTAGTTTGTGAGTGATCGATTTGTCCGGAAGTTAAACTAGGGTGTTTCGTCTATGACTGGTAATATCATATTTTATACTCATATTTATGATACAGCATCGACATATGATTATCGTATCAGGTGGTGTCGCACGCCAAGAGCGGAGTTACTGCGTCGACCAGTTCCAGGCAGGACGCCTGTCCGTCGCAGGATTCGCGCATTTTCATATGTTTCTTGCAGGCCTTTTTCAGAGTTTTCCGCAATTTTTTCGAGTTGTACTTCGGTCGCTTCGACTTGGTGCAATGCAAATTTTTCGAAAGGGTTTTGCGGGCCCGCTTACACTTCTTTGGGCACTGCGTGACTTCGTCGAGTTTCCCGCAGCCCTGTTCCAAACGCTCCGCAAGCTCCTGTCGTTCGTCTTTTGTGATGATTACCGGAACTGCATCTGTTGGCGAGGGCGTCGCCTTTTTGACTTCTTCCGATATGGTTGGATTCGGAGTCGGAGCGGCCGCTCTTGTGATCACGTCCGGGGCATTCGGGCAGCGGTCCTTGATCGAGCCACAGTCACGACTGCCCATGTACATCGCGCAAATGCCGTTCCACGCTTTTTCAGAGGCAGCCCTCAGGCCGTCGTTACTGTTATAACGATACACGGAGCCGTCGTAAGTCACCATCGTAGGTCGATCCACAGAAGTATCGCGCTCCACGTGGGTGAACACACAGCACAGCTTGTCGGCCCACTGTCGCTCGGCCCTGTCAGCATTGTCGTACTGCGCAGCGGGAATGCGCAATCTCCGATGCTGCCGCCGCCCGTCCCGGTAACGTTCACAGTCAAAACCATCCATCGACGCCGCCACCAGCGAAATCATGGCCGAAAAGAGGGATGCTAGAAATAAGCGTAACAACTGGACCATACTCTCTGCATCGATAGACGTGAAAGAAAATGTCTGAACAATACTAGAGAGTATGATGGATATTTTTTTATACAATAATAATCATGGGACACTATCAATTTTGTGGATACACTCTGCGGTGTGATTAGCTCACACTGCACAAATTCATATTCAAAAAAAAAGAGGTTGCTGCCATTTTTTTGTGATATTAATATATTGCCTCTCGCAAAGGCATATGAAACAATGTGTCGCCCAACCAGCACCCCGGCCACCGTTTCCCTCAAGTTCCGTGTCGCCCGCACCTGCGAAAAGACACGTGCGAAGCGACCGGTGCGATCGTTGCTACAAGCTATGAACATCCACGTGAGACGCCGCTCAGGACGCGAGCGCCTTCGACACTACCCGTCAAGAAACTTTCACATTCATCACGAAAAAAAGGTTCCCGCATATCGATCAATCATGTTAAATGCTTCTCGCTCCCACAACAAGACTGCTCTCATTAATTTACTTCCGAAGGATTCTTATCAAATAATGCGTAGTCAGGGTCAGCCCCCGAAATACTAGCCTACAGTTTGCGCTGATTGAATTATATTCGGCAGATCAAAATTCGCCCGAGAGACAATGCCGTTCTCCAAACTTTGCTGGAACGAACACTGCAGCCCACCATGTACTGCTGCAACTCTGTATTTGCACTGCCGCGGACCCTGCGGCACACCGGATATAATGTACGAAAAGCTAGCTCAAACGTCAGATAAAGGCCACTGTCCAACCTGATAATGTCAAGCTGTGAAAATTGTACAAGAAATATGCCTAAGAATCAAATTCAATGTACCAATGATGTGCAGCTGTACAGCATGCATGCCTAAAAACAAAAATGAATACGAAAAATGGTGTGTATCAAACACTTCGAGTTTCAATCTGTTAATTTAATGTTAGTAATATGCAAAACTTAATACCATAATGTACAGATTGTCGTCACCAAGAATTGCTGTAAAAAAATGGTGAAAGAATATGGGTCCTCCTAGCTGGCATGAATCTCTGTAGCCATATAATGTGTTCCGTTGATAGAATATTTTGCATTGTGATCAAGGTCACGAAGTTCTTCAGTATACATGGGAAATATTATCAATACACGAAGTGGGACCCTGATTGCAACCACCGGCAGGGTCCCTTTTCATCACACAAATGTTCATGATATTACAATCGTCACCCTTCCTTCTGCACTCGCCAGAGCGCTGCCACGCACCACAGAATCCCCCCGCCGCAGCCCGCCAGGAACAGAATTCCGCACACCAGCTTCGTCTCGCCCATGCTGCCCACCCAGCCAGCTAGCGGCGACTGCTGCAGCAGCTGCTGCTCGTCTGTTGCAGACGCGGAAAGGGCAATTCCTACAGGACCCGAAGAATGGGTGCTGCTGACGCTATTTCTCGCTATTCCCGCCGCCGCCACGTTCACGGCCACCTCCCACTGACACATGCTCCAGAAGAAGAAGAGGATAAAACCGAGCGCGACCGTGAGCACCACGGCCGTCCACACCCACAACAGGTGGAGAATGCGGCCGGCGGTCACCTTTTCGTCACCTTCACTCCTCAGTCTACTACCCCCGAAAGAGCCTTTTCGTCGATTTTGACTTCCCGTTGCTGTCGTTGTGCCGAAAGAGGTGCTGTCCGGAATCCCGAAAGAGCTGGCCAATCTACGGGACCCAGACCCCTTCTTCTTTTTGGCAGCCAGTAGACCGCCCCCTCCCACAAGAAGCGGTTGCGTCTCAAAGTTGCTGCACATGCTGTAGCTCTCGTTTTCAGACACGTCATCCTCATCCTCATAGTCGTAGTAACTCTCGGAGTAGCTGTAGGTTGCCTCCATGGCGCTGTCGTCTTCCAGCGAATGCGGGTTGCGCATGCCCGGCGGCTCGTGGTCCCAAATGAGCGAGGTGAGCACAGGCAGGAAGCCCTGCGAGGGGCTGTGCCCGGGGGGGAGGAGCTTCGCAATTTGGTTTCTCTTCTTCAGCGATCCGGAGGAGGGCCCGCTCTTCTTAGAAGTTGAGTTATGGGAATAGGCACTCTTCTCCGTGCTAGCATTGTTGTTCTTCTTCCGCGCTTCGGAGCTCCTTCCGGAGGAGCCCCCTGGCTTGCGCTGTCCGATGGCGCCGATACCTTCGGCGGCGTCTTTCATTTTCTTCCGGATGTTGTCATTGGGGACCACGATTTCGTACGGGCTCCCCGATTTCGCCCCGTCCGGGCTAGCGCTTGAGCAGGAATTTGCGGTACCACTTCTAGTCTCAGGCTTATCCTCCCCCTGACTGTTACCAATTAGCGTATCACTGATTGCGCCCGCGTTACTACTCCCACTAACCATCGTCGACATTTCCATAGTAAGCGATTCCGCCATTTCCTCTTCGAGCTCTCCGTAGCTTGCTTCTTCTGGACCCTCACTGAGCCCTTCGAACTTGCGGGGCGCCCCGCCCGGGGGGCGCTTCAGCACGCGGTCCAGTGTGAGCGAGAGCGAGGCGGCCAGGTCTTGCATGACCTCCGACACCTGCTTCACCTTCTTGCCTTGCCGCTGCTTACCAGCGACGGCCTGCTTTCCGCCCGTGTTCCTCTGACTTGAACTTCTAGTTTCTCTTGCAAGCGGATCCCCTCTTGGAGAAGCGCGGCCCCGACACATGTTCGAGGAAAAGCCGGCAGTAGTGCTTGTCCTGGGCTCCTCGTAAGCTTTCTTTCCTACTGCAAACTCTTCCTCATAGACGCTGGTCTCCTTGTGCGAAAGGTCGTGGAGCTCGAAGCCCTCCACCGCAGGTTCCTCCGTGGTGCTCGCCACGGGCTCGGCCGCTGGATAGACGGTCGGATGCTGCTGCTGCAGGGTTTGTGGCTCGAGGTTGCTGGCGCGCCGCTCCGGGTGGCTGTGCTCGCTCGGCGGAAGCACGCTCATGCTCCGAGACCTTCTCGTGCTCCGAGAACTTTCTGCGCCCCCGCTGATACCACTGTCTTCCTCCGTCCGTGCCTGCTCCTCCGTCTGTGAGGAGGAGTTGGAGGACTCCCCTCTGCGGAGGGGGGGCGGGGAATCGGCCGCAGCCTGTTCAGCTGGGTCAGCTGGGTCCCGTGGTCCTCCTCCAATTTTCAATTCCTGCACGTCGAAGGGCGGGATCTCCAGGCTGCGGCTCGCCCCCTTGCTGATGGACAAGCTATTCTGCCCGCTCTTAGCGACTCTCCTCGAGATATCTGTTCTGCTAGAAGAAGAACCGTTTTTTTCCTTTTCCTGAGAAAAAGAGCAGCTGCTGGAAAAAGACTCTGCCCACTCGCGCGCCCGCTGCTCGCAGCTGCTGGAAGAAGCCTCGGACGCCGCACCCACTACACCCCGCTCGCGCCGCTCCTTGCTGCTGCGGAGCACCGAGTTGACGCTCGTTGAACTCATTTCCTCCGAGTTACTATTATTCTTGAAGGACTTCGAGTCCTCTCTGGCAGAATTATCATTATGATTTATGAGCCCGTTATTTTTTGAGCGCGTTTTGCCGGACACCGAGCTGGAGGAAATGGACACCAGCGCCATGTCTGCAGAGACGGAGCCGCCAGTACTTGTAGATCCGTGCCGGTCCGCTAGAGAGATATCATTATTCGCCTCTATTATTGGCGGACCGCTTCCAGGCGTGCTCACGGTGCCCACCGGCGCACTACCCGGCGTACTCAGCGTGCCCACGGGGCAGGACCCGCTAGACCCGCTTCCCGGCGTGCTTAGCGTTCCTACGGGGGCACTGCCAGGCGTGCTCATAGTCGTTTGCCCACTGCCGGGCGTGCGCCCTATTTTGGGGGTCCCGCTAGAACGTGATTTCATTCGGACGATCTTTCAATACTGCGTATGGGTTGAAATATTTAATTCGATATTTCTCGAGCCACTATTGCGTCGTGCTGAGTCAATGTCTCTATATTATTGCACGCGTCTATCGAATGCATTTCTGAAAAAAAATTCAAATAGACCACTGGCGGCACTGGGGGTACGACTGAGCAGATTTTCAACGCTGAACGCGGAGGGCGACACCAAATCGCAGTCATAGCTATTTGCCGAGGCTCCTATAAGGTCGTTCTGGGAGCCCTGTCCGCCCATCTGGCCCATCGGAAAGCCCAAAAGATCCTGATTTTTGTTATTGTTCATTGTGTCGTACGGTTTTTAATGTGTTGTATCTGTATGTACTTCACCGCTTTTTTGCATACCATGAAAGTTATTCAGATTTTTTGGTAGAGCTTCGCAACTAACCGACCTGTCCTATGCGCCTAGAATATACGAGAGCGTCAAGACGTATAATACGATACTATCAAACTTAACCTTGTACTCGATTGGCTCGTACGCCGGCTGCGACCCGTCTGCGCCATTTGGGCTGTCCTGCTGTGTCGCAATCGTGGCATCATGCGTCGAAATCGTGGCGTTATTTGCGTTTACGTTTTCCTTTCGGCCGGGCCTCGGGTAGGCCCGCACTTCGTTCACACGCACCTTCACGCGGCTCCCTTGCATTTTGGCGGGCCCGCGGGTAGGCCCGCGGCTGTTCCCACTGGCGAATAGGTTTCCGCCCGGCCCCGCGGTGGCCATTTTTGTTGGGACTATGAGTTCACGGTTAGATACCCTTATAGAGTCTGTCGTGCTATGGAATCAAATGACGCTTGCAAGTAATTGTTCAGATTGGTCTATTTAATGTAATACTAAAGTTAAATGCCGCACGTTAGTAGTACTTGCTAGCCGATTGTCGTTGGCCAAACGTCGAATACTGCAGCCGGAGATCTACAGGACGAACACGATATCACTGTATACAGCTTTGTTATGCTGCAGTACTGTCTCTGCACGGTTTTTTTATATCTCCACCTGTCCTGCGG
>Ga0099797_100904_pt1 | contig 17235 bp, 14 predicted proteins | sample Uncmet_Sort48C_1_FD_89871 | JGI IMG/M metagenome (GOLD analysis project Ga0099797, IMG submission 89871) | Marine eukaryotic communities from CALCOFI LINE 67, Pacific Ocean - C012_Sort48C_1 | ecosystem: Environmental > Aquatic > Marine > Oceanic | place: Pacific Ocean: Monterey Bay | collected...
CGCGAGCACGCGATATTATATATATATATATATATATATATATATGTTGTATATATATATATATATATGTTGGATGCTACCCTCTGTATGATTGTCACCGAATCGTGCAATCCTTCGTTCACAACATTTCACCATGCTATACTCAACGCTTGTAGGGCAGCCACCAATTCCCGGTATTCTCATGAGTTAGGTTCCCATAACCGTTTTCGGATTCTGATGTGGTTCAGAAGTTTGAACTTGTGTGTCCTTCGGTCATTATTGGACAAGATAGGTTTTCCTTATTTTCCGCACATATTTCAAAAAGGCTGTTGGTGTTAGACAACTTATCTTTGCTTTGGCAAACTCTCCCAACGGCTGGACTGCGTGGCACCCCAATGTCCCCAAGCCTTCTGACCTTCATCGCTATTCGTCGTCCGATATGTTTTATGCGACCCGCAAGGAAGTTAGGAAGTTTTCTCTGATTGCTTTTGTGAATATCGATGCCCAATTTCAATTTCCCGAGTGAATTAAGCCTGCCAGGAATTTTGATTTTGGGTGTATTAATTGTCTTTTGCCTACACCCACTAAGTAATCTTGTAATGTGCATCTGGTCAAGTGTCGTTGGTACGAGGACCCTATCAGCAAGATTTTCCAGAGGGCATAACTACTTGTGATTTTTGCTTGGTACGATATTGGTTTAGAGATTTGTTCAACCACCTTAGATATCGATCCAGAACGTGTTACCACAACTACATCTTAAGGGGCCCCAGAATTAGTTTCGAAGAGGCCAATGTATTTTTTTATTTTTAGATTTACGATAACCAACGGAAAACGAAAACATGAGGCGGCACCAAACATAACAACATGTTGTTAGAAAGGTGCAGGCCGTTGTGGCTTGTAATTCATTCTTTTGGTGCTGAAAGCCGTCATCACCCTGTTGGCCATATCCACATATACAAAAGGCTTGCTTAGGCCATTGCTGGAGTTTGTTTGGTGTTGTTTATGTTTTGTGTCAACTTGCACTTCCACGGTTGATGTCGGGTTTCTGTTGTAGTCATGTAAAACGGGGTACATTGCGATGGTGCCCGGATGGCATTTAGCTCAAAAACAAAACAAACCAGGCACCTAAGTGGTCAGGCGACGGACCTGACCATTTCATCGGGGCACTAAATGGAGCCCAAAGGCCGCCGAAAGATCCAAATTTGCATCAAAGGTATGTGCAAAGGTTCACGGGTGGTCCCAAAACGAAACAAATTAACGGCCGAAAAGGTCAGGTGACGGATCTGACCATTTTAGGAAGCGCTAAGTGGAGCCCAAAGGCCGCCGAACGGTCCAACACTTGGGTTAAATATAGAAAAAACATTCGCGGGTGGTTCTAAAACCAAGCAAATGAGGGCAACAAAGTCAGGTGGCGGACCTGGCCATTTCAGGGGCGCTAAGTGGAGCCCTAAGGCCGCCAAAAGGTTTCCAATTTGAGCCACAATTCAACCTAATTATTATTCCATACCACGATTGCTTCCCTAGCTTCCAATACCACCTTAGGACTCCCTGTGTGTATTTAATTCGCTTGTCTTCCTCCACCCCATATTGTGCTCGGAAGGTGTCGAATATACACCCGAAATTGGCGACACCGTTTTGAGTTATGTTAGAGTTTGCTTCTTGATGTTTTGTATGCTATACATATTATTATATCCCTACGGCTCGCCTGTCGGAGTTAGTGTTTTTTGTAAATAGGTACACCCCGTAATGGTTTTCTCAAATGGGGTACATTGCCTATCCTATGAGTTTTGACAAAAGTGAGTATCATTTGAATTTCATGGAGTTGTATGCTGTTGTATGTGGTGATTGTTTCATGCATCGTTGTTCAATGTGTGATCGCTATCTTTGATGAATAAGACGAGGTGTGCAGGTATGCATAGATGTCTTGGTGCCTCTTGCTTCTTTTTGATATTGCTCTCCACTTGGGTATGAAATTCACATTACTCGATTACGAGACCCCTTGGTAATGTCATCATTATTGGCTCATTCTGTTATTGTTGTCCCGTAGTCCAGTGCTGTATGTACACTATTGCTCTGTGTGGTCTGCCATAGATGCTTAGCCTAGTCCAGTTTTGGCATATTGGTTGCTAGTTACTCTGACTTTGCTCATCAATGTTAGTTGAGATGTAGTTAGTTGATGTTTGGAACCTTGGGATACATGTAAATTATTGTTCAAATCTCTCATTAGATATTAGTTGACCTTTATATACTTGCATATGTTGTTCACTTGCATGTACTCCTTGCTCTTTGGAGTGCCAGCATAGTTGCCTGAGGATTTGGCTCTCAGGCAGTTTGTGTTTGCTCTTTTGGTTCTAGCTTATAGGTACATGATCTGGTATGTGTATTTAGCAGTTTTGGAATTGGTGCATTGTTTGTCATTCTATATTTGATTTTCTTCATTTGTTACATATAATACCCTCTTGGACCCTGCTCCGTGCATCTTAGCTTCCCGTTAGTTGGGATCATAATTCATTCCTTTGTCGTAGTATTGTTTATCCGTTAGTGTATGACGGGCTCTCCTTTTGGAACTTTATCCACCATTACATCATCATGTTGTTCTTTGACTTTTTGTTCATATACCTTTTTCGTTTTCAATGTTCTTCTGATGGGCTCAGTCCTAACATTGGTTTCTACTCATTGTTTGAGCTTGGCATTGCATTTGCATAGGTTTGGGGACTTGGGGTGGTGACCCACTAGAGCACGGAGCGTCCCTCGGGCTCCGGAAATTGTGTTTGATGTGTGATCCCTCCCTATGTCTCAAGTTTTGTACTTGTGTAGTTGTCTTGCCCTGGCATTTATGCAAGAAAATTAGCATTCTGTATAATTTGTGTTTCTTTATTGTGTCTTGACTCATATGTAATTTCCTTGCTCTTTAGGTAGTGGCTTGTGTTGCATCGTGCGTGATAGCCGATTGGCTGGATAGCTGTGGTATTGTGCCCTCACTTTTTTCAGTTGTTGTGTAGATCTTGTGTTTCACCGCGCCGTACTGGCTTTGCAACCGGCTGGCTGTGGCATTGTGCCCTACCTTTGTTGCAGTTGCTTCGGCTCAGGGGTTCCTCGCCTATTGCTGGCTCTGTAGCCACTTGGTCTGGTCATTGTGCCCCCTGTTTTTTCTTGGTGCTCGTGCTTGTACAGGGTTGGTAGGTGTTCCATCGTGCTTGGAGGCACTGGCTTCGTAGGTGTTTCATTGTGGCCGTGGCATCTTTCACTCCTCTGTCCAGTTTGAGTGGCCATCGTGCCTTTTTGCTGTCTCGAGTTGTTTTCTCGACGGCGTGCAGTGTTGGTAGGTGTTTCATCGTGCTGTCAAGCTGTGGCATCTCTCCCATGCTTGTCCATTATCGTGTGGCCACGCCTTTTTGTCTGCAGAGTGTTGGTAGGTGTTTCATCGCACCAGGAGGCTGTGGCATTGGGGCCTCTCTTGGCATCGTTTTGCTGGACTTGTTTTTAAAGGTCCCTTGTGTTTGACAATGCAGTGACTACCGGCTGTGCCCCTTTCCTGTCTATTCATCAGTTTTGTTGTCATTTATCGGCCATTTGGTATTCACTGCACTTTGTTTGTTTGCTTTGTTCACCAACAGTCTCAACAGTGTGGCAGGAAGGAAGCAGCTTTATGCGGACACCAACCATACGACAGTGTTGTGACATTGTTATGACGTGGTCATGAAGTTATTACGACGTTGTTGCATTGCTACGCGGTCGGATGGTTTGCCCGGTTGGAATTTTGACCTAACACCTTTCTTCCGGTGCGAAGTGCTACAGCCATCTGGACCGTTTCGTTGAGCAGATTCGTTGAGCAGCTTCGATTCAGAAGGTCAATTTCGATACTAGAGTTGTTTTGCATGATTCGACCGGTTCGAAGTCGAACCTCGAACTTCCCGTCCGGTTCGAACCTAACGACCGCTATGAATGTTGTGGCGACGTTGTTACGACATGTTACGACGTTGTTACGACGCTATTGCCGGCATAGTTTCCTAAAAATTGGTTTCATGGAAACTCACATAATAATCCGAGATCCCAATGGGTCCAAAGGAGCCTGGCCCTGGGCTTGGGGGCCGAGCAGGAAAAATATGTGCCGGTCGGACTCGGCCGGGGCCGCCCGCTCAGGGGGGGCAGGGCCGGACCGGACCGGTGGTTGGCCTTCGGGAATCCAAATACGAAATAGTTGTGAATGAATCAATAAAACTTGTATGACAAACATATGACCTGTCTATAACACATGCTTGGCTTGTTTGTTGTGCATGGCATAACTTATTATGCCAACTTGCCCTTGCGAAGGCAAAAGTGTTTGCCGCTGGAGATGTGCGTGGAGTTCTGGAAGCTCCTACTCAGGGAGAGCTGCATATCATATTTCAGTTCTTGTCTTAACTATTTAATGATTTGTTGGGGTTTTCTAGTTTACAGGGAAGCTCAACAAATATGGATTTTGGGGCCTAGGTTGTCCTTAGCACAATAGAGGCCGAGAGCTGCAATTTGAATGGTGTCGACCCCAAACATAATATGGACATAGGAATATTGTACCTGGGGAGCTCTATAGGAATAGCCGGAAATCAAATTAGAGGCAGGGCGACCCCCGCCCGGAGCCATAGGAATACCTGGGAAGCCAAAGGAATACCTTGAAATCAACTTGGAGGCCGGGCAACCCCCAGCCGGAGACATAGGATTACTTGGGGGTTCTATAAGAATACTTGGAAATCAACTTGGAGGCCGGGCAACCCCCACCCGGAGCCACAGGAATGCCCGGGGGTCTCTATACGAATACTCGGAAATCAACTTCGAGGCCGGGCAAGCCCCATCCGGAGCCATGGGAGTACCTGGCGAGTTTTATTGTAATACCTGGAAATAAACTTGGAGGCCGGGCAACCCCCACCCGGAACCATATGAATACTTGGGGAGCTATATGAATACATGGGAATCAATTGGGAGGCCATGTAGGAGCACCAGGAACTCAACTTCGACACCGGGCAAACCCCACCCGGAACACCAGGAATACTCAGCGGGGCTTCATAGGAATGCTAGATTTTTGTTTGGAGGCCGGGCGAACGCTACACAGAGTCATAGGAATACATGGGGAGCTATAGGAATACTGTGGTCGCAGTAGTGGAATTGTAGTCGGGTCGAGTCTTCACCCTTCCCCAGATCCGTCAAGCCAAATGGGATTGCCGGCTTGAGACCCGTGTGCCGCATCACCGTTGCCGTTGCCTTTCTGCGAAGGAAAGTTTGCACCACTTGTTGCTCCTTTACCTTCGCCCTTGCTGGGGTCATTGGGATTGCTATCAAAGTATTGTTTACTTTGAAAACCATACTTGTGGTATGACTAATTTCATTGTAGCCATAGACTTTTCATGGCTCCATATGTTGTGCTTGTCCAGCTTGATCTGCACCGGGATGGAAGCGAGGACGGTTTGCTACATCTTGGTTGAAAATGTGATCGTCTCCAGATTGTTACGGGTGCTGCGGCTGCTGCTTTAGACACAATCGGGAGCCCGATTGGTTTAGAAGTCATGACATGCATGAGCCCAACTTGTGTTATGGAATATGGAGAGTAAGATTGGAGACTCTGGTGTCTTCGTGGTACCGAATGGTAATTTGAATTCGCACCTTCATATTTATGCGGGTGGCTTTCTGACATGTTCCTTCGTCCCTTATTTGAGAATATATTGAATATTGAAAGTCGAATACACATATGAAACATATACCTACAAACTTGATTTAAGATTACCGGGGAGTTCGGAACCGTCAGTTGTTTGCGAAATGTTCATGGGAGGTTTGTTTTAAGATGCTGTCCACTAGACAAATTCATTATGGTAGCAGTTTTGTCATGTTTCAATGCCTTCAAAAGTATTGGGTATGTTGGGTCCATATATACAAATTGTCATGTTGAGAACACCACCCCGCTATCAAAGCTCCTCAGAAGTAGTCAAAATTAGTGTATTGATTGTGTTACTCGAAATCATCAACCAGTTCTTAAGCTTCATCACAGTTCCATTTTCGAATCAATAGTAGGAGAGCCCTATGGATTGAGAAGCATTTGTTGTCCGACTCTGGGTGAGGCGGTGTAGAGTCAGGTCTGGGCCCATAACAAAATGAAAGTTACCAGACATATCATATTCAATCAGATTACACACATATATATATATATATATATATATATATTATATATATTATATATATATATATATATATATTCAATGCAGATTTACCATACAAAGCCTCATTATTTCAAATGCCATATTAGGTAAACCCACAGGAGGTACAAAAACAGTATGCAACACCCCATATGACATATAGGATCACTCTAAGATCTAGAGGTGAAGTACACCCAAAGCGTTGAGTAAGAAAATACTAAACTCTGGCAAGGGTAACCTTATTTTTCTATTTTGACCCAACTCTGCAGAGCCAATAACAAGAAAATCAAAAATGAGGAAATGTGATCTCATAGGAAAGCCATTCTTAGCCACGTCAATTATCAGGGTACCCTTGACCCTCATTTTCTTAAATCGAGCCTGTCTGCAAAGGCGTGTTTTTCAAACATGAGGGCCTTATCTTCTTACTCGATGTTTTCTTACTCAATGCTATGGGTGTAGCTGATTGGGAACACTACATGTCACAGGGACTTGACACGTCAGGTGAAGGTAAGTCTGCCATATCGGCAAATGCATACAGAGGACTACAAGCTGAAATCTTCAGTTATTGAAGAACAAGAGATGGGAGTTTTTCATGACTCTGAACAAATCTTTGATACAGTAGATCTCGAGATCCTAATGGAAAAAACATCAAGTTTCATCCATTTCCCTATAATATACATAGTCATAACCAGTTTGCAACACATGGCATCTAGAGTAATACATTGTGATGGTTGCTGTCGTAGAGCCAGTATTCTTAACGCTTCAATACTTGTTGGGTGTAAACACTCTGTGACACTTACAAGAGTATTATTCCTCACATGCATGCACAAGCTATGTATCGATAACCCACTATCAGCGCCACAAGTATATGTAGATGCTACAGCTATGCTGTCAAAGGGTTTGTAAAATTCTCCAAGAATCTACGGTTGACACTTAGTAAACAAAAGAAGTGATTGTAGGCAAACACACATATGTTGCTAGGCAGATGGTGCAAGAACTCAAAGAAAATGGAGTCATATGTAATTCTGCCACTGCCACCACAGATTTGGGAATTTGTTTCTCGTTCAGCAAAGACCCTAGAGTGAGAACAAATATGCTGAAAACTAGAATTCAGAACTCTCAAGATACACTCAACACAATATACAAATTTCCCCAAAACAGAAGAGCCAGAGTACGATTCTCTGGAGCTGGGTTCTCCAAAGCTACATGGGGACATCAAACATATTGATTGTCCCACAAAGCGCGGACAACCATAGAGGTAGCTGCAGCCAATGCAGCGGGATTTAATAAAGGTATGTGTAGATAGTCAGCTCTATGTGTATCAGATGGACTTGATGGTCACCCCTTTGTTAGAGCTATAAGAGAACTATTTGTATTATGGTTCAAGCTAATAGTACCCATGTTAAGCAAACATGATCCCGTCAAATATACATAACAAATGTCTGAAGGGCATACCAGTATAACACTTGAGCGCGGACTATGCAAGGCAAATGGCATTGCAGCACCAGTAACAGTTGTGTTTTGTGGATTAGGGTGGATACCTGTAAGTTACAATACATGGACCGACCCATATGACAATCAATAGGTACCAATCAGTAAACCTTCAGAATCATTTCCAGTAATGGCAGTCAAAAGGAAAATCATTGAAAAACACACCATATGGAACCGGTTCCTAAAGCTAGGGACCACTTTCATTGGGATTCGATGACTGACTCCGTAGCATGGAATATGGTGTTGAGCAAAAACAAAACACGCAAACGCAAGAAGAAATATGCAGAACTAGCTATATTAGCCACGATTCAAGCAGGTGCTGCATGACCATGCACCAGAATAGTTGATACCATACAAAAAGAATCAGTGTGCTCAGTTTGTGGGCAACATGTATAAAGTTGCTGACATACCTTCTGGACATGTGACAAACTGAAATACTCAGAGGAACAAGCACACATAGATTCAGACCACCTCAAAGTAGAGCTTCAGGTAGACAGAGTCTCTTTCTTCAATAGAGCAGTAGTAACTGAGGATCAACTAGATCCAGGGGATCAATACGATCCTTTAGAGGAATATATATATGTATACATATATATAGATATAGATATTACAAGTAAATCCTGTAATTCATCAGTCAGAGCATTGGAGCAAGGGGAACTCTGGCCATATGGTTACTACTTTGGAGATGGGTCAGGTGGCAAGTATTCCAAGTACCCCACACTAACCAGATGTGGAGTAGGAGTACATTATGTTAATCTGTGTAAAATGCCTATGTATAATGCTTCAACTCCCCTCCCAGGATAATTACAAATTAATAAAAGGGTTGAAATATATGCAATACTAATAGCAGTAGAGAATGTACAAATTGCTGGTAAAATCGATTTCTTCACGGACAATAAGATTGCTCGTGCCACATACAATAAAGGCAAAGAAAGGGCGAGGCTTGCTAATCATGCTGACCTGTGGGCTGAGATATTTCAGCTCATCGAAGAAAAGCATCTAGATCTATTTGTATATTGGATGCCCAATCATGCTGACAGCAATCCAAAAAAGAGAGAGATTGCCCCAGAATGGATGCCGGATTCGCATGCAAAGGGCAATAATGAAGCAGATTCCCTTGCAAGCGTGGCAGCAGAACTACATGCCATACCGGATGAACCAGCGGACATAATGATGATGATATATACGGCCCTAGAACTAGTACAAAACAGACTAATTCAAGTAACAAAAATGTTTCCGCAAAGAACATATAGTAAGACCATACTAGGTAATATCAAGTGCAAGCCTAGGTATAAAGATAAGATAATAGAGAAACTCAAAACATCACAATATGATTGCGTCATACATGAGGATCGGCTGCACTGCTGAGCCAAACACATAGAAGAATTTATATCATCATCCTGCCTATCTCCCGAATATAATATACCGCATGCAGTCGGTAAATTACATACACACCATTCGCATAGAGTGGTGTTATATGGTGGTATATACATGTGTACCAGATGCGGAGATATAGGCTCAAGAGAACTTGTGAAACTATCCAGACCGTGTACTCACCCAACGGCACATGGTGATCTCAATATCAAAGCATATCCGGATGGTCAACCCCCGATAGGATTTCCTGGATGGCCATATAAAAATGTCCATCTCATGGAAAAAGAAATAATTAACAACATACAACAGAAGGTAGATCAAATACAAAAAAGCGTCATGCATCAGTTCGAAAATCCGTCTTCTTATGATGCTGAAGATGAGGAGGATCAACATGATTCCCCTCCATAGGAAGAATCTTTCGAAGCCTCCTCTAGGTCTGATTCTGATTAAATAAAATATATACTAAAGGCCCCCTCATATGCAGTTGTGGGATGTTAGTTGTTAATCGTTCGGGGCAGGCAGACTGACAAAACACCGTCAAATCAAAATTATACATATATATATATATATATTATATTGTATATAAGTATTCTCTTAAGAGTCATTAATACCGGAGACCGATGTTCAATTGCACTAGATATTGTGGAGCGAATGTATGTTAAAGTATTTGACTTTAAATAGTTTGTTAAACTTAATAGTGGCACATGTAAGTTGTTGTGTTAACCTATATGAGTTGTGACAATTTGCAATTAGGGTGAACCTTATAGTTGTATCGTGCAAACCATGTAACACACAATTGAAACTATTCATACATACTTGTGCAGATACACTACAACCATACTAGAAAGTGTGAGTAGAATGTGAGGGAGTCTTGTGAACTTGTGGCATCTTGACCCCAGCCGCAATTCTGGAAAGCATGTCCTGAACGGTGTAGTTGATGACACCCGATAAGAGTAGTGATGTGCAGAATGAGTTCACCAAACACACATTACGTCGGCCTGCGCAGCACGTGGGGCTTACTTGCTCCTAAAATGACATCCAAGTTTCATCAAAATCCCAACGGCACCCCAAAGCAACCCAAAGGGACAACGAATATAATATATATATATATATATTCATAAATTGCCGATCAACCGCTCGAGCGGCCGTGATATTATTTAGTATGAGTTGTTGTAGATAGCATATTGCATAGCAGATCCTTTGTATGTTGTCGCTGAGTTGCTGACAGGAACACTTTAGCTTGTTGGACAAGTGGCTCGACTTTGTGCAGGCCAGGCAGAGCTTGTGTCGAATGAAGCTTGTGATGGAAACAGCGGACAACTCCCATCACCATTAGATGTTTCATTTCTTGTAATGTGCAGTTTACAGAGTTCATGGACTATTCATGAAATACATGAGCATTTGCAACGCACATGCAAATTATTTGCCAAGTATTTAATTACACCGAGTATGGACATAAGCGGAACGTGTGGGACACGCATTTCAAATGTTGTACAAGCAGCGTCAAGTCATGTGCCAGGGAAAGAATAAAGAGCAAACATGGACACGAGTGTAGAAGACTTATCCCAGCTGTATCATGTATATCAAGATCGCATGGAATTTATTTGTTGCGCCACATCAAATTAGATGAGCGACGCGACACTTGCAGTTAATATAACAGAGACAGTGACCGTCAATATTTAGTGCATGCTTGCATGTTGTTCATAACCCATGTGTTGAAGAATCTCAAGCATGATTTGTCTTCAATATAATCACAACCTTATGATGTGTGTGGCATTGCTCCCTGATGATTTTCCAGGGATCGGTGGGCACATATCTTGACAAGTGCCCACCTTAATTAGAGAGTTGGTGCAAGTTTATTAGGAGCTAAGTGTGTCATTAGCTAGAGAGATCCAATACAGACGTTGGTTGACATATCCCACATGCTAAGTTTAATGTATTTCCGATGCAAGTGATTTTTCAAATACGTGGGTCTCCCTGGCCAAACGAGGATGTACCAACACCATGCCCATATTTAAATATATATATATATATATGTGTATAGTCGAATTCGATTGACACCATTAGATGTACTTGTGTTTGATTGTGCCCCCTAGTTGGTAGGAGACGTCAGTCTTTCCGGGATGCAAAGCAGTGCATTTATTTTGAAGGAGCCATGAAGAACATCAGAACTAAGCACGGTCTCTGATGCAAAGCACGACCTCGAAGGAACGATGTGAAAGTTAGAATGAAGCACGATCGATGCGAAGTAGATGCAGTCAATAGCAGTGTTTTCCAAGGCTCTGGTGGCTGAAGTGCAGGAGATAGTCCTCTTGTCGAAGCACGAAGCAGTGAAGTGATTTCCAAGTACAGATAAGAACGTCAGCACTCAGCAAATGCAATGTCGAATGTCATTGTTATGCATGGTCCAAAGTTCCTAACACAAGCTTCTTGTCCGCAAGGGAGCGCCAACAGATACACAAAGTCTGCAGCTTGAGCACACAAGCCAGGCTGGCAGCAGTGATGGTTGATAGATGTTCTGTCTTCCCGGCTTTCCAACTTTCTAACTTAGAGCTCAGCACAGAATCTAATGAATAGCTTTCCCTCGAATCCTTATATGCCATGCGCATGCATGCTGGCGTATTGTATGCGCACCTGCCAGGCGAGGTGTAAAAATGCAATTTCGAAGGACACATGGATGATGCTCTATGACCTCGCGACTCAGGTCAGCGGAGGGGCGAGGGGCAGTTCAAAGGCAGCAGTAGGAACTACGTGCGGCCGTCCCCACATACATAAACCTGAAACCTTATATAAATCGAATCTTCCGGTCTCCAGACCCCGGGAACGTGATAGCCCAGCCCCCAGCTACCATTTCATTTAATTTGCCGCGGGCTTTATGCATAGTTGTCAAATATGAGGCCGTCGATGGCCTTGGATATTTTGATTCGTATTTGTTACTTCGGGGAGCGACCCCAGATCCTATGAAACCAGTTATCAAATAAAATCTCTAAATGTTTGAAATCAGATGATAGAACGATGTCACACGCTCGTAAGGATTTTGGGAGGGGCGTTGTGCTGGTTTTCCGGCTTTGGGGATTGGGCGGGACGGTGCCTCGCTCATGTCGTATAACTCCGTCCTAGTTGTTTGTGTATTGTGCGTTTGTTCCGGAAATTTATGCTTGATGTTCTGAGATTCTTTCGGCTCAGCACCGGTCAAAGGTTACTATGTCGCCTTAACGTTGGTGTCGCTGTGCCTCCCGTGGATGAATGACTTTGGCAGAAACGGTAGTCTCGTTCGGCGACCTTGCCAAGACTTACACATGGTGGTCTTTGCTCTTCGTCCCCGGCATCTCAGCGACGGTCGGCTACCTGGCACCCTAGGGTCGCACAGGCTTCTCCTTCGCCGTTGCACCCTTTCGGGGTCGTCCACGTCCGTGCCGTTCATGTCGGGTAGATCGACGGGGGAGGGGAGGTAATCCAACACGGCGTCGAGCAGGGGCTGCACGCCTTTGTTTTTGAAGGCCGTGCCGCACAGCACAGGTACGAAGAAGTTGCCAATTAAGCCTTGGCGAATGCACGCTTTTAACGTCGCCTCGTCGGGCTCTTCGCCTTCAAGGTACGCCTACATCACGTCGTCGTCGCACTCCACGGTTTCTTCGATGAGCGTCGCGCGGTACTCTTCGCCTTTTTCTTTCAGCGAGCCGCGGAAACCAGCGAGATGCTGGCCTTGAAAGCAGAAGTCGAGAACTTGAAATGGGGTGCAGCGCAGCGCTCGGCCCAGGTTGCTTCACTGCTTCCGCGTCCAGGCCTGGGCAGCCGGGACGTAATTCTTCCGGCCTCGGCACCCAATGGATCCTTCACCACGATCTTCATCACTTTCTCCTCGATAGTGGCCCCACTGGTCCCTCACCAATGCCTCCGCCAAGCTTCGCGCCACCGATGGTCCCCACAGCCAGCGAGTTCATTTCTTTTAAGGAAAGCTGCCGCCAATCCTATGTGGGTTTGTTCTTTCTGGACCTGGCTTCTCGAGCAACAAGAATTCCGAAGGGTGCAAGCCGCCCTCTGGCATGTGTTTCAGGCTGCCGGATTTGTGGATTTGGCATTGTTGACTACTCCGAATGCTTCTCAGCTCGCCACTGCCCTCACCACAGCAGAGGCCCAGGTCTTATGACCCGGAGGCTCAGCCAGCCCAGCAGGTGCAGCCACTTGGACTGGCGCCTCTCAAAATCACTAAGCTACAGCATTGCCCGGGGATCTCAGACACGCAGCCCCGGAGATCTACCGATCTCTGCAGGCCGAAGGCGTGGCGTCAGTCTGGCTGTGGCTGAAAGACAATTATAATGGCTGCAAAGATGCTGGAGTCCAATGGAACGACTTGTGGAGCCTAGCCTCGCAAGTCGACACGGCGTTGGCCGCATGCAGGTCGGATGGAGAGATGCTTACTGTTTTGTCGACCAACTATCGCGTCGAAACAGCGCTGAGACATCTCGGCGCGTACTTTTACGAGCAGCGCACATGCGACCGAAGAGGCGCAGCGCAGATGCCTGCTTTCGACGCTCCAGGTGCACGTGCTGGTTGCGACATTGTTCCGTTCTTGATGGTCGCCGCTGCGACCATCTTATCCGAGGCAGAGCACCAAGGGTCGGGATGTGTCGAAGCAGAGATCAGGTGTCGCGGCAATGACTCAGATGCGCAGGCTGGGAAGAACAACTCCAAGGACGACGGCAAGGGCAAGGATGTGACGGGCAAAGGCACAAAGCCTTGAGCAGAGTTTGCCTCATCGCTGAAACAGAACTCGCAGTTTTCTGGCGCACTGCACGAATTCCGAGATCAAGAAGAGCAGCTACCTTGCTTCCCGCTGAGGCTTCCGTCACAGCCACCCATGCCATCTACAACGGGCTCCAGAACCCGGCATCGCTTCAAGTGCAGCGTGACCCTCTGGAAACTTGTCACGCGAAACCGCTTTGGACTTCGGCGCAGGCTTCTCCTCGTCCCAGGTTAACCAAGAGGCCATCGATAGAGCTTTCAGTCCTTGTCAACGTCTCTGTCGAGAGCGCCTGGAGGTTGCTTTCACTGGCACCCACTCCATTCGGGAACTGCTGAAAGCTGCTCCTATAGGTCCAACAGAAAGCTGAAAGATCCACAAGAAGATCTCGCAGGTGGTCTTTGTGGCAGACCGTGTCTCAGAGCCTTGTCTCGACAGTACTGTCGTGAATTTGCTCGACAACCTGCCAGAATGCGAACGAGATTATTTTACAAGCGAATATGTTTTGGAAAAGGTGGACATATCTCAGGCAATGCTCACAGAGAGCGAGGACCAATACTCATTCTTCGATCAAGATCAGTGGATCACCTACTCGAATCGCCGCGACATCCTACCCATCATGTGGACATTCTTCCAGCCACATCACTTCAAGGCCAGAGCAGGGGTGTCCGCAGGCCCCAAGAAAGTCTTGTCACAATTAAGAAAACTCATAATGGCATATCTTGCCAATTCCTTGGATACTCGTATACGGCAGGACGTGCGGAAGCCAAAATCACCGCCCTGGCGGTGCAGCAGCTCTCAGTCGGTTGGCAACGTGCACGCCTTCAGTCTCAATTGTGGATGATAAGAACGCCTTCACAGCAGTGGAAATCCCTTCATGGATGTGGGCCCACTTTAGGTGCCCACCAGTGCGAGCAAAAGATGTTTGGTGGTGCCTTTCGGCAGAACTGAAGTCCAGGCTACATCCATTGGCCACGGTCTTTCCCGGATCCTGCAGCTTGCCAATGGGGTTAGCTCGTTCTGTGAGCTTGCTCATGGCGGTTAACCTTGACAATGTGGGCCGCACTCTGATTGGCCTGCATCACATCACCGGGGATTGGGGAAAGCACTCGACTCCTATTCAAGAGGCGGCCTTAGTAAAGCGAGTTTCCCTATCAGAACCCAAGGTGACCAGTCCAGAGTGCACCAAACTGTTGCGTTCACCTCAAGCATTATTAGAGCGAGCTCGCCAGGGGCCGATCTCGACCGTTCAGGGCGAACAATCTGTTTTTGGCAAACGACAGCCTCGCAGATAGCAGCCGACATTCAACTTCAACATGCATGGGTGGACACAGCACAGATGCCCACCTTGCACTCCAAGTTTGCAGATCCAGACTTTCAAGCTCCGGTGAAGATCGTCACTTCAGAACGTTACAAGAAAAGCCTCTGGCCTTTCACCATGTGGGCTGTCCGAAGGAGCCTAGACCTCAAGTCACCAGAGGAATGAAAATGCTCTTCTGGACTGCAAGAGGTGCCACATCAAGATGACCAAGGCAAACTTCACCAACCTGGTCTCATGATATGTGTGTTGGGAGCCTCTCGTGGGCTCCAAATATTCATGCGAAGGTACCTCAGATTTGATTGTCTAGACCAGTCGTCTTTGAGATTATGAGAGCTGTTTGTCTCGGAATTTCGAATGTCGTAGTGTCCTCAAATCTTGCTGACAGAGCCACCCAGTACTAGTGCGTACTTAAAACCCCAAATCACAATCACAACCGCTGGCAGCAGCACATCAGCAAAATATGTACTATCAACACAAATAATATTATAATATATCATTCATTGGTTGAATATTCATTTATTGTAATGTCAGCCAGTTACAGTTACAGAATAAATTGTTGGACATATTAATAATGCAATCAAGCGGGAACTGAAGTCTTCAAACACCCAGAATTGTCATGGAAACCACAAAGATTCTGCAACATCATGTGATGTCGGGTGCACCGAACATCGACCCGTTATAATTTGATTGAACGCGCGTCGTGCCACAACATCTGTTAGGGGCCAGCCGCTGCTATCGCTCAAGCACCCAACTAATTGTTGCAATTGACAAATTACGGTTACAGCATTAAATATGTGTTGGCTTAAGAATGCAGTATGTGTTTTCTATAGTAGTGTTTGCCAGCTGACAACATAAATTGATCAACATACGTATGCATAGTGATCAGTTATGGTGATGGGGTGATTGCTTCCATTGGAGGCGGATCGGAATTTCATCCATATGTTGCATGACGATTCAATAGGTGCTTGGCCATCAGTCATGTTTATGCAACTTCTTGTGCTTGGGTTGGGGACCGTTGCGTCGGCGCCCAATGGTTCGCCCTCTTTGGTGGGGGACCACTCCGTTGGTGCCCCGGGTGCTGACCGGACATAGGCACAACCCGGGTCTCGTGGGAAACAATTATGTGAAGCCCGCTGTATATATGTGCATGTGTAAAAACAGTGCAACAATGGGCAACACCCTGAAATGTTTTTGAGCCACTGTAAAATAAATAGCAATGTGTTCGACGCAGTTCGAGCGTCAAGCGGCTTCGGTGTAGTAGACAGCAAGTCTCTTGCAGCCTTTGTGTAATATGTAGCAAGGTTTTGGAGCAATTAAGCTCAGGAGGCCATCAATCTCCAAATGGCCACCAAGCACTGCGCAAAAAGTTGGGTTTCAATATCTAATTAATATCAGTACGCGGTGTACAATCGCATCGCATTTTGTACACATCGAAAAAGTCAATGCGACATATTGAAGCTCCCTAGCATCGCCGGAGTCGTCCCCTGCCCCAGTCGGTTTTATTCCGGGATTTATTCGCATAATGTTTTGCTCACAACGGAAACGAGTCCCCAGTATGGTTTGGTTTTGCACGACGATGCCGAGAAGCTGTGCCTCACCAACGCAGGCCTAGGGCTGCGAATCCGTGGCGACATCCCTCCAGAGCGACCCGATTGCCAGGGCCAGCCAGTATCGTTGCACCTCAAGATTGCGGGTGCACCCCCGAAGGGAGTCGAGCCTACCTTCTTTGGATCTTGAGATTGAAGCTCTGACATTGAGCTATAGGTGCGGTTTGGTCCCCCATGTATATCCAGGAGGGCTTCGCCCAGACCGCCGCGCTTGGAGTTTTAGTGCGAAGTGAATGCGGATTTGAAGCGTCATTGAAGCGAAAGTCAGCATATGCGATGCCTGTGCAGCGGATTTGAAGCGACTTTGAAGCGAATGTCAGCAAATGCGATGCTTGTGCATCGGATTTGAAGCGACATTGAAACGAAAGTCTGCATATGCGATGCTTGTGCATCGGATTTGAAGCGACATTGAAACGAAAGTCTGCATATGCGATGCCTGTGCAGCGGATTTGAAACCAAAGTCAGCATATGCTACGCCTATGCAGTGGATTTCTGCGAGTCGGCTTTGGCACCTCTGAGGGGCTAGTACATCACACATTTCCATTAAAAGTGGGT
>Ga0099797_100905_pt1 | contig 17227 bp, 9 predicted proteins | sample Uncmet_Sort48C_1_FD_89871 | JGI IMG/M metagenome (GOLD analysis project Ga0099797, IMG submission 89871) | Marine eukaryotic communities from CALCOFI LINE 67, Pacific Ocean - C012_Sort48C_1 | ecosystem: Environmental > Aquatic > Marine > Oceanic | place: Pacific Ocean: Monterey Bay | collected...
TTGCCTGCTTGGATACTTGAACTCCTTCTCATTCGACTTGGTGGTGCCGGGGCTTTCTTTACTGGAGCAGATGGCGTGGAAGGTGCACTATCTATGCTATTACTACGATTTGCGGATTCCATGCTTTCTGCTATGGCACGATGAAACTTTTTGATATGCCCAGCTTTAAAGCCATATTCTTTTAGTTCAGCATCATCAATATCACGTACATCGGTAATGCAATCATAGCCTTCTTCTTCCAGCTTAGTATAAAATTTCCCCAAATTATATTGTTTTAATAATTGCTGTAATTCATTTTCGTTATCCATTGTTGTTCTTGTTGTTGTTGCTGTTGCAAAATAAGATATCAGATATATGAGATTGTAAATAAATAAATAAACTGCAATTACTATATGTATTCCTCCTTTTTCTCTCTTCTCTCCTCTACTACTAATGTACTATATACACTTCGTTCCATTTAAAGAAGGGTGTATACTCAGGTACCCGGAGTACTACTGAACGACTACTTACTGATGTACCTAAACTTCTTCTTTATTAAAAAAAAAAATATAATAATAATAATAATAATAATAATATCTACTAAGTGCCTAAATATCTTTAATAATATAATCTTTATTGTTGTGCAATATAGTCTCTAATATTAATAATAAAAAATAAAAAATATATTAATATAATATAATATCATACAATATGAAAAAAAAAATAAAAAAAATTACATAGTGTATAGTTTTAAATTCGGGTAAATACATAGTGTATAGTGTTATTTTACACTTAAGGTAAAAGTTTTCCCATTTCGATTTTATAAAATAATAATAATCGTGTTGTATATAATAAGAAATACATATATATGTCTGTATATTTGGTATTAAATTTTATAGAATATATAATTAAATCTTACTCCTAAGTTAAATAAAAATATATAAGTTTTATAAATATATTAAACCTGAGATAAGCTGATATATTAAAAATAAAATACGCTTTTTCGTAATCCTTATTAAGTTATGATGTGATATAATGGTGATAAGTTATATTTTATTTACTTTGCGGGGTTTTAAATGTTATATATAAATATGTTATTACTCATTAATTTAAATATAAATTTTATACCCCCTTTGATTAAATGTTAAACTTATATAAGTTATGTATATACGAAATCTAGAGTATAAGAATTTTAATTATAAATATTTGACGTGATTTAATGTGTGTTGAGTTGATAAATCCTGGGAGTTAGAGTCTCTTCTTTTATATAAAACATGTGTGTTTTTTATTTTTTGAGTGCTTTCATTTTTTCATTTTTAAATAAATAGAGATATTTTTATATACTCTCTCTCTCTCTCTCTCTCGTATTTTTCTTTCTTATTACAAGTTAAAATACTTTCTACAACGCTTATTTTTTAAACTTTTTTTTGTGTTCTGTGTTTTTTTAACTGTAAACACAGGGTTTTGAGAGTAGAATGTTTTTTAATAAAGATATTGTCGTAACATTTAGCATTGTCCTTTGTAGAAGCACAAGGACAGAACACCAAATTCACACGTAGTGGCTTAGACTGTGGCAAAATTGCTGTTTGAAGCCAACGTAGTACTTAAAAGATTTGTTTATAACAAAATCTTAAATTATAACAATGCTGCTATAGACGTAGCACTAACCAACATCAAGCAAACGTGCGGCACGATATGAGCGTCTTTAACGTTGCCGACGTTAAGCAGTTCGCCTCTTTGAGGCCCGACATAGCACATTATTGCGTTAAAAATTGCCAAGTATTTGAATGATGCAGAAGCCGGAACAAAGTTGTAAAGAAAGAATAGCAGGAAAAAGCCTTGGAAACCAAACATTTTCATGAATAAATATCCAAAGTTGTCTTTTGGACCTTTTTTGAAGTTGTCACTAAAAAACATTTCATTAAGAAACGTAAATAGCACGAAAAATATCCCGTATACCCCAAACACAACGTATGTTGCGTTTTGAACAGAAACGTATGTTTCTTTTGGCTCTACAAAATAGCATATTGCACCCAGCATTCCAGCATATGAGAACATCATACGTGTATTAGCTTTAGCATCTAAAGATTTTCCGGCAGCCATGAATAAAGGAGTTTATATGTATGTTTATTAATGCGTTTATTACTTGATACGTTTTAATAACCGTGTGCAGCAAATGTTTTCGTGTTGTTTTGTGACAACGATGCGTGCAATTGAGATACACCTTGTGATCTCCAACCATAATCTGCATCATATGGTAATCATTTTGGATCCAAAAATATTAATAATAATAATATACTATAAAAAAAAAGATCCGTGAAGTGCTAAATAAATTATAAAATTTGCGCGGCAACTTAGTTAGCTAGCAATTACCATTGAAATTAGTTACACAAGAGAGCAACTTTTTATGTACAACCCCGGTTGCGCTTTGCGCTTCTGGGCTGTCCTGTATGTAGTAGCAAGGGGAGACGAGTATTAACAGCACAGTAGCGCAGCGTGGTCTTCTGAGTTGCCCCATGGGACTTTTTCTCAGATCTTAATCTAGATCTCGCACAGTAGCGCTAAAAAGTGCGTTGTAGTTTGAAGAAAAAAAATTAAAAAGTGTGGCACAGTGCCTTTAATATGGAAGTTGCGTGATGTCAATGTGTTATCAACCTTCGAGAATTTAAACCTTAATAAAAAAACAACAATAAAAAATCAGAATTCTATTATTTATAAAATATAATATCTTTTTTTTATTCTAGCAGTAGGATACTGGCAAAGCAAGCAATGAAAAGAAAAAAAATATGAGAAGAACGATTCAAAATGAAATTGTACATTTTTATTAAAACGATACAATATTTACCTTGTATGAAAATGGAAGGGCAAAAACTACTTGTAACAAAAGTTGTGATTATGAGGATGAAAAGAAGTTTACGTGTTGTGATAAGGGCGATGATGGTGGTGGAAATGACGGTACAAATAAAAAAAAAAATTCGAACAGAGCCAAAAATAAAAAATATTTAGTTGATGAAAAACTGGCCAAGAAATCAGAGAGCGATTATTAGAAAGACAGTTTTGGATATTGTGTGTTTTTATTAGAGAGAGTCATAATTAAATATGATTATACTAGTTAATAAAATATTTCTCGCGATAAAATTACGTGTGTTTATTTTACACACTCACGACAACATCCCTCTTAATTCTTCACGAGCTAAAAAATAGACTGCAATGGTAAGAACAGATGCAAATGCTGAAAATCCTTTACGAACACTAGCAGATGTGACATAAAAACCAAATGCTTTCAATCCTTTGCATTGATGATTCTCTATCCATTCATTAAAAATTTCAGGTGTCCACCCCATATTTATTTTTGCCTGTTGCATTTTAGCATCTGATAATAATTCCAATTTTTTTTCTTCCCACATACGGCTTGGTTGAGAAAGACCTTGTAAAGTAACATATAACCAATAAAGCATCGTTAAACCCATCAGAGTGAAACATATAATAATATTAATACGTGCACCACTTCCAAGGGACGGTGTGATTATGAAAATGGCAGACACCACGACATACAAAGTGCAAATGATTGTCACGGATGTGTAATATGGGCTCAAACCTTTTGACATTTTTGATGCAAACTTATCAATTTGAATTTGCCCATTATATAATTCATTCACAATATACTCACTTTTCTCTTTTCCATTTTCCATGTTCACTTCATAATTTTCCATAATCAAAATTTTTCGTACACTTTGCAAATATGCATTCACTTTAGCTTCCCAAATAGGTGTAAGCATTGGAACTAAAAGGCTAGTGCCGACCCCATAGATACTTACAATAGCTGCGAAAACATAACTAACAATTGTACCTGATACAGTAATATAGAATGTGTTTTTACCGAGCATTTCACTTTGTGCAAAAGGAACAGTAAAAAAGTAAATAAATGTAGGCATTACTATTAACATCGATAAAATTAAATTTACATATGCGCCATTTTTTATTTCAGTGCTTATTTTTTCAGCTTTTTTCATATCCAGTAAAAGAATTTCTAAAAAAAAGCCTTGTGAGAAATTTGGTGGTGAAAGAAATTCAACCAAAACACTTACAACAAACAAAATATATAAAATAGTTCCAGCTACAACAGATTGTGTTATTTGTGACCACACAAATACGTGCATTAGTTGACACAAAGCCACTATTAGCACCAATAGTTTTCGAAACATAGGATTTGCAAACCGTATGACCGTAGCTTTTAAGAACGGTGGTAAATCATCAATGGTATTTCCATTTTGACTGCTGTTTAACTCATTATTTTGTTCAATATTATTATTATTATTATTTTCATTTATTGGAACTGTATATGACATTTTCTCCTAATTTGTTTTGCTTGTATATAATAAGAGTTATTGTCAGCGGGTACATTCACAGGTACGTCTTATTGTTACTGCTATCTTTCTTCTATGATCTTATATTGTCAGGAACAATATTATCTCTCAAGTAAATATAGAATATCTATCTCTATGAGTTGGGTGTTGGACGGTTGTTTTTATTAATTATTTATTGTAATTATTTGTTGTTATAATAATAATATGTGCATATATGATGGTAGAACAACAACACTCTCCTAATGGGGTCCATTATCCACAAAAGTGATGCGCCTACACAGCACTGGTTATTTGTCCACTACGAATAACCAGGCCTGTGTACCCGCTAATCCGGAAGTCGGTAGGAAAATATCATATATTTGAGTATAATAATTAGTAGTCTAAATTAGATAGTAACATATTACCTTAATTTAGTGTAGAATTGTCGATTTTCATTAAAATTTTGTATCAAAAACGTCTAAATTGAACTAAATTAAGGTAATATATTGATTGTGATATTTAGACTACTAATTATTATACTCAAATATATGATATTTTCCTACCGACTTCCGGATTAGCGGGTACACAGGCCTGGTTATTCGTAGTGGACAAATAACCAGTGCTGTGTAGGCGCATCACTTTTGTGGATAATGGACCCCATTGGCATACAGAATTAAAAATTGATGATGTGCGAACAAACATAAGAGAGAAGATTTATTTATTTATTATTATTATATTATTATTATTTTTTTTTTTATTTAATTTAAATTATTTTTGTAATTTATTTCATCAATTATTAATAATAAAAAATTATTATTATTATACTGAATTATTGACTGACCACTTTTTTTCCCCCTCAGTCGTCTAATCATTTGAATCGCTCCTCTCTCACCACTTCGAAACCGCGTTCCCGCTATTTTTATAGAAAAGCAATAACAAATATACATACCTTCTCCCAGGGGACCTGACCCGCAAATACGAAACAAAATACGATGGACTGTAGCATAATACGAATAGTGTGTACAGCGTTGGCAATGCATACAGCTTTTGCGAGTGTGCCAACAGAAATTAGCCGTTTAGGGTCTGTTGACTTGGGTATCCTTGCGGAGACAACACCCATTGTATGGAAGAACGAGCTATGGCTGATGGAGTGCATTCAAGGAAAAAAATATTATGGAAATATGAATGGTGAATCGTATATTAGGTTTACTAATCCATTTACTGGTGACAGGTCTCCACACCTGGCTGTTGGATACGGTTTAGGAAACGCCCTTGTTCATAACCAAACGATATACGTATTTGCAACAAAAACCCCTTACGGAATTTCTACGAATAATACAGAGGTCAGCGTTTTCTGGTCGAATGATCTCATGTCTACTTCATGGAATTCGGCAGTTGCCTTGAATGCTAATGACGACGGAGTAATTCCAAATGATTGTCCTAGTAGGGTGAAAACACTGTGGAATACCTGCGTTCAACATGGAATAGTGAATGGGAAATTGGCATTCTTGATGGCATACGAGTATAACTGTGGTGGTCCAGGATGGCAGACTCATTTCGCTTTGGGTGAGCCTGTTTCTCATAACAATGACTCTCTAGAATCATACAAGTGGAATCCTATTCCCTTTGAAAATGAAAGTAAATTTTTGGAAATTTCGCATGCAAACCCAACTATAAGATGGAATAATCTTGATGGATATTGGTATCTGTTGTCCACGAGAGGCGCAAATGGAATACTTGTTGAAGATGTGTATCGCACAAAAGACCCAATAAACTTTTCATCATGGAAAGGGCCAAAAGGTTGGTCAATCAGCAACCCTCTGGCCGCACCCTTTATCTCGCCAAGAGCAGAGGATCAAGCCGTATCTCCATTACCGTGGCACCCAGATACCAAAGCTATCGTACAGGGCAACAAGACTGCTTTGAAGAAGGCAAAAAACATTAACACAAGCGATCTGGACCTGTGTACTGCAATCGTTAATGGCAAAATATCAACAGTGCTTTATTGGGCTTGGGGTGACCAAATGTTAGGCCCCACAGCAATGGTACTAAGTGTTGGAGTTGTCGAGGGCAAAACGATGGAAGAATTTTTGAGTTCCTTTTTTTTGAGTGCGTGAAGACGATTACGTTGAAGGAGGGCAAATGGGCAATGCTCTTACTCATTAATTATATATAATATTATAAATAAATGAGTAAGAATTAATTATATATTGTCGTTTTAGTTTTATTGTAATGATAACACATTTTTAAATAAGGTATTTTTTTATACTCCAAGACCTTTTTCATTGTCGTCGTGTTGCCATCTACTCATCGGGGATGTATTATCTACATCTGGTAAATAATTGAGACTTCTATTTTTATGGATATTGGTCTCTACGTTATGAATGTAATTCATAGATGTTGATTTTTTAATTGGTGAATATTGGTGATATTTATGATTGTATGTGCTACTTTTTTGTAACCTGTTTTGTTCGGATTGTCGATTTAATTCTTTCAGCAATGCTTCATTCGAAACTTTCATATCAATCAATACCGATCTTTGTTTCTCTTCCCATTTCCGCCTTTGCTGTTCCAGCTGTTTAGATATTTTAGTCATTTCATTCGACAACTTTTTCTCAATGATGCCCATGGTTTTATACATTTCATCGACATGATTATTGTGATACTTCACCTTTTTTAATTCAATTACTTCTTTTTGTATAGATACATGCGACCAATGTAAGTTTTCTAATGCTGTCAACATCTCTTGTTGTATTTGGTTTGCCTGTTGGGTATTCGTGCCGTTTATCATTGCAGGGTTATTATCGTTTTCTCCCTCATTACCATTTGTAGTTGAATGATCGTCGTTATACATATGCCAATTGTCATTTTTTACATTATCATTACATTCATTATTGTTACGGGCGTGTAGAAATTTTGCCTCTTGGATTTCTTGATATTCATTTGTAAATTTTACCCTTTTTGTCCACGTCTTTTTTGCTTTTGGTGGATGATAAAGCGTTGGTTTTACATTGCCGCTTATATTATTTTGATTATTTGCATCTTCTTTCAATAAATTTACGACAGAGCCTGTTGTATTGATTCTTTCTACTGGTGGATTTGATTCTTTAGGTTTCGTTCCAGTCCATTTATTTAAATCATCGTTATATCTATCAGATAATGATTTTCGCTTTGCTGGTGTAGTTTCTTCCAACTCAATTCCAGTACAGGTGGTGCAAATGGCATTTAAAAATGCTAGATAATCTTTAACATCACTGTCTCCCACAAACAACCATGCTAACTCAAACACCATACTTACAAAGGTTTTTCGATAAATTCCATTCTTGCCATTTGAATCATTGTCCCAATCATCCTCTGCAACAATTTTTGCGTCCTTTTCATCAACAACTTCGTGGGTCAATACTTCCAGCAATTTTTGATGAATTTCTAAATATTTTGTTTTCGACAAAGCACTTCCTTCAATCTGTACCTTCGAGAGCTTTTTATTTTCTAGTACCATTTCTATCCACCATCGATGTAATGCAATTTGAACTTTTGGATCTTTTTCCAATTTTACTCTAGCAAGTGCTTCTTGATCTATAGTCAAATTTACTTCTTTGCGCAGTTTAATGTTTTTCATATTTAAACGCCGTCTCCATTCCAAACTACTTGGGTAAGACATTTCCAGTAATACTGGCCAATATCTAAAAAATGGCAAATCCATTGAATCCACATTTTTTCCGTTTAATTCTGTTTCAATCTTATTTTTTTCTGTTTGATATGGAAGATGATATACTAGAAGAATGCATGCTGGCAACCAAATTGTATCCTACCAATGATCATTTATGTAGAGAAAGAGGGGGGAAAACTTCTTTGCGCATGAATGTGGCAGCAGGTTCATACATGTATATAGTACTATATATTCTATATATTATACACACCAAAAAAAAAAGGAGGTTCTGTGTGTATATCAAATATATATATTACTATACTAATACTACTATATATACATGTACTATATATTATTAAAATAATAGGCCAAAATGTGTTTGTGATTATAATTATAATATAATAATATAATACTAAGTATATCCCATGCAATAATAAAAATATAATATAATATAATAACGGATCGATTGCAATGATTTAGATGTGGTGTGCATCATATTATTAATATGCTTTTATTATGATGATAAAAATAATAATTATTTATTATTATATATTATTGAAAAAATTATTATAATAATAATAACCAATAATATACCCTTGCTGAGAGTATATAGATTACCCATCGTCTCTCTCTCTATATATATGTACCAGGTTTCGTGTACGATTATACCTCTGCGCAATGCACTACTTCGTCAATTCGCATGTATATGCACATATTATTTGTGGCAAAATTAATACTAATTATATATTGTATATATATACCACCCTGCAAATATGCCCCAAAGGATATTTCGGTGTTCGGAGTCGGAGCTTTGCAATATTCCATTGCATGCTTGTGATTTAATTTTATTAAATGCAAATGAAAAATATAAACATTGGACGCCTGAGCAAAAGCATATATTCGGGCGTCTCCGAAAGTCAAAGGACATTGAAATACAAATAACGTATAGATTGGAGCCTGGTTCAATTGGTACAGGAAAGCGATATACATTTGGTGGTAAGGGTGTACCTCGAGGGTTTATTGTAATCGATACTTCAGTTGATTTGGATGATGAAGCATTAAACAAGAAAATGAATATGACAATGCAATACTATTTAAAACGTTATTCATATAAACAAAAAGGAGATTTAAAAGATGAGCTCTTAGAGCTTTTAAGAAGCAAAGGCTTAGAAACTTCTGGCAACCGTAAAACACTGATAAATCGTTTATTTGAATTTTCACCGTATGATGCAATAATATATCGCGAAATACCAAAAATATCGTTCGCAAAACAAACAAGAGAGCAGCGAGCGATGATTTGGTCAGGACAACCGGACCAACGCACCGTCTTTAGCCCCGGGCCTATTTACCCGGTACAAGAGACATTCGGGGCAAAAACAAGCGGCGTTTTACCATCGTCGCCACAGTTTACGTTTGCCCCCCCTCCCGGTCAAACTAAGCGTAAATTAATGACTAGACAACAATTAGAAAAAAAATCAGATGATGAAATAAGAGATATTTTACAATCAAGAGGGTATATTGTTAAAAATGATGATGAAAAACATACTTTGATAAATACCATATTAACGATTACACCGTTTGAATCGGTGCCTATGGAAAATGTTGTACCACCACATTTACGAATTAAAAAAGAAAAAGAACAAGACGATGTTGCAGCTACAGTCGAAGGTTTGATAAAAAGTTTTGGTAAACAATCATTATCCCAATTAAAAAATCCACCAGCGTATACATTTGGAAAAATGTCCCGCGAGCCTCCAAAAGACAAAGATCCAGGCTCGCCAATCGGTAATTGGGAGTTAATGCCAGATGGTACGTACGCGCCAAAGGAAACACCCTCCCCATTTGGTCATGTGAAAGGAAAAGCAAGGACATTTGGACCCGGCTCTCCTCATACAGATTCTCTTGCACCTTTACGACAAGATGGCACACTTGTACGAAAAGCAAAAGGGAAATACCATGTTAATTACATTAAAAGGTTTGAAGAGGCCAGAAAAAAAGCAGATGAAGCAGCGTGGAAAATGGCGAATGAAAAAAATAATAAAAAAAACCCTGCTCGTTTTGGTATAATTTTATGGGAAGGGAAATCTAGGAAGACAAAACCAAATTACAGTCAGTATAGACTATATGGTTGATCATTTGGTGCAAATATATAAATTTAAAAACTTAAGTACAAACTTTAGTATATTTGTATAATCCCTATATACTATTCCCTATTCCCTATAAAAAACTTAAAAAACATAGTACAAAATTCAGTAATATATTATTTAATAACAATAAATAAGTATAAGGACTATAATAATAATACGTAATACTCCTCGTATAATATAATATACAAGTAATATAAGTTGGTGATATATATCCTCAACCAACCACAATATCATCGGTACAGGCGATGCTGGTACGCTACGCGTATATATTATTACAAAATACTTCATGGGCCACGCCTCTTGCGATTTACTGGGGTAGCTTCACATTTATACTAAAATTATTCGGGGCAAGATGGATCGTTATATGAATGCATTTAAAGAGTTTAAGAAGAAATTTCAAAATGGTAATAATATTGATGATAAAGTAGTTACACAAAATCTGGAAGAAGATAAAAATAAGAAGCAAAAACAGACGAAAAAGAAGAAGCAAAAAAAATTGACAAAGAGGAGGGACAAGAAGCAAACGGTTGAAGGAGACCATAATAAAGGCAAAAATGCTAAGAGCAATAGCAAACCAATGTCATCTTTAGCAAAATTAAAACAACGAGATCCAAGTATAAAATACATGAAAAATCCTTTGCAAACACCAAAAATACTTGATGCGAAAAAATTCTTTTCTAAACACTGGTGTAATAATACGTTTAATATAACATTAAAAGCAAAAACGGGTTGGAGAACAGTTGCAAAATTGAGTGTCCGCGGGAAATCTCAAAACAAACACCCGGTTATCGGCCTGTTTGCACCAAAATCACACCGTATTGTACGTATACCAAATAGCCCAGCGCACCATGTGTCTATTAACAAAGCACTGGCGATAGTTGAACACTGCCTTTTGAAAGTTCCTAATATAAAAGGTTATGATGGTAAAAATCCTGGAGGGCTAAGCTATGTAGCATTTTCTGTGCAGCGCAAAGATTCCAAAGTGCAATTGGTTTTAGTATTCAATAATAACAATCTAAAAGAACTAGGTGAGAAAAACATTAACCGATTTATGAAGTTGTTGACTAATACAAATAGTAATAATATTATGGCAAGTAATAGCAATGGTAGCAATCACAAAAAAAGAAAAAAGAACAAGAAACGAAAGCATAGTAATAATCAACAACCAAACGGTGACTCGTCGTCTTCCTCCACCAGTAGCGAAGGTAGCGATAATATCTTTCATTCAATATGGTTACATTTTCATCCATGTGGACGCCATGACAATTCAATATTTGGACGCAATGAGAATTCATGGAAGTGCGTCTATGGAAACGAATGTGGTGTAGAAGAATCATTTAAGGAAATATCACGTATAACTTCGACGAAAGTGAAAAATAAAAATGACGGTGGCAACTACAAAACAATTCTATACTTTCCACCGTTTGTATTTCGACAGGCAAATTTAGACGCCTTTGAAAACATTGTTCAAACTATACGTAAATACTTACCAGTAAATAAGAATGTTGTTGAATTGTATGGTGGTGTTGGCACAATTGGTTTAAATATAATTGATTTGGTTGAACATCTATCTTGCAGTGATGAAAATCCTTATAATGAAAAATGTTTTTTACGATCTAAGAATAATTTAAGCAAAATGTTACAAGACAAAGTTCATTATACCACCGGTTCTGCAACTGCAATGGTAGTAGATAAAAATGAATTAGTCGATAAAGATGTCTGTATAGTTGATCCACCACGTAAAGGTCTCGATGAAGCAGTTATAAATGCATTATTAGCACCAAATGGTCCAGAGCGTTTGATATACATTAGTTGTGGGTTTAAAGCATTTAAACGTGATTATGAAGCACTGACAAGTAATGCTTCTTCAATTAATCCATTTCAATTAATACATGCCGAAGGGCATGTTTTGTTTCCTGGTGCCGATCATTTAGAAACTGTTGCAATTTTTGATAGAATAAAAAAGTAAAAAGTAAAAAACTAATTCATCGTAAGTGGTCAACTTGGAAAAACATTACATAGATTAACGTATTACGAGTATAAAATACATGGGCACACGGCCTCACTCTCAAAATGTTTAATCAAATATCCTCAAATATGCAGCAGTAACTGGTTCAACAGAAAATTTATATGTGCCATACTGATTACCATTCGTATTTACATTGTAACAATCGACTGTTTCAACAAACTTATCACCAACAAGTTCCCCTTTTCGACTTCCATCCCATGTTTGATTTGCATATTTAATACCATATTTAGAATGCAATTTATCGGCATTGTTTCCTTCCAGCACTTCTAACGATGCTTGGCGACACGGATATGCTGATTGCACGTGAATCTTTTCCACTGTTGCATTATCATTATAATCTTTATGAATTACAACTAATCTTTCCTCATTATCTTTGTTACTGATCATGTCATTATTTTCAACTTGTAAACCCCAAACTTTAATTAATGGCTCTTGCGCACCTGTTAAAACACAACCATCATCCGTTTCATTTGCGCAAACCCGCTTGCGTTTTATTATTTCCCCTGTACAACATTTACTAGCACCACCTGGTCTTTTTTCACATCCTATTCCACCACATATGCCGCATGAATTACTACAGCATACTCTGTTGCGTGTTGTGCTTTTTTTTGTAAGAATGCCAGTTTTACAATTCCCTTGGACCGCCCCTTTTAAATTTCGAAATACTTTTGTATTATACTTTGCGCTGCTTTTTATATCACTCTGTTCCTGTTGAGTGACTTTTGAAAACATATACATACCATAAAACAATGGCCTTACATCCGGTGAACCATTTTTTTTGTCTGGACCGAACCACGAATATTTTGCATTGCCACCGCCGTGAAAATTAACACGGGAAATATTGATTTGAGACATTGCAAACATGAAGTCTACAGCCCAAAGTGCAGCTGCAAATGCATTTGAAACGCCATCTTGGCCACCACAACTAGCACTGTTTGCTTCGCCTAATACAAATGGGACGCCAACACTTTCTGCAGTTTCCACCCATTTTTTAATTGCATATGCTTGCCAATCAGATGATGCAACATTCATTAACTCAGCAATTGTTGAGGTTCCACCATTGCATGTGGAGGTTGGATACCTGTGGTAGGACCATGAATTCATTTGTCGAAAATGTTCTTTCAACAAGGAGCTTTGTGCATTACGAAAATCGTCCACACAGCAAAAGGTACCGCCTTGTATAAAGGGGATCATGTTTTTTGGTACATTCTGCGAAATCATATTTGCATACATTTGCCATTCTTTGTCAAATTCAGATGGAGAAAAGTCTGGAGCTCTTTCCGCACGGTTAAATAAATCTGGTTCATTTCCAATTTCTATTGATTTAACATACAAAAAGTTTGATGTAATATTTTTTATTGCCAATATTTCTTCCTCTGCCCAAGCAGTTGTCGCATTTTGTACAAAATTTAAATCATATGTAACAGTTGCATTGATATTTTTAGCTACCTCAAATGGTGCTTGAATATCGTCCTTTTTTATTGCATACTTAACACATATTTTCCCACTCCAGGATGCAGAACAGCTTTTACTTTTATCCTTAGATGATGTAGGATCATACCATGAGACATCTGCACTATTTCCGCCAATGCGCAAATTTGGCCCCTCGCTGTTCTTGCTGTGTTTTAAATAGTTCAATAAAGTAAGGAATGACGGGGAAGTGGTTACTTTGTAAACACTTTCCCATTCCATACTAAAAGATACAAAGTTTGGTTGAACTGGAGCTGACACTTTGATATTTGACGACGGGAATTCCACATTGATTACTCCAAAAGTAGAAACGGGCAGCAGCAGAGAAAAGCATGCAAGAATCAAACGTGGCATACTAAGCATGATTTTTGCCGGTAAGAACTTTGTGCAGTAAAAATAGGGTAGACACTTACCCCGTAAAACCCAGTAAGAAGTGTATAACATCATTTGAAGCAATAATTCTCATCTTAATAAATAATACGACGACGGCGAGGAATTATAATTTGAAAAAAAAATAATATATATATTAATATAATATACCAATATTATACCTGGTAGTATATATAATATTATATAGAGTTAGCCAGTTAGAGTAATAGTAAAAAAATAAATAAAAAAAAATAAAAAAATCACAACATTTAACATCAACAAAAAAAATCCCTCCTCCCCCGTACTTTTTAATAAAGAAATTAAGTACATAATTTTATATACTAAGATTGCTATTAGACGAAAAACGAAAATCGAAAATCGAAAATTCACATTGATCGAGATCTTAGTATACAATAACATATACTTAATTTGCTTTTCAAAAAGTACGGGAAAATTACTATTACAGTATAAGTACATGTATATATAATAATAACCCAATAAATAATATATTATCCCTCCTCCGCCTCACTAGGCCAATTTTAAATTTAAATTTGCCTTTTGCTTGTTTTTCTTCTTCTATTATTTTCTTGCCTTGTTTTACTGATCGAAGTATCACATACAACAAAGAAAAGTTGGAGTGAAGTATATTCCTCTGGCAGATTATTAAGCTTTTTGTGGCAGTGGATCTATAACATGCCATCATCGAAAAGTGATGTACCACACACATTTACAATAAATCGGTCGGAAGTAAGGCAAGACTTAGAGTACCTTGTATTTTTTATAATATTGCCTTATATATTACGTTTTATGGGTAAAAAATTGTTGATAAAAATTTTAAATTTATTTTGTAAGAAATGTGTTGGAAAAACCACTACAGAGTTAAAGGAGGCACTGCTTCCCGCTATTGGAAACAGCAAAGCAGATGAAGCTTATTATTCTTGTGAGAATTGTAATTTTAAAATATCAATTAATTCGAAAGCAAAATTTTGCCAAGAATGTGGAGCATCGTTGTTGCATAAATGCGTTGTATGCCAACATAGCGTATCCATTATGCCAATCAATTGCACAGAGTGTGGAGAACAGCAGAGAACGTATTTAGACCAAGAAAATGTTGATTTGTATCAACAAAAGGTATCAATGGGAAAAATATGGTGGCGAAAAATTACATGGAAAGAAGCTACAGCGGCACGGGGATTAAGTAAAAATGCGGCATATTTTGTCTCCTTCATTGTTCTTGTATTTTGGCATTGGATGCAACCAATATTTTATTGGATTTGTTTATATGCATATTGGAATTTACTAGATTTAGGAGAACGTTACTTTGGATCAATTGTTGCATTTCGTGAATTTATGTATTTGATGTTTACTGTATGGGCTATCGTTGTAAATCCCGCTTATCTTCTGATTGATGTCAATGCAACATGGAATGAAAATAAGTCAAGAGTTTTTCTCTACATTTTTGCGCCTGAAAAATATGTTTTTCGTAGTATGTTTCAACAATTAGGCTGGTTGTATTATATTTTACTACTGACAGTCATAAGTCTTGATGTTGGTGCTGTGTTTGCATTGGCGTGGACACTCTCTAAATCAAATGTATATCCTGCTATGGTATGCGGTTATGTAGTCACAATAACGTTTATCATAATGCAACTTTGTCATCTACTATACTTTCAATCGAGTTTGCTTACGACATCTGGATTTTACAGTGTTGAGGATTTGTCTTATCTAGTAAATTTATCAAAATTTGATTCTTTAGATAGAAACAAACAATTGGAATTGTTATGGATCAGTGTAGACCAGGAAGCTCAAATTATTTGTAAACAAAAATACCATCATGATGAGAATGTTTTTAATGAGGATGTACCAGTAGATAATTTAAAAATAGAAAATAGTAAACTAGAATCATCTAAATCTGCACTTATACAACTAACAACAGCACAACGACTTTTAGCATATGCTCCAGCCGTTATTATATATGGAGTGTTCTTTTGGCTTTATTGTTTGAACAACAAATTAGCCACTCAGCAGATTGGGATAGCACTGCTTGGTTTATCTTATTTTGGTCTGACTGTAGCCAGCACATTAACGACAATGCTATATTATTTTCGTGCAAAACATTCTGGTATGTTGCATCCCCAATTAACTAAACAAATGTGGTTCTGGTTTTTTTTTGTTGATCCTTATGGTAGATTATTTAACATGTTAAATATAAAAAAACAGTACATGGATACAAATTTAACATACGCCGATTTTAAAAAAGACATTGTAATGAAAATACAGCATAAAATGGATAACGAAGCAAATAGAATGTGTTTTAAGTTATTAGATTATTTGTTGAAACTGAATCACTCAGACGACATTATTGAAATGGTTCCTGGAATACAATTATTAATGGAGGAGCCTGAGTTTCCCTTTGCTCCCTTAGCAGCAGCTAGTAGTAAATTGTAAAATGCTGTCTACACATTAGTTGTCTTTTTGTGCAAGCAAATGGACATGGTGTGGCATAGCTAATAAATACTATAAAAAACAATATCAATATTTAAACACAATGAAATTAAAAGGTACGTCGTATTATTATTTTATATACGAGATATTACTCGTACTAATTATTCGTATTTTTATACCGGTAATTTTATAAATTTGGGAAACATATAATTTTGTACTATAGTGCTGCAATTTGATTTATTTGAGTGCCGAACAATAATGCAAGGACTACTTACGAGGAGTCCTGTAAAAAAAACATAACAGTACATTTTGGATTTTGTTTTTGTATCAATCCTTGTCGCTAGCATCCAAGCAACGAAATGAACACGACAACAAATAATACTGATACCACGACCCTAAACCCAATGGGCCAACTACACTTATCTCCAGTCGCTATATTATCCTTGCTAATCCTACTCTCAACGCCAAAATCTTCAAGGCATTTAAGTATTGCATTACAATTTGATTTTGTATTTGTTTTTGCAACATCTAAAGCTGTCAACCCATTTTTATTTTTTTTATTGGCATCGATACCATTGGATTTTAAAAGCAACTTCACAATTTGTTTATTTCCACACGAAGCAGCAACATGTAATGGAGTGTCACCATTGTATGCTGTTTTGTTTACATCAATACTATCTATACATAGTAGTGATTCGACTATTTTTACCCTTCCTAAGCATGCTGCTAGGAATATCGGTGTCCAACCATAATTCATCTCGGCATTGAGTTCAACTTCAGGAATTACTCCAGG
>Ga0099797_100906_pt1 | contig 17210 bp, 2 predicted proteins | sample Uncmet_Sort48C_1_FD_89871 | JGI IMG/M metagenome (GOLD analysis project Ga0099797, IMG submission 89871) | Marine eukaryotic communities from CALCOFI LINE 67, Pacific Ocean - C012_Sort48C_1 | ecosystem: Environmental > Aquatic > Marine > Oceanic | place: Pacific Ocean: Monterey Bay | collected...
CGATTTGAGAGCTCTGTCACGGGGCACGTCTGGTTTTGCAGTTAACTTGTCAGCAAGATGCGGACGTGAGTCGATGTCTGTTGTGATCAGATTCGGCGACCTCCAATGTTCACGGTAGGCTGTATCTCGACTGTATTTCCATGAAGATCTCAGTAATAGCGAGGAATCGATTCGATTGTATTCTTGAATCTTTGGCCACGGTGGGATTCGAACACAGGCTGTCGTATTTCCAACGGCTGTGCGTAGCTAAGCAACCGGAATCACAGCTGTATTTTGCCACGAAAGAGGTGGAAAGCGGGATTGCAGCAGTATTTTTGGAATTCCGTCGTCATATTTCCTTGAGGAAAATAACGTCAGCAATTCCTGTCTCGTGCTGATTTTCCCCCAAAAATCCACGGAGAAAGGCAAAAAAGTTGGGAATCATATGAATTCTGACACTTTTTCTGAAACGAAAGCTGTTCAGATGGAGATTTGTGCATTGCCAGGGTTGAGCAACCAGAAGATCAGCTGTATTTTGGAATATGGCTCGTAGTAAGCGCGATTTTGGCAGTATTTCTTATTCCAATTGGAAGCCATCCTCATTCAGCTCTCTTTTGAGGCTGGGCCAGCTCTCAGGAAATACTGCAGCATACAGCTGCAGTAGACTTCTGCTCTTTCAGTGAAATTGAGTCTCAGCAACAATGTGCAGCAGAGAATGTGTTGTTCTTGTGGTGGAGTTGAGATAGGCAAGCGAGCGTGGCTCTTATGGGAGCTCTTGAGTGTTGAGCGTGTTTTGCCGAACGTTGTGTTGAGAACGTTCTGTTGGGCATTGTGTCATGGTGGAAAGATGTCGAGAGAGAGAATTCCTGATGGAGCGTGTTGAGAGAGCATTCCTGGGGCTTGTTGTCCTATATGATTTGTCCTATTCCTCTTATTTCTCGAATTTATGTCAACTCGTCCTCTTTTCCTCATTGCGCAACAGGCGAAAAATTTTGTTTTTGTTCCAAAACAAAAATCATCCATCAGTTTTGGCCAAAAACTGATCTTCGGGTTAGTTCACAAGAAATCTGAACTTCCCCATCGCGGATTGATCTCAGGGTCGAGCCGTCTCTCTCTTCAAAATTTTAAACTTTTGTGGAGAACAAAAACCCATACTACGGAGTGTAAATTGTAATTTGTAAATTGTAATCCAAAAAGAACTCTCAATTAAAGACACTACAAACTTTGCATCTTCGGGTACAGAGAGCTTTACAGGTTTGCAATATTTGCAAGCCAATTCGTGATTTTTGTCCGACGTGAATAACGTTCATTTTCTGCATTGATAATTCATCAATCTTATTTTTTGGCGTGAATAACGTTCTATCACATAACTAAAAAGAAACAATCCCTGTCCTCGAATCTCGATAAAAGACTCGAGATTTATCCAATCAATTAAAGACTTCACCACCTATTAAAGAGCAAAACGCAAAAAATTTCTACAAGACTACTCAGAAAAAACAGAAAAATGTTGAGAACAAAAAATCTCATTTCGGTGATCGCATTGGCGAGCACAACGGAAGTGGCGAGAGCAACGGAAGCCAACAAAGAAAAAGACGGGGGTGTTGCGAAAATTAATGAAGCTGTCCCGACGCGTGAGGAATTGATTTCCGAAATCCGAGCCCGCAATGCTGCCAAAGCTAAACTGCGGAAGAGAAACGAATCTCCAATCATGGATGCGGTTATTGGTAATGAAGATCGGAATCTTCTCGATTCCGCGCGGCAGAATTGGTGTCCTCATGCCTGCACATCTTACAAATCCGGCGCTGATGCCAAAATGCCGTTTGTCGCGATGGTGATTCCGAACGGTATCCCAACTAGTGACATAGAATTCACATGCTTTCCGCCGTACAACGCACGCGAAGACTGGACCATTTGCGCGCAGAGGCCGGCAGATATTGTTGACGCCGATGCTGAAAACAAAAGCATAACTCTCTCGAAGGATATTTCTCACAAAAAAATCCCCATTATCAAGGCATCCAAAGTTTGTCAGGACGTCGCACGCCTGAGAAAAAAATCCTCCCCAACGGATCCGCTCGAGGGAACGCATAAAGAGCGGAGCAGGGGGCCTTCTGAGACGGGTGGTTGGCACAAGATGTTTGGCGATATCTCATGTGGTTTTGGAGCTAATTACTGGCAAACGAAGCCAGACATGGAGAATGAGCTGGTGAATCCGAAAAGCTATAAGGAGATCGAAATCGGTACCGAAGAAGACGACGAGGGCAATTCCGCGGAAGTGAGGTGTTGTTGGGAAGCCATGGCGCTTGAAGGCACCGACATCGAAACAGAAGGCGGCTCTGCGATCCGCTTCCAGCTAAACAGGAACACTGGTATTTGTCGCATCGATCGCGAAATCATGTTGCGATCGAATTTAGGCGCTTCTTCTGGCTTAGCGATGCAAGATCAGCCAATGTGTTCTTACGAACAAATGGGCGCGAAAGTTGTTTTTGATTTGGAAAAGGGCGACAAGTGGCCCAGAATTGTCAACAAAGATAATGAGTTGCCCTATAACGGAACCGCGACGAATCTCTATTGGCGTCATGCGGTTGGCGGGGCCGAAGCTTCCAACTTGAGAACCAGCTCACTAGGAAAATGCGCTGTCGAAAACAAATTCGAGAGATTCGGAAATCCCGATGATCCTTTGATTCCGTTCGGAGCTCTAGCAATGCCGACTGGAAACAAAATGAATGAATTCCCGAACCAAAAATGCGGCGACGATGGGCAGAATTGCGATTATGCGATCAAATATTTACCAATCGGGGACGCAGGAGAGTGCTGTGAGGCTTGTGTTAGTTTGAAATTCGTCGATGAGCTTGGGGGAAATGATAATATTGAAAAAGTCGGCATTGACGCAGGGACTCACTTGGACGATGTTTCCAAAGCCCATATCAACCCGTGTTTGGCATGGCAAATTGTGGAAGGTAAGTGTGTGACTTACAGGGAAAAAGTTATCATGGAAGGACGTGTGCCGGGGCTTGAAGAAGGTCTTGTGATGCTTCCGATTGATCAATCATTGCTAATGACCCATGTTGCGGATGGATTTAAATGTGAGGCCGATGCAGAAGGGAGCAAGAATTGCAACTATTATTCGCATCTTTATTTTCGGAATAGTTTCAACACTTGGCCAATTTGGCAGGGACTGGAAGAAAGGCATCCACAAGACTTCTTTCCACCGCCGCCAAGATTGTTGACTGATAACGACCACAGCAAAGAGGCCGATAAGAAGAATGAGGCCGATAAGAAGAATGAGGCCGATAAGAAGAATGAGGCCGATAAGAAGAATGAGGCCGATAAGAAGAATGAGGCCGATAAGAAGAATGAGGCCGATAAGAAGAATGAGGCCGATAAGAAGAATGAGGCCGATAAGAAGAATGAGGCCGATAAGAACAACGAGGCCGATAAGAACAACGAGGCCGATAAGAACAACGAGGCCGATAAGAAAAATGAGGCCGATAAGAACAATGAGGCCGATAAGAAGAATGAGGCTGAAAAGAAGAATGAGGCCGATAAGAACAATGAGGCCGATAAGAAGAATGAGGCCGATAAGAAGAATGAGGCCGATAAGAACAATGAGGCCGATAAGAAGAATGAGGCCGATAAGAACAATGAGGCCGATAATAAGAATGAGGCCGATAAGAAGAATGAGGCCGATAAGAAGAATGAGGCCGATAAGAAGAATGAGGCTGAAAAGAAGAATGAGGCCGATAAGAACAATGAGGCCGATAAGAAGAATGAGGCTGATAAGAAGAATGAGGCCGATAAGAACAACGAGGCCGATAAGAAGAATGAGGTTGATAAGAAGAATGAGGCCGATAAGAACAATGAGGGCAATGAAGTTGCCGATGTCAGCTATTCTATGCCCGCCGGAGCAGCCTTCTCGTGTCTCCAAAAATTCAAAAAGGATGCTGATAAGAAAAATGACTTAGAAGCTGATGACGAAAAAGACACAAAAGACACAGGTAGACTTTTGACGACTCTTGATTGGTTTCCTTCTCAAAGCAATGCTGCTGGAAGAGGGAGGAGATTGGCGATCCAAGATTCATCTGATGTCAAAAGTCTTCGCAAACTCACAGCAGGGGATCTTTTGTCTGACAAAGACGGCAAATTACATGACTCAGATTTCTTGCGCAATGTCTTACCAAGACCTCTTCAGCGTTTGCTTGCAAATGCTCACGTTGTAAAACGACGTCTGGACGGAGAAGATCTCAAAGAAGATCCCAAAATAGAAGAAATCCTCGTTGAGTACCTCAGACCGATGGAATTCGTCGATATCGCCATCCAAGCGCGAGAAATCCCGACACAGGGCGGAAAGAAACTGACATACCTACAGACGGTTGCGGAAACGTACAATGTTACTACGGATGAAAGCGTCACAGAGTTGTCAGACTTTTCATACTACAACATGTTCAAGAACGCGACTACAGGAGAAATCGTTGAAGACGCGAAGTTGAAGGCGGTGGAGGCCATGATTGCTGTTTACGACGAGGCTGCCATGTTCCAAACATACGTTCTTGGAGATAAAAGACTGCCAATTAATTCGAATACCGCTCCAGAACCAGTCATGCGCTTGCCTGTTAATTTGAATAGTCCAGAGCCAGTGTTGGTCAGTCTGGATGTTTCGGCGTCAGATAGTTGTCAGGATGGAGATCGGAGGCTCGAGGAAATAGATGCGGCGTATGAGAGTTGTGTGTTTGAACATGTTTCAGTGAAGACAACGTCTCAAGATGCTTCTTCTGACTCTGAAGACTCTGAAGAAGAATCAGAACAAGAGCTCCTCCTGGAAGTCCAAGACTTAGATCACCTCCACAACTGCTTGAAAAAGTGGCGTCATGGTGCTAGGAAATTGGCTGAGGGAGATGACAAGGATACTGAAACAAAAAAAGATGACAAGGATGCAGAAGCAAAAAAATTAAGCTTCAGCTTTGAAACCAAGGGCGATTCCAAAAACAGAATCGCTTTTGATATTGTGGGGCTGAAAGGGCGTATTGGCGAACTGATTGAAGCTGATGAGGTAGAACCGGAGGAAATCGTAGTTGATGTCGACGTCGAAGCAAACAAAGCAGCTGTCGAGAAAAAGGCTGTCAAGGCACAGCAACAAGCGTATGTAGGTATTCCCGTGCGAGCAACAACGACGACGCTTGCTCCGACCACTGTTGTTCCAACGACAACGCTTGCTCCGACGACTGTTGTCCCAGCAGTTGTTTTTTTGAAGGCTACAGAGCCACTAGCCACTGAGCCACTAGCCACTGAGCCTGAGGCGCCAGCTACAGAACCACAAGCTACGGAGCCACCAGCGACAGAACCAGCTGCCACAGAGTCACCAGCTACAAAACCACCAGCCACCGAGCCACCTGCCGCAGAGCCTCCGACGACTACCACCAGTGCCCCCGCGAAACCCAAGGTCGAAGAGGAGAAAGAGGACGACGTCGAAGACACAGATGAAGAAACCAAAAAAACTGAACTCACAGAAAAGGAAACTGACACTACCGACAAAACAGAAGACACTCTCGAAACAGAAACTCAAATCATTGATGAAAAAAAACAAGAAGAAGACTCAAAAGAGGAACCAGCCCGCTTCAGTCTCCAAGATGCAGACAGTGTTGGCGTCGAAACCTCCCTAAGCATCGACATTCCGCTTCAGGTCTTTGAAAATGCCGCCCAAGAAATTGCAGTGAAGAAAGTCATCCAGCTAGGCCTCCACGAAGCAGCTTGCGCCTCTCTAATCCCAAGTTGCTTTGAAACTCTGGAGCAGTGCGTGAACTTCTCGCTTTCTCCTTCTCCAGAAAACAATAAGTGGGTCAACAAGTGCAACATTTTGTCGACGCAGATGACAGTGAGCTGGGATAGGAAGTATTTCAGCGCTACAAGCAGCCTGCAAAATAGGAGAAGAAGACTAGCCATGACCCAAAACAGTCTTTCCTTTGCAGTCTACGTCCTCAAGTCTGCTCTATATTCTGACTCAGCAACCGAATCAGCAACCGATCGAGTTGCATCTTTGTTACAGGTTGCTACTGCTGAGTCAGAATTTGAGCCAACAGTTTTTGGAAGCAAGATAAAAAATAGTAATCCACTTTCCTCTGTTGCTTTGGCTGATAAAATAAAAACTGTCCTCACAGAAGACCCCAACAGGGTGTTGAAAAGCGCTGGGGTGAAAGGGGCTTCTGGATGGAAAGTGTCCGCGGAACCAGCTGCAGTGACTGTTCTGAAGGTTTATGATGCCAACTCGAATGAAAATGATGCAGTGACTTCTTCTGCAAATTCTAATACCAATTATGGCAAATGCAGCAGTGTAACGATGATGATTTTCTCGATGATGGTGATGATCATGCTGTGGATGGCGGTCATGCTTTAAGAGTTCATTTTGTGAAGCCACGTGACAAGAACTCATAAGAAGCGGCAATCAACAATCATCGACGCGATGCGATGCATCGACAGCACATCTGATTCTGAAATCTGAATGACAACGTATAGCAACATTAATAGCAACATTAGTTTACACAGTTAACAGCAACAATTCTGAGTAGAATTTCTAAAAATCTTTTTTTTATGAACATTGGAGCCAAAAAGTACTCCCCACGGTACAGAATTAATTTCTTATTATTCTGACACACCGGCAACTCAATTCATTACTTTTCTATCCTTCTTCGAAGTTTTGAAGACAGGTTGACAATAACGATTCTTCGAAGTTTTTGAAGACGAAAAAAAAGAACTGATGTGAGTCAGAACTGACTCTATAGTAAGGCAGACAGTGAAGTGACTGACTGAGTTTGGCATCTCAAGACGCTTGAGGAGTCTGACACAGAATTCAGACACTCGACATTTAGAAGTCAGACGCATCATGTGTCTGACAAAATTAAAGAAATGAGTTGAATTTATAATGAAAAAACGGAGTGGATTGACTGACCGAGAAACAGTCATGAGTGACCGGGAAACAAACAGTCATCACGGTTGGGAAACGTGATAGAGACAGACAGACTTAGCAAGGAGAAGAGATTGACAAGCTTAGTCTCATCAAACCAAGAAACTCGGAAAAGAGAAGAAATCCGACCGATTGAACGACACTCGGATGCTGAAATAAGTCATGCGCTACCTTTTAGCACTGACGAGGCGAGTGTAGTAAGCAAATTCAAAAAAAAAAAAATGGAGAAGAGTGTCAACTCAGACTGTTTCACCAAAGCAGTTTGCTGCACTCTAATTAATCGACTTCAGTTCGAAACTTAATTAGAAACTGATGCGTAGAGCGTATGCTCTACTCGTCCTAGAATCGAAATTCGAACTGATTCCAAATCGGATCGAAATTCGAATCTGACCAAATCTCTTTTTCTCTGCATAGAGAACGAGGAAAATTAAAGAAAATTAAAGATGGGAATTAAAGGAAAATGGGAAAGAAAACGGGGAAAAAAATTCAGAAGAATTTGATGGAATCGATGATAGGTATTCGATTCCTTTCCCCGTATTCAACACAAGATGTCACCCGCCACTGATTATTCAGATTAGTCCCAAACGATTCTGGATGTGATCAAAATAGGGATCATGAATCGGGGCTAGATTTTATAATTGGAGGCTTGTCAATTCGAATGAATGAAAAAAATATTTACTATCGACGTGACGATAAGATCAAAATATGACCATTTTGGTCAGATTTTGACCGTACAAGATTCGACCGCAAGACTGACTGAGAAAAAGACTGACTGAACTGGAGAGAAAAAAAAAACTGACTGAACTGACTGAAGGAAAACGATTCTTGGAGCTGGGAGCTAGAAAAATCGTTTCCTAGTAAGGCTGGAAAACGACTCTAGTAAGGCTAGAAACCGGAATTCTAGTGAGTTGCCTTACAGGGGCAGCGTCTCAACTTCTGAGAATTCGTCAAGCTTGTTGAGTTCGAAGAAATGTGAGCTCTTTCTTTCTTTCTGGCAGAGCTTTCTCTTCCAAACGGGATAGCGGAATCTGCATAGAATCAGATGGAGAGAATTGGAGAGATTTTGGGAACGTGTGACAATGAGTATCGACGTCACTTGTGACTTGGAGAACGTGTGAAATTCTGAAACGAGAAGTCTGGTGTGTTCGTTCTTTTTACCTGCTTTCTGTCTTTCTCTCCATAGTGATAGCACTGTTTTCTGTCTTTCTCTTCATAGCGATAAGACTCACGATTGACATGAAGTATCGACCGTGTCAGTGAGTCTTGGCAACAGACCTCGAGCCAAAATGGCTACGGTGTGGCGGGCAAGACCCTGAAGATCCTTTTTTTGCGTGGACCATGGGAAGCGGCAGCCTAAGACTCAGAGTGGTCCAGGAAGGGCACTGACAACCAGATTGGTGAGTTTTGGCAACAGACCTCGAGCCAAAATGGGCATTGTGTAGCGTGGAAGATCTTGGTGTTGATACCTGCACTGGAAGCGAGAGACTCAAAAGGTTCGCTGCCTGCCCAGCACTTGGCATGAAGCCTGAAAGTTGAAACCCACAACAGTAACAGCCTGTTGCACGGTATCTTGACTGATGCTGTATCTCCATGGAGGCTTTTCGTATCGCGACTGACATTCAGAGTCAGTGTCACACTGTATTTCCATGAAGATGATATCTCAGTAAATTATCGTGAGGATTCAGCTGTATTCTTGAATCTGTCGCAAAATCAGCTGTATTCTTGAGTCTGTCTCTCACAAGATGCTGGATGGGGCTGTGCTTGAAACGCAGATCGCAGCCCTTCGAGGGCAAAGTAATCAAAAATCCCAGCTGTATTTCGCTACGTAAGGGCTGGAAAGCGGGATATCAGCGGTATTTTGAGTTGCGAGCTTCATACTTCATTGAGCATCCTTCTGAAGACAACGCCACTGATTCCTGTGTCAGATCTGATCGTTGAATTTCCCCAGGAAAACCCTGGAAAAAGCCAAAAAGTCGGGAAGCATCCGAATTTCGACATTTTTTCTCACATCTGGGCTGGTCAGGGGGAGACTTGAGCGCTGCCAGGCTTGAGCAACCCAAAGATCAGCTGTATTGTGGGATAGGGCTTGCAGGAAGCGTGATCTTGACAGTATTTCTTATTCCAAATGGAAGGCTGCAGATGGCAACAAGTCAGAAACAGCTTGCTTTTGAGCCAACTCTCAAAAATTCGAAATACAGCCCTCAGGTAACTTGATCTTCCCCTCAGATACGGGCGCAATAGACCTGCTTTGTTCTTTCTCTCAAATCAATGAAGCTGAATTTGAACGATATGAGGGAGCAGAGAACGAATGACTCTGGATTGCTTCGCTCTTAAAGAGACGTGTTCTCGTGAAATGATTTGCAGCGCGTGACTTGCGTGATTGTGGAGGGTGAAATGATTTGTGTGATCTTCTGTGTGGAGTTGAGCAAGAGAGCGTGAATGAGTGTTGCAATGAGAGAGAATTACTGTCCATGATGAAGAGCGTGTCTGCGGTGACTTGTCCTGTATGACTTGTAAGTTGTGACTTTCTTTTCCTCTTATTCGAAACTCGAGTTAAAAAAACACAGGAAAAATTACCTTTCCATTCAACAAAAAAATAAAAATTCTTGCTCCACACTGAGTGCTTGTCCTGAATCGAAAAAAATTTAAGAATCTACTTACCTAAAGTAATCGAAACTGAAGATTTTTTGCCTCAGGTCAGGCTGTGAAAAGAAAAAGGAGCATCAATTTGCTGAAAGGAGAAAAAATTTTTGCAAAACAATTCGAACATTGAACATTACAACCCACAGAACATTGAGCATTTTAAGAACATACATTGAACATACCATACCAACATTGAACATTTGAAGAACATTGAACATTTCGAACATAAAAAAAAAGAACATACGCTCATCAGAAAGACGAATACTCGAGAACTACAAAGCCTCTGAGTCTTTTGAGTTCTCTACAAAGCCTCTGAGTCTTTTGAGTTCTCACCAATTAGCCTCTGAGTCTTTTGAGTTCTCACCAATTAGCTACTGATATACATCAAAAAAAAAAATACGCACTTATCATACACCCCTCTAATTGAGTTTTCAATTTCTCTAGACTACAAGGACTTAGAAGGACGCTCTCTGATACGGGCTGCGACCTCTCAATTAAAAATTTGTATCGAGCAAACCCGTTGGAAGATTCAATCTTCAACAAATTGAACCTATCTGAAAATCTCTGAGTGAGTCATCGTTGCTCGAAAACAGAGCTCCTTTCTTCCATTTCTTGACAAACCAATTCAGAAGAAAAAAAAATGATGGCTCACAAGGTTCTGTCTCTGTCTGTCTTCATTTGTGGCAGCAACATTGTTGGCAACAGTGTAACGATTTTTGCCCTTGCCGCGTCGAGAGATAATACTACTAATACTACGAGTCACGTCGGTCACGAACTTGAAGACGAGGACGAAGACGACCTTACTACCGCCAGACCAACCAATTATTTAGATCACTATTGGGACTCTCTCTCGTCTGGCGATAAAGCCATTCTACAGAAGTATCACAGTCTTGGTAGGGAACGTTTTTGGGATACATATGACAATCCCATGGACACGGGCTATTTTAAGAAGGTGATCAGTGACTTCATGGCTCTGAATGTAAGCTTTGAAGTCCTTGCAGACGGAGAAGACGACACTGTAACTACGACAGAAAAACCTCTTATTATTAGTGATATCCCTGACTGGTTTCAAGGTAACTCGAGCAATGATACCGAGGCACGCTGGTACAAGAACTCCAGTGTAGAATCGCGCACTGCCATCCTTGAAGACCAGGACGAAGACGAGACTACTACCACAGAAAAGCCAACCCGTGATTATTCGCCCTGGGGCTCTCGCTCGGCTTATGAAGAAGCCGTTATACGTGACTTTCACCTTTATGGTGCCGAGAAAGAAGACAATCCCTTCAGGCAGCAGGTGATCGACATGGGATACACTACTACGACAACTACAACGACAGAAAAGCCTCTTCTCTCTGACGAAGAAATAAAAGACTATTGGGACTCTCTCACGGGTTATGACAAATCCGTGTTACAGGACTATCACCGTTATGGTGCAGAACTTTTTTTTGAGAGATATTCCAATCCCATGGACACGGGATACAATAAAAAGCTGATTAATAGTTTCATGGCTATGGGTATAAGCTGGAATGAAACCGTCTCTATTATTAGTGACGACAGAAAAGCTGAAGACGACTCTACAACGACAGAAAAGCCTCTTCTCTCTGACGGAGAAGACGAGTCGGATGATGACATAGTCCCTGACTGGTTTCAAGGTAACTCGAGCAATGATACCTTTGGTAACACACGCTTTGGTAACAACAACTCCAGTGTAGAAGACAACGCACGCACGGCCATCCTTGCAGAAGCAGAAGACGACGACGAAGACGACGCTATTGCAGAAACAACATCGGCGAATGTCACTGACGGTGATGCCCTGATCCTTGATGTTGTGCTTATGGAGGGGAATGTCACCGACAGCGTCACTGACAGTGATGACAATTCTCATGTGGTAGAGGAAACCGTCGAAACGACAGCAGCACTCGTTGAACAAACAACGACAACAGCTGCACCTGCAACAGCTCCACCTGCAACAGCTGCGCCTGCAACAGCTGCACCTGCAACGGCTCCACCTGCAACAGCTGCACCTGCAACAGCTGCGCCTACAACAGCTGCGCCTGCAACAGCTGCGCCTGCAACAACAGCTAAACCCACAACAGCTGCGCCCGCAACAGCTGCACCTGCAACAGCCCGACCTGCAACAGCTGCACCTGCAACAGCTGCACCTACAAAAGTAACACGCACAACAGCTGCACCTACGACAGCTGCACCTGCAACAGTTACACCTACAACAATTACACCTACAACAGCTACGCCTACAACAGCTGCACCTACGACAGCTGCACCTGCAACAGCTACACCTACAACCGCTGCGCCGCTTCCTTCAGGCGCTTTCGAGTTAACCGCAACAAAAGCGAAAAGTCCAGAAGATGAGGAAAAAACAGATATCGTTCTCACCGCCGAAGTTCAAATTGTGCCACCCTTCCAGCCGCCGACTGTTGTGCGTGCTCCTGCTAGCCGCCGACTCCGCGGATCCACCCAGAGAAAGCTCGAATCTCAAGACAACACCAAGATGCACAGGGCTTACAATCTCTTTTGTGACGCCTTCTCCCTGACAAATGGCCTGATTGGATGCCGTGCGTTGCAAGAGTCTGGACAAATTCCGGCAGACGGAACACCTGCAGCCGAAGCTGAAGCTTCCTGGGCTTCCGGTGCCGTGCTCTACCCATCGCTCGAACATTGTCAAGTCTCCATAGAAAAGCCGATCGAGAACACTTTCTGCGCTGCCGCAGACACAGTCGGACACTGCATCACCAATGACGCTTCTGGTGGCATCCCTTTACACACGGGCTGCACTGTACACGAAGAAACTGAAGAAAAGAAATACAAATACAAAACGACGATGAGTTTCTCCATCCCGGCCGCCGAAGCTGAAGCAAAGAAGGAAAACATCGAGAAAGCTAAAGCGCTGTCGGAGGAAACGTTATCCGGAGGAGCAAAAGGAGATTCTGAAGCTCCAGACACAGCAACGATGGAAATGCTTCAGACCTACATGGTCATTACCGCGGTGAAAATGAACGACGATCCAGAAATTAAGGCAGCGGTCAATATCACAGAGGCTTTTGGGATGTCCGATAAAGAACTGCAAACCGCAAAAGCAGACATTTTCGACGCCGGAATCTCAGTCACGCAAGCTGCGTTGGAACCACCAAAAACTATCGTGCAAGCCGTCGAAAAAGTCGCGGAGGCGAATCCATCCAGTAATGCGGTTGTGTTTGAAAAAGGACCGGAAGAAGGTTATGGCGAGGTTCCAAAGCCAGCTTCAAAGGTAGACTCCACCCCGGTCCAAGAAGATCCAAAGGCAGATGAAAATAAAACCAATAGTAAGCCTTCTGATGACTCTTCTGAAAATGACGATAAAGAAAACGACTCCTCTGAAACAGAAGACTCGGAAAAAGCAAAAGAAGACGAAAAAACAGAACAATCAGGGGCTCAACAAGATGCGTCATCAGGTGAAGAACCTGGTGAAGAACCTACAGTCCTCATCAACAACAACATTTACCTTGGGGCAGCGCCTGCAGACTCTTCAGAAAAGGGTGGTGAACTTTTGGTAGCATTGGAGCCAACCACTCCAGACCCATGGGCGCAAAATAGTTTTGCACATGTTAATGCGAGTTCTGCTGTTTCTAGCTTGAGCTCATCTTTGACAATGACAATAACAGTGTCGGCATTGGTTTTGATGATGCTTTTTGCGTAGGCTGAGTGCGTCGGTTTCGGTCGTGGAGTAGGTCGATAAGAGAATCAAAGAAGTAAAGTGCCAAACTTTCAGAATCATTCCAGAAAAAATATAAAGCGAAGGAATTCTTGAAAAAAATCTTATAAAGCTGCTCGTGCGAGCTTGGAAAGCGAAGACAGACACTGTCTCGGGGCCAGAAAGGCGTCCGTCAGCCTTTTGTCCATGAGTCTGTTCTCTCCTCACCCAGAAAACATTGAACATTGCGCCAATGGTCACAAAGAGCGTACTAGCTCATTCAGATAGAGCGTAGCTCTCAGCAAAAAGAGCGTACTAGCTCATTCAGATACAGAGCTCTGAGCTCATTCAGATAGAATTTGAAAATTTCTTTGTACCCCACAACAAGACTTTATAAAAATTTGTAAATTAGAAACACATAATTCACTACATTTTCATTCTTCATTACAACCCTAAAAAATTAGAAAAAACCAGCTTGCGAATATTTGCAAGCCACACAATTCGTGACTTTTTTCTTTTGAAAATGGAGCAACAAGTACTCCTAACGGTACAGAATTCTTTTTATTCTGACACACCGGCAAAATTAACTATTTCTCTTCTCATCCGTTCGAAGTTTCGAAGTTTTTGAAGAGTCAAAATGAAACGAAACAAACTGAAAAAAAAAAAAAAAACTTTCAAAGAAAAAAGAAAAAACGAAAAAAAAAAAAACTGATATAAGTCGTGACTGTCCGATAAGTAAAGTGACTGACTGAGTTTGGCGCCTCAAGCCGCTTGAGGAGCCAGACACAGAACTCAGGCACTGGAGCTGACGACATGTCTGACCAAATTTCAATTAAAGAAAAAACGGAGTGGACTGACTCGGGAGAAGAAGATCGAAAAACTGACTCGGACAAGTCCTAAGTCACTCGGATGCTCAAATAAGTCAGTGGTCAAGTGTACAACTTTTTAAAACTCTGACGAGCCGAGTGTTGGACTTACTAATTGAGTTGGAAATTAGAATGGAGAAGAGTGTAAACTGCTTCAAAGCGGTTTGCTGCACTCTAGATTCGACCTACAGTTCGAATTAAAGAGAGCAACTAAATGTTTCTGTTACGCATGATGATGCATTCATCCTACTAATAATTGGATTCGAAATTCGAACTGATTCCAAATCGGAATTGGATCGAAATTTGAATCTGTCATTGTCTGATCGAATCTCTTTTTTCTCTATATAGAGATACTATGAGAAAAAATTAAAGAACAAAAATTAATGATGGGAGAAAAATCAAACGGAATCGGTATTCGATTCCACAGAAGAAAGATCTTCCAATGCATTTTTCTTCCAATGCAAGAAATCGCCCACCACTGATTATGAAGGCAGCCCAATGAACGATTCTGAATGTGATCTATTTTCTGCAATCGGAGATCACGAATCGGGGCTATTTTCTACAATCGGAGGCTTAACAATTAGATAGAATCACTGATCTATAAACGATACAAATTAATAATTTGAAATTATACAATATACAACAATAACACTTTCACTTTGGTCAGATTTTGACCCGAATTTGACTACGATTGACTGACTGAGAAAAAGATTGACTGAACTGAACTGAAGAGAAGAAAACTGACTGACTGAACTGAAGAGATTTTTTGACTGAAGGGGAACGATTCTAGGATACACTGGGAGCTGGGATGCTAGCGATTGAGCTAGAAAACGATTCTAGTAAGTTGCCTCACAGGTTTACAACTTGTACAAGGGCAGCGTCTTGGTTTACATTCTGAGAATTCGTGGAAACTTCAGTCTTCGAAAAGTGGAAAAGCTTTTCAAATTTTGCTCATAATTTGTGGGCTCAAATTTGGTACTTATCAGATGAAAAAAATTTAACGGAGAGGGCCTAGGTTCTTTCAGTCTAAATGTGAATTCTGAATCCTGATTAATGATTCTTTCTCTCTTTCTAGAACCCTATCTCTTCTAAACGAGATAACGGATCGATAGAGAGAATTTTGGGAACGTGTAACGGAACGTGTGACAATGAGAATCAACGTCACTACTATGATATCTGGAAAACAAAAAAAAAAATCGTGTGAAATGATCTTTGTCAAGGTTGAAATGGGGAGGTTGACGTGTTCTGAGAGGTTTATCCGAGTGTTGAGATTCTCCTGGAGTTTTCGGTGAAAATGTGGCATTGATTGTGGCCCTGAGTGTAGTCTAAGTTATAGCGGTCAGAGCTGGTGTCTCCATTGATGACGATGATGATGATGATGATGAGTGTGGTAGCCTTCTCGTTGTTGTTGTCACTGATTCGTGTGTGCGTGTTGTGATCCGTCTGTGATCTGCGGAGAGCGAATACTCGAGTGTATGAAGAGCGTTGAGCGCAGTCTCGTTCTCGAATCTCCTTTGATTGACAGCAATCCTCAAAATTTCGGAATGTCTCAATGATATCCGCAGGAAACAAGAAATTAAAACCTTGAAGAGCAAGAAAAAAAATTTCAATAAAGTTATAAACACCAAAGAAACTTTAAAAGAAAAAAACTCTCACTACACACCCACAGGGGGCCACAACTGACTGACACAGAGTTTTACGGTGACAGACAGCTAAGTAGTTCCTTCATACGAAATTTTCTTCGGATTTTTCGAAGCACATTTTATAGCTATTGTAGCTATCTTCGTGACACTACAAGGGCCACAGCCCAAAGAGAACTGTCGTGCCTGTGCACTCTATACGAGCTTAGGAGGCACTCTATACGTATCTGACTTTAGGAGACTCGGAGTAGAGGACTTCTTCCTTGGAGCAGAGCAACCCAGGAGCGTAGGGCCATTCAATCCAATTACAGGAGCGTAGGGCCATTATAAAAACTGATAAAAACAGAGAAACGCGCTATAGAGTCGCGCTTCTTTGTTTGTTACCTTCCCGGCAGGGTACCAAATTTGAAATAGATCTAACATTATAGCAATTCACCCGCCCAGTGTGGCAAAAAATTAATATTTGAAATCACGACTCTCAGAGTCGGATTCTGGTCTCGAGACTCCAGAATTCGAATTCTTATATAAGAGACTGATTTGACGTATTGTAAGTTTAACTGAGAAGTCTGCAACGATGTCCATTAATAAATCGAGGATGTCGCACCTTAACAAGAAGCGACTCATTCTCGCCTGTGGCGTGCTTGCGTTTGCCGTGGATACTGCGATTGGACGGCTTGGAGGTTCTGGGGACCTCCAAGCCTTCCAATTTCAAGGACCTCGTCAAATGGGCGAGATTCCAGAAGAACATCATCCAGAAGAACATCACCCAGAAGAAGACGTGCACGCCAATGACGAAAAAAAAGGGAACAAGAACAACGAAAAGAAGGACGACAAAATATCGAACGATGATAAAAAAACCCGCGACGAGAAAGTCGAAGACCGTGAAAAAGACAAGCAAGAAAAACTAGATGAAAAAGCGCTCGAGCAAGCAGAGAAGCGAGAACAGAGACAGAAAAGGAATGCAGAGAAGGCAAAATTGCGGAAAAAAAGAGAGAGCAAAACTGACTCCATTGTCTCTCATGAAGCTCGCAACCTTCTCGATTCCGCGCGCCAGAATTGGTGCCCCAAAAAGTGCCAACACTACAAATCCGGCGCTGGTCCCGATATGCCTTTTGTCGCGATGGTGATTCCGAATGGAATTCCAACAGACAAAGTGGAATTCACATGCTATCCGCCATATAATGCGCGCGACGACTGGACCATCTGCGCACAGCGAATGGACGAAAAGATATTCGATAAAAAACAAAAGAAAGACTTTCCAAAGTGGTGGAGTGAACAGATGAGAACCTCTTTCAAATCCGGAAACACGGCGTTGTCGAAATATCTACCGCCAAAAAAGATCCCTGTTATCAAAGCTGCGCAAGTTTGCAAAGACATCGCAAAACTGCCTTTATATCCTCTCACTCCATCCAAAGGAATGCATAAGGAGCGGAGTGTCG
>Ga0099797_100907_pt1 | contig 17209 bp, 16 predicted proteins | sample Uncmet_Sort48C_1_FD_89871 | JGI IMG/M metagenome (GOLD analysis project Ga0099797, IMG submission 89871) | Marine eukaryotic communities from CALCOFI LINE 67, Pacific Ocean - C012_Sort48C_1 | ecosystem: Environmental > Aquatic > Marine > Oceanic | place: Pacific Ocean: Monterey Bay | collected...
GATTCCAAGCCAACATTTTTCAAGTCTGTGGTATGGCAATCTTGATTTGATTGGCTCTTGCATTTTCGAGCGCTGCTCATGTTCCAAAGCCAATTTGTTATGTCAAGTCCGTTGCTTGCAGCGCTGAGTGTCCGTGCAATATAGGGGTATAGATTGGTTCTTGCATTTTCGAGCGCTGCTCATGTTCCAAAGCCAATTTGTTATGTCAAATCCGTTACTTGCAATTATTGATTTTACAATTTCCTATTGAGGTTATCCTGTTTAAGAAACCCTCATTGACTTTCCATGCAGCGCTGAGTATGAGTGCAATATAGGATATTCGCTACTGTTTGGATTTCATTTAAATTGCAATTAATCTTTATTTTAATTAATTCTCATCTGTATTAAATCACATTAACTATTATTTCCATAGTTAACACAATTATTGGGCAGTTTGCAACTAGATGTAGTATGCATTGAATCGATACTTACTGCATGAAGGTATGTGGAAAAAAAGTCTGCACAGTGCTCATGCTAAAGTCAGCATCAGCTTCATTGCACAGTGCATGTGTGTTGCATGTGAGACCTTAACTATAACGTGTTGTTCACATATGTTCGGTGTTTGATTGCGCTCACATATGTAATTTCGGTGCTTGAGAGCGCCAGTGTATGTCCGTTGCTTGCAATTTGTGTTCTTACAAGTTCTTACTCAGGTTATCCTGTTTAAGTAACTCTCATTGACTTTTTATGCAGTGCTGAGTGTCAGTGCAATATATGAGTATAGATTGGTTCTTGCATTTTCGAGCGCTGCTCATGTTCCAAGGCCAATTTGTTATGGCAAGTCCGTTGCTTGCAATTCTTCATCTTACAAGTTCCTACTCAGGTTATCCTGTTTAAGTAATCCTCATTGACTTTTGATGTAGTTCTGAGTTTGAGTACAATATAGGATATTCTCTACTATTTGGATTTCATTTAAATGATAATTAATCTTTAATTTAATTAATACGCATCAGTATTAAATCACATTAACTGTTATTTCCATAGTTAACACACAATTATTGAGCAGTTTGCAACTAGATGTAGTCATGTTCTCAATTTTTCATTGGTATAGTGAACGTTATTTCTTGGCTCAATCTAGGATGTTTACTCGCTCGTCATCATGTCTGAAATATCTTTCCTCATAAATCGCTTTCTTGCAAAGTATGACTCTAAGTTGCGTCTGTCGTTTCTGGAAGATTGCGATGGTTATTGGTGCTTCGTCGTCCATGGTCATTCTGCTTTGCCTGGAGTTGAACAGTGCCAACATGTGTCTTGCGTGCAGCTTAACGACGAGAACAGTGTGTATGCAAGTGCTGAGCCTTGGAAGGAAGGCTACCATGGCACTTCAATTGAGAATCTGTTATTAATTTTATCGACAGGCGGGTTCGATAATAAGCGCAGCGGAGATACACCAGCCGGTATTTGCCTTGCACCTAAGTTCCATATAATAAAGACTTATAATTTGGGTGGTGTTCTGCAGTGTGATATTCATGGCTTTCAGCACCCTTTGCCTTCTAATAAAGTGACAGAATATCTGCATTGGGTCGGCGAGTATGTGCCAATTGGCATGAACACTAAGCAGAAGAAGAAAGGCACTAAGCTTGGTCAATTGTTATCGCATCCCGGCAATCTGTGCATCAAGAAGGTTTATTTAGATAAGAGCAAAGACATTGCACAGATTCTCACACGACCCATACAAGCAACGGCGGGAGCCTGTTATTGGAGTAAAACAGATCCAGTCGCTGCATTGGAACACACTGTCACGATTCGCGATGGACCATGTCATCAGAAAGTAGTAAATGGGGTTTAATCTTAAATGGGATTTAATTAACATTGAGATCAAAGTTCTTTTAGCTCAAAATTCTTTAAGGAAGAATATATTCGGAATGTGTGAAGGAATATATGCTAATAAAAGAGGCAAAACAGTGGGGCGCAACCTTCCGCCTTATCCTCCTTTGGTCCCAACAACATGGAATGAAATTCTTGATCACATTCCTTATATATTCTTCATTAATTGGATTTGATTCTAACTGAGTTATGATCTCAATTGTGATTAAATTCCTTGAATTTTAAATATCTTTAACTACCTGACAATGTTCTGTCAAAGATCTGCGCCTCGAAACTCTTACTGGAGTTGGGCGTCGAATGTGTAGCACCATATCACCGATTGTGAAAAATACCTTCGTAGACCTTGAGTCGTCACAAGACTTAGAAAATGCTCGGGAGGTGCAGAGTGAGCCTGAGTGGGAGCCTGATTGGACTCGGGAAGATGCCAGCGATGTTGCTTCCGAAGTTGTGTCCGATGTCTCGAGCAGTGTGGATCACAACATTGAGGTTGCAAGTTCCAGTACACAACTTCCTGTTCTTATCCTGAAACCAGCTTCTTTGAAAAAAGATTTGGGAGATGAGAGATTCCACTGGAACAAAAAGAAGAAAAGGCAACATGTGTGCGATGCTTGTTGTGATTTATTTAAGTATGGATCGCAGGCACATGAGTTTGATGGTCAATATGTCTTGAAGCTTCCCGTCGCGAGTCCTCGGTCTTTGGAGAGAATGTATTGGCGAGGCGAGCATGATTTCACCTGGGTGTGCACTTTTTGTCAATATGAAGCCAGCGATTTCACAGACATCGATGAATTTCGCAAATTTTTAGGTATTGAATAGTAGTTACTGGAGTTTAATATGATTGTGGTTGAATTAAATTAGGGATGAAGCTTCCTTTTCATGAAACCCCATGAATGGAGAATACATCAGGAGTATGAGAAGAAATATATTCTAATGAAATAGACAGAACAAGGAGGCGCTGTTATCGGCTCGTTTCATTGTTGTGTCGATACAACTGTAATATATTTCGTCTCAAGTTTTTATATATTGTTTAATATGGGGTTTCAAATTTAAAGGAATTCAATCTTTATTTTAATTCAATCCAATCAATATTAAACTTCCTCAATTACTATTCGATGGCATTGATAAAACGGAAGAAAGACAGAAGCGAACGGCGATTATGAAACGTAAGTTTTCGCGTTTGCATTGATAGAGTGTACTCCCAATTCGAGCGCTGCTCATGTCTGGGATGTAGTAGCGATGTTGCGCAATTGCCAGGTAGATGTAGTTGATGAGTGTTTGAGGTGGAGAAAAATCGGCACATCCCTCATTTCAAAAAAAGCATCAGCTTCATTGTATAGTGCATGTAGGATGCATATGAAGACTTAATTATAATATGTTGGTTAAATAACTTCGGTGCTTGAGGGTGCCAATGTATGTAATATTAGTCTTTGGTGCTTGAGGGCGCTCACTTGTTTAGCTCCAGATGCATCATAAGGTAAACAGTATCTCTTTGTAATTCTATTGGGATTGTAAGTATATGCAACATTTTTTTGTGCACTCGAATGTAATAGATAAGTGTTCAAAGAATGTTTGTGTGTAAAGAATTGTTTCAGAAACACTCACACTCATAAACATAAACTAAAACCATTCCGATGTTATGATAGAATTACATACAAGCGATTGACTTAACACAGAATTCTGACTCATCCATGTAGTTGTGTGTCTGCTGCAGTTATTTATGTTTTTCAATTCGCAGGCTTCCTGCAGCTTCAAAGCAGCCACATTAGAATAGTGCATTGATTTCTCGCATTCGCAGTCGATATGGCGCCGAAACGTTTGGGAAGGCCGAAACCAGCCAAGTTTTTCAAGAAGTGCCGAAAACCACAGTGGCAATGTTCTATTATCGGTGGTTTACCGGTGGACGGTGAGGCAGGTCCAAGTGATTGGAGCAATCTGGATAGGTTGCGTGCGACATGCGAAGACGACCACATAGAGTGGCGTGGCGGCACAGACCCTTGGAAACCATGGCGCGACTTGGTGTGGCGGTCGGAGCTGGGGCCAGTTCAGAGCCAGAGGTTGGAGGCTTACGACGGGGCGAACTTCAATTTCGTGTTGAAGGACAGCGGCCTGTGGCCGTTCAGGCGATCAAGCATGGCGTCAGAGGCGCTGGGTCCGGTCCCATGGCCTTGGTCCTTATGGATCAAAGGGGCATGGGCTAACACTAACACGACATGCGGTGCCTTCTACAGATGCTGGCTTCACTTGATTGTGCGCAGGGTATCGGTTCTCGGGTTGCAGATTGATGTAGCGGACACGGACGTCTTCCAGGACGCCCATGGGGAGTGGAGTGTGCTGATTCGATTGTTGAATCTCAACGGTGGGCTTGTAGCGACTATCGCAATCAGTGTTTTAGCAACATGGGGCGATTTCATTGTGGCGTTCCAACGCCAATGTCAGATACAAGCTTCAGATATGTGTTGGTTTCGCTTCACGACACTCCAGGGGTCAAGCAGTGAATATTTTAGCAAAGTCCTCCATTGGGAGGAGGGTGCAGATTGCAACTTTTCTTTCCCTGCTGAAGAAACACCCATGGTGACCACAGTAAGCTGTGCACGGTTCCAGGAGTTGTACAACGGCATGTTTGATGAGAGCACGGAAGAAGTGTCGAGCGAAGCAGAATCGATGGTCTTGCAATTTCAATATGAATGAATTGGGGCTTACAATTTGGATAAAGGGAGAATTAAAGACTAATAGAAAATTAAAAGGATCACAAATATTTTTGCGTGAAAATAATTTCATTGCAATTATTTCTAAATTACAATAGAAAAATAATGACAGAGTAATTAAAATTTAATTGAAAAATATTTCATTCGGGGCAGATATAAAAAAAAGAGTTGAAACTCTAATTCAGTCACATTAGGAGACTTCTACGATGGTCATTGAGATTGACAGCGACCACGACGACTTCGCGATCAGCAGCGGCGGTGATAAAAATGCACAAAGAGCATCGGTTGCAGAAGAACCAGAGGCTGATATTGTATTATTTGTGTATAAAACAATTAAAAACCATATAAAACCATGTATGCATGTGAGTTGTTTCGAATGACAAGGCTAAGAAGCGCAAAGTTCAGCCATTGAAGGCGACCATTGGATGCACTCGAAAAAGGCCGGCAAAGTACGATGCTACTGGCAGCAAACACATGCGGTGTGCTGAGTAGCTGCCCGATTCGATATGAGCAAAGTGTAGTTGTTGTATGCATTTCATTGAGTGTATATTAAGGTTTTTATTTAAATTACATCACATATTTGCAATAATTTGAGTTCCTTCTGAATTTGATTTTAAGGTTTTGAATTCTTTCTGCATTTCTTATATATTCTCCAGTATTGGGGGTTTATTTAAATGATGTTAAATCGTAATTTGAATTAATTTTCATTAGTAGTAAAATACATGAACTACTATTCGGTATCATTGATTTGCATTGTTAGAAGCGATCTTGAGCAGTTGCCGTGGAGGAGTTATCATGATGGAGCCTGAGGGTTTCACGTAGACAAAAATCGGCATATCTTTTATACTAAAGATAGCATCAGTCTCATTGCATAGCGCATGTATGTTGCATGTGAAGCCTTAATTATAATGTATTGTTCAGATTATTTGGGTGCTTGAGGGCGTTAATATATATAATATTAGGTTTTGGTGCTTGAGGGAGCCCATTTGCTAATGTCAATATGTAAGAGTTGGTGACCGCTGTTTATTGCAATGCGGTTGTTATAGATGATTATATGCGTGTTATCACATTTGCTAGTCGAGGATCTCATTAATTTATACACTAGTGTTCAGATATTTATAATACCATACGCATTTCGACATTGGCTTTTAGACACATTTGGCTTTTAGACACATTATATCAAACAAGTCATGAATTAGATGAGCACGTGCAGTGATACTGTGGCTAGTTTCTTGTATTCCAGGTGTATGAGCCTTGTTATGCTTTGGTTTTGGGTGTTTCCATCTTCGTGTAGGTGTTTTGGGGAGTTGGCGTGGAAAATTGATGATTATACCTTGCCGCATATTTCGTTCACCCATTTTCTTAATTTGTAAAGGTCCTTGTTATTTCATCAAAAAAAATACACTTTTTATTATCTTTGTATATGACAGATTCTTTTTTTTATATGCGTGATTAGTTTTTATCTCCAGCATCAATGTATGTATATTCTATATTGCAATGTGCAATGTGCATGCATATGTGTTACAGTGTGCACAGCTCAAGCACAGTGTTTGCTCTTGGGTACGTTCTGCACTTCTGCCATGACCAACGAGGATTTCAAGTTGCAGCACCTTCTGTGCGACAAGGCAATGTGCTGGTGTGCTTTAGGGTTCGGAGGTTTCTTCATGCTTATCAATGTACACAATAAATATATGTATACACATTGTATTCTGCGCTTGAGAGCGCCATAAAACATATTCGCATTTTCTGCTGATCAGCGGCATTTCTGTATATATATATATATATTTGTTTTGGTATTTTTGGGTGCTCGATGACTCCGTAATGCATATCTCTATAGTCTCTGGTGCTTGATGATGCCTTAGCCTACAGGCCAAGATGTACAACTTTCACGAGGTCTTGAAAATTTTGGATGAGCACATGGAGATCTCGCCCGATTTGATCAACTGCCAGCCATTGGGTCGATGGCCAGTTTTACACCAGGCAATCGAGGCAACCTTGTAAAGTGCGATTTTGTCACTCATCTTGCATTTTTTTTTTATTTTGTGCGTTGTGTGCGGAGTGATATTGTTGTCTGTTACCTACATTCAAGGTTAATTTTGTTAAAATTATATTGTAATAAATGCAATGATTCACACAAATAAACATTTCTGATGTATCATTGAGTTATGATCAATTATAATTGATTTTTTTTTTAATTAGGCACAAGAAGCTCATGCCGTCACAGCTCTCTTGCAGCGTGGGGCGAACCCTTTCCTGAAGAATAGGAACGGAGTGGATGCTCTGGAGCTGTGTGTGGTGACGGCCATAAGGGGGTTCTTGTGGGATGTGCCTGCGCAAGAGTTGTTGCAAGACATTCGGAAGCAGCATTTCATAGGAGTGCATTGGCCAGAGATGCAGTCACAGTGGGAGCCTCCTCCTTCTGCCAACGACCTGGAAGTAGTTACCATCTGGCAGGCATCGACAAAGCCACCACCACCGCCGCCGCCTGTGGCAGGGCCGTCAACATCTGGCTACAAACCACCCTGGAAGAAAGCAAAAGTCGAGGCCGGAGATATCATGATGTGCAGTGAAGTATATGATTGTAATTATGAGATTGATTATGATGTGTAGTGATTTTTTCATGATTGTAATTATGAGATTGTAATTTGTTTTGCTAATCAATTGCGTGCAATGCCTATTTGTGAGATTGTAGCTTGTTTCGCATTGCAAATTCTCTATATTGCTTTGCATCAGGCTATCGATGTTGAAGCAGTATCATCTTCAGCGGCCAGCTCATCCTCGCAGAGGCCAGTGGTCATCGCTCCCAAACCTAAACCACCGCAACCGCCCACGCAGGTGGTGCCAGTCAAACCAAAACCACCGCAACCACCGAAGATGGTAGTGGCAACTCATCCAAAAACACCACCATCACAGAAGTTGATGGTGGCAGGCAAACCCAAACCATCGCAGCCAGCGAAGGGCAAAGCATAACAGTCGAATTCAGTACAGTGATATAGTGTACTGCCAATTCGAGCGTTGCTCATGTGATATCCATGATTACACCAAAACCTAGGTGACGAATAGTAGTTAATGTTGTTCAATACTAATGAGATTTAATTAAAATCGGTATTAAACGCGGCTTACAGGAAATCCCATTCATTGAGATGATAAGAACAGTAGGAGAAGAAATATATTCTAATGCAATTGTGCAGCTATCGACTTGATGATCGGTGGTGTCAAGAGAAATATAGTATATTCTTTCTCAATTTCTTAGATTTTCTCCAATATTGAGATAGCCTTGAAATGGTGTTTAATCTTTATTTTAATTAGTCCTCATTAGTATGAAGTCATATTAACTACTATTAGGTGGCATTGATTTCCATTGTATGCAGCGATGTTGAGCAGTTGCCAGCTAGATGAATAGGGAGTTACCGGACGAAGGAATCCGAGCGTTTCATGTGGACAAAACATTGGCATATTACCCATGCCAAATACAGCATTAGTCTCATTGTATAGTGCATGACGTGTCACTCAGATGGTATCCATATATGTAATGTCGGTGCTTGAGGGTGCCAGTATATGCAATATTAGGTTTTGGTGCTTGAGGGCGCTCGCTTGTTTATGTCATGTTTCTAAGAGTTGGTGGCTGTCGTTTATTGTTGTGTCGTTGTTATAAGCTCATTTTGAAGTCTCAGAAATTCACTAAGAATTCTTGCGTATTCAAGAGGGTATCATTTACATTTCGAAATTAGCTTGTATGATTTTTTTATGTAACAACTCTAAATTTCATGCTAACAAAATGCAATTTTTTACTTTGTCTGAATTCTATTCCGAGATGTTATTTAGATTTCCCATTTTAATATTATTTTGAATTCATATCGAAATATGAGCGAATTTCGATTATTTTTTTGAAATTTCTTCGTGGTTGCAGTTTGAGATCTTTGATATCTAATTAATTGGAATTTGTGTTGAATAAGTGAGTCACGAGATTTATTGTGTTATTCATATACATTTATATGTAGATTTTCGACTTCTTGTAAAGCAATGTCGCATTGTGCTGGTTAGTGGATGGTCGTAGTACTGGTTTTGTAAAGTCTATATATATATATATATATATATATATATATATATATATATATTCAGTATATATGTTATATTAATATGGGGTTTATCTTTTCTGTATATGTGACGCTCAAGACTGCAAGATGTCGCTCGATGCTACCGTAGCATTTTGTGTCAGCCATGGCATGAGATACAAGCTGGTGCCCAGCTCTAATCACACTCAAGTGATCGTGCTTGTTCCACACTCTGCTGCTTCTCAGGCTCGTCCAGAAAGCTCGAGGCCTAGTTCCATATCGCTTACTCGGTTCTGGGTGGTGCTGGGCGCCGCAAATCCAGAAGACATAGGAGTCTGGGGTGCCGCATCTCGCAGTGACTGGCACGCTCTGCGGGCAGCCATCAAGCCAGCTCCTGGCACTCGTGCTTTTGACGACCGCGAGTCGGCTGTGATGCACTGGCGTGCTAACGGAGGTGAGGAGGATCCTGAACATCCAGCTGTCGGAAAATTTTTCGTGTGGCCACGAGATGGACTCGAACAGTGAGTGCCCTGTAGTTAGTGAGACTAGCTTTGCTCAGAAACGGGTGGTGATAGCCAAGTCCAAAGCATCGCAGCCGGGGAAAAGCAAAGCAGAACAACCAAATTCAGTGCAGTGATGCAATATAGTCCCAATTCGAGCGCTGCGCATGTCTGGGATGTAAGGTTCTTTTTTTTTTCTGTATTGCTCATTAGTGAGAGGATGATTTGTAGATGTCTGAGCAACCACTACACAGATATCGATGATGATGTCAAGAAAAATCGACACATTGCTCATGTCAAAGATAGCATCAGCCTCATTGTATAGTGCATGGGTGTTGTTGTCTTTGATGCATTAATTATAGCGTGTTGGTCGGATACTATCGGTGCTTGAGGGCGCCAGTATAAGTAATATTAGGCTTTGATGCTTGAGGGCGCTCATTTGGATGGCACCCAAAGTGTGCCATAACAAAAGTATCAGAAAAATGCTTATGGAATTTATGAATGCAACATATAAACATTCATATTTTTTGAATATATATCAATAAATTTTGAGATCGTTGTTACATATCCTCATCTTTTATAATCTGCTTTTAACTCCACATCATAATCAAACGCAAGATGTAGGTGCATAAAATATATGCCGTAAGTCCGTAGCCATTTTGGCCCAAGTTCTGTTAGGTGTGCGCTGTCCACTTGTGGCCCGGGCGCTCCAGTTTCGATGGGGAAGTTTTCAGGTGTTGGTGACGTTACCAAGAAGAAGGGTGGCACTTTGATGAAGCTTCCTCAGGGTAAAGCAGCGAAGATACAGCCCGAGCGCGCGTCAAAAATCATGCTCCAGAAAAACGCTGAATCGCAGAAATTGTTCGTGTCTAAGGCTCCGTCGCTTGTGGACCAAGAAGGCAATGTCTGTGATAAAAAACGTCTTTGCTCTGAGTGTAACCTAAAGAAGCCGAAAAAAGATTTTTCAGATCGTGCTTGGATAAATGCATTGCGGGGTACTGGGCTATGCTTAAAATGCACAAAAGCAAAGCAAAGCATTATCTGTTACATCTGTGGGACAACTGACAACACTTGTTTCTCCGATGCCGCCTGGTTGCACAGGAACGATACAAACCAGAACGTGCGATGCAATGAGTGCAGTCATCCAGTGTGCAGTGTACCGGCATGCACGACATGCAAACGCTGCAGGCACTTATATCGTGCATGACCCCCTACAAGTCGATTCCAGAGACCAAAGAATTTTCATAGTTTTGGTGTATCCAAAAAATATTGGAAACCTATAGTCTTTAAATGATTATGGAAGATCCAAAAACATATACTTAAAAATGTGTATTTGTAAGGTTTTGGGGATTCCAATAAACATGTTTACACCATTATAAAATTGTTGCTTGTAGAGGGACATGGTTTATTTAAGCAGGCACGTTAACTGCATAGATCCGAATTGCAGCTTGAAGCCCGATCCCTTGCCTCCAAGGGTTCTTCCGAAAACTGAAGAGGCGGTTCACAACTTCAGGTGTGGGCGGTGTTTGCTCACATGCAGTATTTGCGGAACGAAGGAGGTTACTGCTTTCTCAAAAAGCTATATCAAGAATAAGATCTATGTAGCGCGCAACATTCGTTGCAATGAGTGTTCCCACCCTGCTTGCACCAGCCCGGATTGCAGAACTTGCAAGTCATGCAGGGACATCAAATGCAATAGGTTTTCATGTGCAAAGACACCAGTACCGCTTCGCGCAAGGTGGCGTCCTCAGACGTTAGAGGGAGTTCAGAATTTCAAATGTGCACATTGCACAGAGCAAACCTCTCACGCCTACAAGTGTATAGGCTGTAAGAAGATGAAGGACGCGAAAGTGTTCGATGCAGCAGCTATCACGGCATATATAACAAGGTGGTACAGGAACAAACTTCTATGTCAGGAATGTCTAGAGCAAGGCCGCACAATCAGAGATACTAAGCTCTATTCTTGTCGCCTCTGTAATAGAGCGTTGGGCAGGGCCAAGTTCTGCACAATAGACATGAATAAATTTCAGCAGGGTCTGTTGAGAAGCTTGCAGTGCACAGAGTGTAAAGTTGCAGACGATGTCGAATGAATATTGTAAATAGCTTACCAAGCAAAGCCTCCCTTTTTCCAATTCGAGTGCTACTCATGTCTGGAATGTACTGTTCCTTTTTTTTTTTCTGTATTGCGCATTGATGACTGTTTCACGCGGACAAAAATCAGCACTTTGCCCCTGCACAACACAACATCAGCTTTATTGTATAGTGCATGTGTGTTGCATGTGAGCCATTAATTATAGTATATTGGTCGGATTTCCTCGGTGCTTGAGGGCGCCCACATATGTAATTTCGGTGCTTAAAAGCGCCAGTGTATGTAATAAGCTTTGGTGCTTGAGGGCGCCTGCTTGTTAATGTCATGATTGTGGGAGTTGTTAGCCGTTGTTTTTGTGCCATATCAAAAATATCGGACAAATGCTTATCGTATTACTATCACCAACTTTTTTAATTTGTTTTGAACATCATATCAAAATCAAACGCAAGATGCAGTTGCATAAAATAGATGTCGCACTTCCGCAATTTTTTTTGGCACAAGTTCTGATAGGTGTGTGTTGTTCACTTGTGGCGCGGGTGCTCCAGTTGCGATGGGGAAGGCTTCAGGTGCTGGTGATGTTGTCAAGAAGAAGGGTAACACGTTGAAGAAACCTCCTCAGGGGAAAGCAGCGAAGTCATCACCCAAGTGCGCATCAAAAGCTATGCACCAGAAAAATGCTAAACCATCAAAAGTATCGTTGATGTCGCAGGCTGCGTCGATCCCGATGAACTTGGCGAAAGGCGACAGCAAGGGTGCTGCGAGTAAAGGCAAAGGCGCCGAAGCATCAGTCCCGATGAACTTGGCGAAGGGCAACAGCAAGGGTGCTGCGAGTAATGGGAAAGGCGCCGAAGCATCGGTCCCGATAAACTTGGCGAAGGGCGACAACAAGGGTGCTGCGAGTAAAGGGAAAGGCGCCGAAGCATTTGGCGAAGAGGGACCCTCGGAGGGAAAAGGTGATTTGGGCAAAGGCGACCGTAAGCATGTGCGGCCTTCGAAAACGATTTGGCGAGTGTACCAGAAGACAGGAATCAAGATGTCTCCACACTTGCAGAGGAAGTTGCGCGAAGATCACAGAGCGAAGCATGTGATGCCGGCGTCTGAGGATTGGCACACTTAGGGATACGGTTGTTTATGGTTTAGGGGAATACGGGTTTTCAGATTGCATACAGGGCGGGTCAAAACTGATGACAATTATTGGATAAGGGATGTGTGGACACATTGTTGTGTTTGCATGATTCGCACAGGATGTCAGTGTGCAGGAGATCTGCGGCCAGCACGATGTCCAGATCAACTGGATGTTGCCGCCAGAGCCTGTGTCACCGCAAGGCTTTTCGGGTGTATGTGAAATGGTTAAGCCCGTGCGAGAGTGTCTGGTTCAGCACGAAATTGGTGTTATAGGTCTCTGTGCTCAAGTTTGGGATCACGCGGTGAAGATAGCTAAAACGGATTCCTCGCTTTCGGCGGACCAGATTGCCCCTATTGTCATGTACACGTTAGATGACTTTTTTCTTGTTTTGAATGGCAGGATGCGGGAGGCGACTCGTATGAAGGCACCAGCCAGGAAGGAGATAAAAATCGCGTGGGGCTTCTACATCAGATGTTTGTTGACATCTCTTCGGCTTCTGCCGTCTTACAAAGGCGAACTCTTCAGGTGCATCCCTGCAAAGCTGAGTGATGTAAAGAAACACTATACGCCAGACTCTATGGTGCGTTGGAATAGCTTCACTTCTTGCACGTTCTCTGCAAGTGCTGCATGGCAGTTAGTTCGGCCTCATGCGGAGCCAGTTTTCTTCGCTATACAAGTTGAAGATGGCAAGGAGATCGCTCGATACTCGGCGTTTCCAAATGAGCGTGAAGTACTTTTGGAGCCTAATACCATTTTCCGTGTGCTCCACATTAGCCGTAGAAGAATCGCTAAGGTTTTATTGCAAGTGTATCCCCATTAACCATTCTTGCAAAATTGAGGGTGCTATATTACTAGAGTTCATATTTAGGTGCTTGAGGGTGGCATATTGTTATTCAAAATGGATATTGCATCTTTGGGTGCTTGCGGATGCTATATTACTAAATATTTGCGAAAATAGTGATTCATCAAAATCATGCATTGAAAAACTTCATATTACGATATCCAGACACATTTTCAAGAAATAGCAACATTTAGCAAACAAAAACCAAGTACCTAAATTTTTTTAAAACAACTGACAATAGCTACGGTTTAATTTTGTACTGGGATGTATTCATATCTGGAAAGTTAATATCATCTATAGTTTTTATATGTTAAATTTGTCAAACAGGCTGGTGACACAGGCGAAAGCAGGGAGTTCGAGATGATTCATCTGGAGCAGGAGACTCTGGAGAAGCAGCAGGTGGGCAGATAACATGCAAGTGTTGTGTCAGCTCAGCTATTGTGTTTATGTGTATGTGTTGTTCAGTTTGTAGGAGCGTTACCAATTGCTTTTTAATTTCGCGCAGCCATGTCTTTCTATAAGTGAGCAGATTATAAAACGTGATTCATGTGCATTGCAGTAGCTCATTCCATATGCCAGGCGAACAATTCTTCTTCTTCAACATCTTTGTCCTATACATTCTGAGCAGGTGTCAGCTTGCAATGCGTACATAGCGTATAACCGAGGTGTAGAGATACAGTGTACTTCCAATTCGAGCGTTGCTCATGTCTGGGATGTATTTTTCTGTACTGCTTATTCATAGCAAGACGATCTGTAGTTGTCGAGACTTACTAGATGAAGGAGCCTGATGTTTTCAAGTGGAGAAAAATGGGCATATTGTGCATATCAAAGACAGACAGCAGCAATCTCATTCATTGCATAGTGCATGTGTGTTGCATGTGAAGTCTTAGCTATATCGTGTTGGTAATATATCTTCGGTGCTTGAGGATGCCGACATATGTAATTTCGGTGCTTGAGGGCGCTAGTGTATATAATCATATCAAACAAGTCACGAAGTATGTAAGCATTCGCATTGTTTTGAAGAATTATTTTTTTTGAGATTTTAAAGTCGCTCAGCTTGTCCATGGCACACGCGTGCATTGCTATGTCATGTGTAGATTGCATGCATCATTCATCCATCAAGCACTTTGCTTTCAGCAAGTGTTGAATTGTGGCCTTAACTGCTGCTGCGTCCACAATGGAAGACGAGGGAGCACAGCGAAATGGGGAGAAGGGCGAGCAAGAAAAAACAATTGATGCGACAAAAACAGATGAGAATCCACACAAGAAGCTGCGGATTCTTCAAGATTCGCAAAGCTTCACTCTTGGTCCAGGAGACAAGGCATAAGCTTAAATTTTCTTTATTATATGTGCATATTCATCCTACACTAGCTTTAGGGGAGCCCCGGGCACCGAGAGTTTAATTTGTTTGATTTTTCTCTCGGCTATCGTTTTCGAATGATCAAGGTTGTGTTCTCAGTGAGCGTTGTTTCGCGGTTAAATGTGTTTGTTTCCTCAAATGCAGATGCGGTTTGATTGTAATTCTGGTATCCGAACGAATTTGAATTCTGTATTGTCATATGGTGGCTCATAAAATAGTGAATATACGACCCATACATTTACACAATTAGTGAATTATGTGAACTTGAAATGACAAATTTCCTCCAGCGACTGATTTTGACAAGATACTCTGCCGAATCTTGGGAAGAGGAATTTACTTGTGAACACCTCGAAGAGCTTGACATTGTAAACAAGCAAGATCGGAAGAGTTTTACGAAGTTCATCCAACGCATCAAACACGACCCCCACGTAGTGCGGAAATCCCAAAAGAAGATGAGGCTGAGACGACTCAATATGTTTTTCCGAAGTCTAGTGGCCCTCAAGGATATACGAATTCAAAGAAAGGTGCCATCACTCATAAGTGGGATATATATATATATATATATGTCAGTATATCAGTAGGCAGAGAGAGAGAGATGGGGCGACTTACAACGAGAATACTGGAGAGCTTACGAAAGGTTGCATACCCAGTTGATGCGGAAACGCAATTTCCTATTGGATATGCACAAACACTTTTTGGATGTGGCGCTTGATGAAGCTATCGCTAAGCGAGAAGAAGTGTATTTACGTGAAGAAGCAGCGTATCTCACCGACATAAATGAGATGAAGGTCAAACGGATGAAAAAAGAACAAAAACTCAATGATGACTAGACAAATGACATGCGCGCAGAACTTCATAAATTTCATCGGGAGTTTGCGCCGGCGGAACGTGTGTTGGCCCAGGCTCAGAAGGAACGTTAAACAAATTAGAGTGCATGGGGGGTGGCGCCATAATTGAAGTTACTTGCATTGCTTAGCTTCCCAATAAATCATTTAACATAAACCTGAAAATTGCGAAGTCATATACATCATATCTATATAATGTGTGTAATTACATGCTTTATAAATGTTTATATATGTATATGTTCACCGTTGTTACAAACAGGACGATATTGCCATGCAAAGAATTAGCCAAGAAGTCGGCTCTGACCAGGTGTGCCAAATTTCAGTGTGAGCTGTCAACACTTGTAAAATAAATAGTTAGAAATACATAACAAACAGAAGTACTTGGTATTTATTTGTGTTTAGTAGACATTATTGAAACATATATACATTGATTTGTTTGTAGACATAATAAATCAGAAGTTAAAATAGGTGATGGATGTGAAAATATATTATAAGTGCTTAAAGCAGTTGATTTTTGTGATGGGATCAGACAGGCTGTCTAAGCTTTTAAATATATTGCAATCAGGTGAGTCACAGCTCGGGGTCTTGAGCACAAAGACGACAAAGGTGTCAGCCATGACCTAGACTTCCGTGTGAGTCCCAATTCGAGCGCTGCTCATGCCTGATTGGCATATAGAGAAAAAAATCAACACATTGTCTATAGTTAAAATGGCGGTGGGTCCAAGCGTATTGGTTGCTTCCGGATCTCAACGGCTTGGAGCACTATCAATCGTTGTCCCACTTTTTTTTTTGGAACTAGATGTCACTAAATCTCTATATATATATATATATTTACCTGACCCGATTCCACATTGATGTTTCGGATACATATATATTTCGAAAATATCAAGAATTTCGAGATGACTTTAAGGGAATAAATCCCGGGTGTTTGAAATACAGGAGGTCACGTGTTTGAGCTTTTTCATTGGTATCCGAATTTTGCTAGGTTATGTGAAGTGAGCGTTGGCCGTCGAAATTTTCGTAGTAGCTGATGAGATGGACGACACGGCCCTTATTATTAAGTGCGGTATCTGGTCACTTAACTATGAGATGATGCATATGCCACAATCATAAGAAAAAAATATGTGCTTGATTATGCAGATCGTAGCTATGAATCCAAGGTTTATATCCAATTAAATATTATTATCAGAAAGCGCTCAAGCAAAAAATCCCCAGTAACACATTATGTTTTACACCCTGTAATAGACGATTTGTCTGAATAGCTATTACACAGATATCAATGATGATGCGAAAACCTTGGTGGCGAATAATATTTAATGTTTTTCAATACTAATGTGCCAGTGTAGGTATTATCATATTTGATGCTCCAGGATACCATAATTTTGCACTCCCATGTTCGGATATCTATCATACTAGGTTAGTTTTGGGAGCCAGACAATTTGATCTGGCCGGGTATCGACTGAGTCATGATATTGTTTCCAAACCAGCCAGTAATTATATTTTAATTAATTTTCATTAATATTAAATGACATTAACTACTATTCGGTAGCATTGATTCGGCGTCTAATCGATGTAAGTGCTCGCGACTGCATTTATACAAAGCAAAATATTTCTTTTCCAATTCGAGCGCTGCTCATGTCTGGCAGGTATTGTGTTTTTCTGTTTTTCTGTATTGCTCATTGGTGGCATTACATTTGAGAGTGGATATTGTGTTTGACAGATTCGCCATACATAATACTAGCCGGGTATATCGAATCATAAGGCGCTCATGTTTTGGCTCATCCACGATTGACCAGCGGTCTCCTTGATTTCTTGGCGTAGT
>Ga0099797_100908_pt1 | contig 17206 bp, 38 predicted proteins | sample Uncmet_Sort48C_1_FD_89871 | JGI IMG/M metagenome (GOLD analysis project Ga0099797, IMG submission 89871) | Marine eukaryotic communities from CALCOFI LINE 67, Pacific Ocean - C012_Sort48C_1 | ecosystem: Environmental > Aquatic > Marine > Oceanic | place: Pacific Ocean: Monterey Bay | collected...
TGTTTTAAACATATACATAACATATACATAACATATATATTATATGTGTCAATCAGTCTTTTTAACTTTAATAAACTTTAATAGTTTATGCTTCTTCTTATTGATATATGAGATCTTAACAGTTTCATTTGGTTTGAATTGACTTGATAATTTCTTTAAGCATTTTTTAAAGCTATTAGCTTCAATGGTTTCATTGTCATTAATTAAATAAGAGTATCTCATACTGTTGCAAATATATCACACTTCCAGGAACTGTTGCAATAATATCACACCAATAAATTAATCAAATTAATTATTTTTATGGGTTGACTTCTATATTTAATTTCATTAATCATATACGTAATGGAGTTAAATAAAACAAACAAACAAAAGGAAGGGTAATAAAATGAGTACAAGAACAAATATAATAGTTAAAAGTGGAGATACAAAAATTTGGTTATATCGTCATTGTGATGGCTATTTAGCTGAAACAGGGTACAACCTAGCTTCAACACTTGCACATTGCAAGGGGTTTAAAAGTTTTTTAGATAACTTATTAAATCAAAAATATGAAGCAACCATGTATAGAGAAGAAGCACCTATATATGAATTTACAACAGAAGAACATGGCGACATTGAATATTTATATTCTTTTGAATTTGATCGTTCAATGCCTAAAAATGTAAAAGTCATTGTTGAAAATTGTGCTTCATGGGAAGATAGAAAAAAACTAATCAATACAGAGTTTTCAATTACTCCTAAAAATGTAGAGAAGCATTTAAAACTTATTATTGATGAACATGAAAAAGCTCTTAATAAATCATTAAGAGTTGCTTAATTTAACTATTGATATGTATATACAAAACATATACTATCATAATAAACAGAAAGGGTAATAAAATGAAAATAAAAGACTTTAAAACAGCAAAAGATCTATTCCAAAAAAACATACAATAGAAAGATGTTTAATTTTATGGATTTCGGTGAGATAAGCCGTATGAAAAAAGTAACACAAGTAAGACAAACAGAGCAAAAAGAAAGGAACAAAAAATGATTGTTGATCACATTCTTTTTACACCCATTTTGGGTTTAATAGTTTTAGCAATAATGTTTTTGTTTTTAGATTAACAATAACAATGAAAGGAGAAAAAAGATGCTAACAATTAATCTACTAATCATTTTAGGGGGAGCTGCCTTGCTAGGGTTGTTTCTCTTAATGGTTAAGAAGCTAGACCAAAGAGAGGATTTTGATACAAGATATAGAAAACAAGAACAACATAAAAATAGGTTTAAGTGAAGAATAAATTAGAGAAAAAAATAGATTTAAAGTGGTTAAAGAAGCAAACTATTTTAAATATAATAAGTGCTAGGGGTTTGATTTATCGTTACTATTCTCAACGACATCAGCGGAAACGTCAATCAATTCAGAATGATTATCCGACCAACTAATCTTAATAGATTGGTCAACATTTTGTCTAATAGGTTTATTATCAGAATAAATGTCAGTTAATTTGGAAGCCAACCACTGAACCCACTTGGATTTTTCCCTTATCCATAAAATCTGATTAGGATTTTCAACTTCCTGCAAACTAAAGACTTGCATCAACTTATCAATAAGCGTTTGAATACCTAACTTCCTGGCTTCCGTTATTCTTTGTTCAAGTTCTGGATTTTTTTTTAAGTACGCATAAAACTTCATCAAGCTGAACGGATACTGGCTTTTGTTCTCTTTTAAAATTTCTAGCAAAGACATTCCGTTGACGAGTTTTTCTTCTATGGTACTCAGATTTTGCTCCGTCAACAAGGGTAGGTTTGATTTTGTTTTCGTAATAGTTTTTGAGCTGTTCATGGGTATAATTTTGAAATTGTTTGAGTGTACTTAATTGTCTAATCCTCGTTTCATCAGTATAATTTTGTTTTTTAAATCCCTTAACATTTTGATACCCATGATACTTACAGTAAAAAGTACCATTTGCCAACTGATAACCCTTCATTCCACAGGGTATGAGCTTTCCTATTCTTCTTCCTGCTCTCGTAAAGCCTTGGCAAAAGACCTTACGTTGGGGTCTGCCTACCATTATTTATTTTCCCATGGCTTAATACCATTTCTAATATAAAAATCTTTCTTGGCTTTGTATCTAGGGTTTTTTTCCTTGGCTATTTTCTTTAAAGAATTGACAATAATTTGAGGGTCAACAAACACCTTACCTTTGCCTTCAGAATTTTTTTCCTCAAGAGCTAATCTACAATAGTAAATGTTATCTTTTAATTCTATTGCTTTAAGAAGTTCAGGGGTGGGTAGAGTTTTTAACTTCTTAATACTGTCCTCTTTAGAACCATTACAATCTAGAATAATATTAGTAATCTTACTATTCTTATTATCCTTATTGTTTACTGTATCTAATGATTCTACTAATGTCATTACATTTGAAACATCGGGTGTATATTTTTGAAACAAAGCTGTTTCATTTTTATACATGTCCTTCTCAAACTTAACAAATTTAGTGTTAATTTTATAGGTCTTTCCTGATCTACCTTTAATAGTAGATATGATGTTTAATTTAGCAAGAGTGAGTAGTGTTCTGTGAATGGTGGTGCGAGATAAACCTGTGTCTTTTTGAATTGTGGAGTGCCTTAATCCTGCTGTATAATGGTTAGATTTCCAACAATATTTCATCAAGGAGAGATACACAGAAAGACAGTTAGCTTTTTTAGAACCACTAACCTTATCTAAATGATGAAATAATAAATAAGTGATATGTAAAAAACCTCTAGTCCTTAACATAAGAGCATACCTTTTGATGATTAGATTGGAGGTCTAGCAAAATGGAGACCCAGCTCTCCTCAGACATAGCGTTTAGTGGACTTACGGTGGGGTATTTTTGAGCAACTCGGAAGGTTAGGCTATCAGCACCTACCTTTTTATAATACACCAAAAAAACAGGCACCTTTAGAGCTTTCCCAATATATTCTACAATGGTGGTGTATTTCTTTTTATCAGATCCCGTATCGTAAAGATGCTCAATGACAGCAAGAGGTTTCCAACAGCCTTTATTTTGACATATTTCAACAGCATCAATATCAATCATGGCAATGCCATCATATTTCCTATGCCACCTTGAGTACAAGTCTTTATCAAAATAGATTGCGTGTCTAGTCATTTAATTCTGATTCCATAATAGCTAAACCTAGTTGCCTTGCAATAAGAGGTACAATAGAATTACCTAAAGACTTTATTCTGTTGGTTCGATCTTTGTCCAATTCATAGGATAACCCATCAGGAACTCCACAAAGTTTGGATTGAGTTTGCCACCATGTCTCCTTGCTTGAGCTTCCAGACACTTCGATGCTTGTGTGTTGCCTTTTAGTCTGTATTTGTGTTCGCTGTTTGTTGGTGTTGGTAGCATTTTCTTTTTCTCCAAATACAGCATCGCATCCGATAGTTTTGCTCCGAATGTCATGTTCGGTTTGTTTTTCTTTCTCAGAATAAAACCCCCAGATTTCGTTTGCTCCACTCTCTTTGATTGCTCTCCCCCTTCCTCGCAATTTACTGTCGGAGTTGGAAACATCCTCACTGCTAGTGGCAGAGGTGTTCCCCCTTGTTTGTATTTCTTTGTTCTCTCTGATGCTGAATCTTGAGTTGGAGTTGGCAATAATCCAGACCCTTTTTCTTTGATGCCACGCACCGATGCCTGAAGCTGGAATAATAAGACATTGGACTTTGAAACCTTCTTTTTCCAAATCAGTTTGCACCTGTCGGAGTACCATGCCGTCTTGGATGTTAACAATGCCTTCAACATTTTCCCCAATGAACCATCGAGGTTTACATTCTCTGACGATTCTAATAGTTTCATCCCAGAGGTATCTATCGTCATCTGTTCCTTTTCTTTTTCCTGCGACTGAGAAAGGTTGACATGGGAATCCCCCAGTAACGACATCTGCTTTGTATTTATCTCCTTTGACATTTCTGATCTCACTTTCTATTGGTATGTTATTAAAATTTTTCTTTAAAACTTTTTGACAGAACTTATCTTTTTCTACAAATCCTATGGTCTCAAAATATCCTGTGCTTTCTAAACCTAAACTAAAACCACCGATACCAGAAAATAAATCTAATAATTTTAATTTCATTAAAGATGAATGTTATTTAGTTCTAACGATTTATCTTTACCATAATAATTAGCTTCCCCCTCACGATCTAGTTTTTCCCAAGCTGATATAATTTTAATAATCTTGTCGGGGAAAATTTTGTAATCAGGGAAATCTCTATTCTTCCACTTAATTAAAATTTCCATTGGCTCTTGATCGAATAAACTAATATTCCACTTCCTATCTTTACAAATAGCAAAAAGCTGTTCGGCAAAAATTCGGTTATGACATTTCTCTACCTTTTGATACTGCTGAAATGTTGTCCGATTAATCTTAGCCATAGTCTCTTGGCTTAAGTTGTGCCATATCCTATGTAGAATAAGAACTTTTGAAATATTCTTATTCGTGGAATAATTATTCCAATTCTTTCTTCCTGATCTCATTGTTTTTCTTCCTTTCCTTTAGTTGTTTTTCTGTGTATGCGTCTATTTCTATTATAGTTTTTAAAGTATCGACTTCCTTTTTCAGCTCCTCAATAGTTCTTTCTAAATCATTTTCTCCTCTCAGTTTATCAGATTTTAAAACTTTCATTTCCTTTTTTAATCTCTTTAACTTATTATTAAGTTCGCTTTCCTCAAACATTCCTGCGTTGGTCATTCTTTTTCCTTAACTTTTTTAAGGTTTTCATATATATGTTTTTTTATATCTTTCTTAGTTTTTACAATGGTAAGCATATCAGCACCACTATAGGCTTTGGAGTAAGCATTTTGACTAATAGCAATACTTGACCCACTCATAAGCATTGCAAATTCTGTACAGCTAGTACATAAACTCAAAATAACACACACCAAAAATAGTTTCTTAAAAATTTGCATCTCTTAACCTACTTATCATTTCATTAATTTGATTAGCTAATTTTTTATTATCTTCCTTCACTTCATTCAATTCTTTTTTTAATGCTCTCATTTCAGGACTATTAATTCCAACTGCTTTAACAAGAGAAGTTTCTAACTCAGCTTCTTGCACTCTCTTGGTTAAATCCTCAACTTGCTTTGTTAAATCTGTCATTTCAAAACCTCTATCTTTTTAATTACACCTAAAGGAAAACAAGTAAGACCCCCAACAGCTAAACCATTTTCATCTTTAGAAAAAGAACTAAACAACCATAACTTATCTTTAGTTTTTTTATAAATGTAACCTACATCAGAACAAGTGGCGATGTCGTGATTAAGAATATCATCTTCGCTAGTCCAGGCTTCGTCAGAGCTGCAAATGTCCCACCAAATAATTTTAACTCTTTTATATTTAAACTTTGCTTTCATTCCACCAACTTTTATAAAGGTCGTCAATTTTAACTTTACCTTTGGTAACTTCTAATATCTTCTTTACCATTGTTGGGTTAGGAAATCTTTTTATCTTAGAAGTTAAACACCATCGTTGAACAGATGTGCCTGGATTTTGTACCCCTTTAATACCTAGTTCTTGACCTAAAATATAATAGGAGAGTTTTTTTTCTTTACGATATTCTTCGAGTGTCATTTAATTCCTTTCATTGTTTATCTAATTCGTATCTATATATTAGATATTATTTAGTTTGACAAGCAAAAAATAAATCATTATAAATGTGGAAAACGAAAGGGAAATATGCAATTAAAAAACTTAATTATATCTAAATTAAATAATGGTCAAGGTAACGACCATTTTAGTCCATCACAACTAACCAATAAACCTATCGCATGGTGGATGACAAAATATCTACTATCATCACAAGACGACAGAAGAAAATCTTTAGCAAACTATAAAATGCACTATGGAAATTTAGTCGGCAACACAAGTCAGCACTTAATTTGTAAATATATTTTTAAAGGTGCAGAACGACAAGAAATAAAAGATAGAATTTATGAAACTATTTATGAGCATGAGTTAAAGCAAATCAATAAGAATAAACCAAGAGATGAAAAAGATGAGGATTGTAGAACACATATGCTAGAGTATTCTCATCAAACCATTACACAAATTTTAAAAGCAGTTAAAAAAATCTTTGGTAAAGATAGTGTTCAAGGGGAACGATATGTTCACGACCAACCTGATAATTTATTTTTACCTATCATAGGTCGTATAGATTTTGAATCAGCTAATAAAATAGCAGAACTTAAATCCAAGCCACCTTATTTTAGATTACTTAAAACAGGATTAAAAGGTTATACACAAAAACTTCCTACCGAACCTCAGATTGACCACATTGCTCAGCTCTCTTTTTATTGGCATTGTGCAAAGAAGAAACCTTTTTTATTTTATGTGAATGAAGAAGATTATAAAATCTTTGATGAATTTACTGATGAATATTTAGAGCATTGCTATCAAACTTATATTGTTAAAAAAGCAAAAACCATTCAAAGATTATTAGAAGCATCTAAAGGAGACGCATCAATAATGGCAGACTTAGTTGAAGCACCTGATATGAAACATTATTTATATAGTGATTTAACTGAGCATCAACAACAACAAATCAATAAACTATGGGGAATATAATATGAAAACAAATATATACCAAAAACTTCATAAGGCTTCTTGCGAAGCAGGTGGAGTAGTCAAAGGAAAAAAAGTACCTGGAATGCACTTCAATCCTTTGCAGCACGATGAAGTTCAAAAGGTTGCTATGCAAACTTTATTAAACAACGATCTTTATCCTGTGTGTACTTACGAAAGTGAAATCAAGGAATCATTTGTTATGATAACTTGCAACATGAAGATACACGATGTTTCTGATCCAACAGCTTTCATTGAAATTAATGGATGTTCAGCGATGGGAAATTTAGATAAGTTTGGAACAGGTAATGGAATGTCTTATGCTAAAAAGTATGCGTTCCTTAATGCTCTCAATTTAAAAACAGGTTTAGATAATGATGATGGTTATAAAACCAAACCTTTTGAAAAACCTACTCACAATATTCCAAGAGTAACAGCTAAAACTAAAGCTACTACTAATGGTACAAGTCATAGCTACCTAGATGATAAAGTAGATGTGGAGATGATTAAGGATCATTTAAAAAATGCTCAGCATATTCCTAGATTAAATTATCTTATGAATACAGCATACAAAAATGAAATTAATCATTTATTAAAGAACAATTTACGAGCTTATCGGCAAGTCACAGACATTGCTGAAAATCGTGAGTTGATATTAAACAATCAATCTAAAATAGATTGAATATAAAAAAGGAGAAAACAAATGAGTGATAAGCTATATATAAAACTTGTCCCTAACAACAATAAGACCGCTGCTAATCAACCGAGTTGGGTAGCACCGATTAATCCTAAGTCTCCCGAAGGGAAGCAATGGAGAATTGGAGCCAAGATAGGCGATGCTTGGTATAGTCAAGCTGCCTTTGATGATGTGGCTGAAGATGGAACACCAACAGGGGGTATTAATGTGGTATTAACACCTAACGAGAGTAAACCTAGTAGTGGTACATCAGGGAATTTTGCACCACAAAATAAAGGGTTTGGAAACAAGCCGAGTTATGGTAATAAACCTAACTATAGGTAATAAGTAATTATTATTTATTTTCTTGGTGGGGTTTTTTCTTTCTTAACTCCCTTTCGATAGTTTTCCCCGCCAGGATTAAAAAAAAATATGAAAATCACAGAATTAGATCAAGAGATTGAAAAGAAGATTATCAATGATCGTGAAAAAGATTATGGTAATTATCAGGAAAACTTTACTTTATTAGCTGAGATGTTTACGATTATCTTATATGGTAATCTTAAAAAGGTTATTAAACCTCATCAAATAGGTCAACTTATGATGGCTTTAAAGCTGTTTAGAACTACCAAAAATTTTAAGGCGGATAATTATATAGATTTAAGTATATATAACAAGATGACTAAAGAGGTACACAAAAAAGAGGTTGCCAAAAAGGATAAAGTATGACTATATACAGAAGATTAAGACATGGTGAAGCAGGTTTTACAGAAGTAGAGCTCTTTGATGATGTCAATAAGGCTGCAGACCCTAGTGCTAAAGGGAAATTTGTAGAAATAAAAGTTGATACAATTAAATACAACTTTTTAAAAGTGAAAAAGGAGAAAGATGAGCAAGTTGAAAACTCGTCTGCAAAGGTACAGGGATCTTCAGGACAAGAAACACCAGAAGTACCTGGAAGCAAAGCAAAAAGTAAATAAGTATCAACAAGATTCTTATAGATTGCTTTGGAAAATTGAGCAGACAAAAGAATTATTGATGGCTAAGTAGCAATCAATATACAAATTGGAAAAAAAAATAAAGAAAGGTATAGGGGAGTTGTGACTTCAGCACAAATTTTTGCAGAATTAAGGGTAGCTCTCAGAGCTGGACACTATCGTGAACTGTCTCATTTTGAAAAAAATATTTATAAAAATGCTTTTAGGAATGGTTATAAGTTAGCCAAGAAACACACCAAGAAAACTATTCATTATATTAGAACCAATAAAATTATAAAAAAGAAGAAAGATACTTCTTTTAATAAACCTCACAAAGGAATGATTGATAGCCTTATCAATAAGGTTTGTATTCGTTTAGAAGTTCATAAAGATCAAGTCTTAGGTAAATGTCGTAAAGGTTATTTGGTTCGAGCAAGAAGTCTTATTCATAATGTATTAAGAGAAAAATATTATATGAGTTTACCTATGATTGGTCATTACTTTAATCAAGATCATACTACTGTATTAAATTCAGTTCAGATGAAACAAAATAAGCGAAGATTTTGGAAAGAAAATGAAACGATTTGGAAAGACTTTGAAACTTTACTTAACGATTAAGATAAGTATCAAAGCACAACTCATCTACTCCATTGTGGCAAAAACTTTTTCTTTCAGCATTAACAATCCAACCCCCTGTATCAGAATATAATTGTTTATTACACACCTCACAGTAACCACAAAACACAATTTTATTTTTTGGTTTAACCCATGTTTTTTTTTTCATTATGCTCCCGTTAATTCTTTACAAGTAAACTTTATATAAATTAATTCTTTATTAACTGTTTGTCTACCTAACTCTTTTGTTTTATCAAGAGCTTCTTGATAACCTGTGTTCATGCAATCGTACCATGAGTTATGCTGCGAAATAGAAACAGGATCTTGACACATATCGTGCATAGCAGAGCAAAAGATTATTACTAAAACAATCTTCATGGCTTACCATTTTTTGCAAGACCAATAACCAGCACTTAATATACTTTTTTTAGTATCACACTTATGTCTTGCTCTAAAACTTTTACGTCTTTTGGGATCAGATTTTTTAATAGTCATATTAGCATCACCATACCTAATAAGTTTTACTTGATCTCCAGATTTAGCTAAAACAGAAAACTTTTTAGTTTTAGTTCTATCGTTTTTGGGTTTGTTATAGCCTGAAAAAGTTTCTCCTCTATAATTAATGCTCATTTATTTTTCCATTCCTTATAACCTTTAATCCATTCTTTATTGGATGTGCGTTTAGATTTATTTTTGCCACACTTACAACGAGGTGCAAATAGATTATTAATCCAATCATGGAATTGATCTATTAGATCACAAAATTTTAATATTATATTATCAATCATTATTATTCTTTATTATCCTGAGAATAACATAAAAATCATACTAGCCATACCTGCAATTAAAGTTCCAACAGATACTAAAAGAATACTTTCTACTCTATTAATTTGTTGCTCTAATTTGAGAATTTTATCATGAGTTTGCTTTTGCATAATTCTGCATAGCTTTTCATGTGATTCTATTTTTTGTAGTGCGTCTTGTTTAATCATTTTTTATTCTGTTGGTTTTGGCAATATAAAATCTTTTGGTGGTATTTTCAAGAATTTATCTTCTTTAGGATAAGTAGGATCAGCAAAGATAGTTAATAAACATATCAAAATAATAAGCACCGCAGTAAAAGTATAATTCATCCTGGCAATCTCCTATATCCATTTTTCCATTCTGTAGCTATACCAACCTGTAGCTATATATTTTGTTTCTGTTTTGGACGTTATTCCTCGGTGTGTTGTTGTCCAATCTGTTCCCCATATTAAAGTTAAGCCTGTCTCTGGTTTTATTTTTAATTTTTGATAATAAAATTCTGTTTCTCCGCCATCTTTAATATCATTAAGATAAGTCATAAATGTTAAGTGTCTATTAACAGTCAAACCTCCTGTTCTTTCAAAATGTCTTTTAAAATATCCCTCTTCAGGATTATATCTCTGTAATCTCAAGTTCTCCGTTATACCCCATCTATCTTGGTTAACATGACAGTATTCAAACTTCTTTTTATATTTTTCAAGAACTTTATTTAATTCTTGGTAATAACTTAAAATTTCCTCATCATGATTTCGAGTATCAATACAAACGTCTGTAGATAATTTTTCTTTTCTATTAATTCCAGGTTTTCCCTTAACACCTATAGTTCCCGCTCTCTGATTAGAAGAGTTCTCAAAATATTTTATTAAATTAGTACACACTTTTTTATTGATATACCACCCACATATAAAATATGGTTTTTTATTAACTGAATGTGATTTCATTTTTTCATTCACACATACCCCCAATGAATTGACCACTATGAACCCCTTTAGTTTTTAAAATCCATTGGTTATTCTGATCGTCAAAGGTAGCGATTTCTTCTCTTACTTGATCTATTAAAGTAGCACAATTTTCTATGCCTTTAGGAAAGTTCATATAAACAAGATTGAGATTACTGGTTGTTTTAAATTCAGCTTCACCTTGTAATAAAAATATAACTAATAATTTTGACATTATCCACCTTGACCTCTATATTTTTTAAAAGAACTTTTTTTATTTTTATTCATTGATGACATCTTAGGTCGCCTTCCTATGCTAGTACTTTTTGCTATTTTTACGTGCTTTGGTTTGTTTGGATCTAATTTTGTTCTTGCCATATTTACCTGTTTGCTGCGATAATAAACTTACTTTCTTCTTATATTGTTGAGCAAAGGATGTCATTATATTTTTCATTTATATTTTTTCTCCCAAATTTCTTTTTGAGACAAACCTAATTCATCTTGTTTTTGTTTAGTAGTGTGGTCAATTTCATTTGTATTAATCGTCTCAACCAAAGCATAACGATAAACTTTTTCATTAGTTCCCCATTGAAAATGAACTAAAAATCTTGGCTCGTTATAACGATCTATGTGTCTTGAATCAAATTTGGTTAAAGTCATTTTGATAATCTATTATTTTATTTCTAGAACTTTAAGTATCTTTTTTCTACCTTGATATATCTCTGTCTCAGCTTTTAATTTTTTGCAGCTCATAAGAACAGTATCAGGATTTATTTCTCTCATGGCAATCCTCTTACTTTTTAAGCATGAGGACATTGTATCTTTATAAGTGAACTCAATCATGTTTCCATTCAGAAACATTAATAAAGCTACTACTACTTCAGTCATTAATATGTTTTTTTTCCATTAGCTCTTACTTTATCTTTTAAACTTTCTATATCTACTAAAGCCTTTTCTAATTGCTTATTTAGAAATTCAATATTTACTTTATTTGTCATATTTTGTTCTTGTGTTTTTTCTAACTTTTCTACAGTTTTGTATAAATCTTCAACCAACATAAATTGTTCTTGGTCAGTCGGAAGTTGTTCTGATTTTTTTAATAAGTCTGCTTGAAATAATTCTCTTGATGTTTCAAGTGATGTAAGTCTGCCAGTTATCTCTGTATAGGCAAAGATACCCATAGCAACTGCACCAATAATACCAATCATATTTTTGATTGGCATACTTACTGATGTTTTATCTGATACTTTCATTATTTTTTTCTCATAATGTCTGCACCTTTAAGACCATAAATAGCAGATATAACCCCTATAAATATAGCTTGATACCAATAAGGAAGGTTTTGGAAATACTCAAAAAATAAATCTAACTTTGCACGAATATCAGGATCGTCAGAGAAAACAGAATAAGCCAGTAGCAACATAGGAATGGATATAAGAATGAGAACAAACTCATCTTTCCAACCATTATCATTACTTTCAATAATCTTTGCTTTATATTCAAGTTCACCACTACTCATCTTCTGTGCATGACGCATTTGTGCATCAGCCATTAACATTTTTGTTTGTTGCTTTTTTTTATATATATGACTTCCAGCTTGAACTGCAAGTTTAATCGCACCTAACCACATTATACTATCACCTCATTTCCCATCTTATCATATTTGTAATTGATCTCAGGTAATTCATTTTCATAAGACTTACCATCGAAGGTTAAAACTTTTTTTCTATTGCTACCTTTTTCATTATAACTCACGTGTATCCACCCCGCATTTTTTTCTGTTGGTTTATAAAACTCAAGGATTAATTGATCATAATCACAGTTATCTTTAATCCAATGTGCAACTTTAAGATTGTGAATACCTGCTATTTCAAAGTCAACTGCTTGACCTTTGGTGTGCTGTGACGAATCACTTGATCCTAGTTTACGATTAACCTCTAAGGATCTAAAACCACTATTAATCATAATAGGTTTTTCAAACTTAGCTCTCACAGGCTCTAGTATTTCATAGCAAATGTTTTCTAAGTTCTTAACCTCACCTGATCCTGGAGTATTACTTAATCCATTTCTTGCTGCAATTTGACTTCTTGTAAATTCTTCTAATTTAAAATGTTTAGATAGTTGCATAAATAATTTTTACCTTTAGTTTTTTTTGTTCCTTAGTTCTTCCTCTTGAAATAAAAGATCCAATTCTTTTTCTTTCATAGCCATCTTTAGCTTTATAATTTGACTTTCTATAATTTTTACTTTTAACATCATAAGCACTATACTCACCTGTAATTAAATTTAAAGTCACAATATCCACAGGTCCTAAACCACCTAAAGGTGTAAAGACTACAATATTTGCGTCTTTTGCAAAGGTAAGTTGAGCAATAAGTTCATTTACTAAGCCTACATTTGCAGTTTTTCTTTTACGCATCAAATTGTTTAGCTATAAACTTTTTAATTTTATTTAACAGTTTACAAAACCAACACATCATGGATCTCTCCTATTATTTGGGGTATTTATCTTTGGTTACTTTAATTGCATCTTTCCAATCACAAATGCCATTATGATAAATGTCATCTAATTGGTATAATTCTTTTATATTTATATCCTTAGTAAATTTTTTCCAAAAAGTTTTAGAAGAATAATCATTATATTCCTTATTAGTTAATATATTGGTATTAGTATTGCTTTTTTTAATTGACTTAGAAACATTAAACATTCCCTTTAATCCATAAAGTTTTTCAACTTCTTTATGTGGATCAATAGAAATAATATTATTTAAGTCGTGTAAATAAGAAGGTTGATTAATAAAATCATAAATCTTATTAAGTGTTTTTTGAGTTTGTTTTACTAAAGAATTATATTCTATAAATAACAAACAATCTTTAAATTTTGAATTATAAGTTTTTTGTAAATCTGTTAATGCGTTTTGAAATCTATTATTTTTTAAAGCATCTTCATTCCATAATTTCTTATTTTTAAGATGCAAAGTTTTATAAGAAGCCACAATTTCCTCTATATTACGTACACAACAAATAATTTTTGGATATATTCCAAAGATTTCTTTATACATTTTAATATTATCTATTGATTGCCAAGATCGTCTTTTATCAATAACAATAGGTTTATTAGTAAGTTCTGAAAAGTAAGATTGAAATAATTTTTTAAGAAAAGGAATTTTAATTTTCTGCATTTTATTTCCCATAAAATCTTCAGCATAAGATGCTTCATTCCAAATAGAATAATTACGCCATAGAATTTCTACAAAAGAAGATGTGTGGGGAATATAGAGATTGGGATTTTGACTTAATAAAGTTCCTAGTAATGTTGATCCACTTCTAGGTAATCCAGCTAATAAAAATAATTGTTTCATTATATAACTGCTTTCCAATTTTTATTAGATTCTTCCCATTCATAATAAACAGAGCCACCATTGGCTACCGAATCATTTGGCAATTCAACTGGGGGATTCCATCTACAAGTATCTTCGTCAAACACCCAAGAGTTATAAGGCTTTATTCCAATAAACGCATCTTTTTGATCGTCATAGTGAAATCCTATTCCTGCATAATTTTTTCTAAAAGGTGTTCCTCCTAATATATGAGTTCCTGCATGAGTATTATAAGAAGTTTGTTTCCAAACATCATTTGTTTTGTAAAGATTATTTAAAAAATCTATTCCAGCTTGTTCTGTTGTAGCAATATCATTTGATACGACTTCAATTTTTTCAACAATATTTCCTATTGTTAATTTTGCAAAATGTGCCATTATGTTGTTAAACTCCCTGATCCTGTAAATGTTACAATAGTATCAGATCCACTTGTGGTAACTGTTGGTGAACCAGATGTTGTTCCTGAATATTTTGCTGTCAACATTCTAAAAATAACAACTCCTGAGCCTCCTACTCCACCATTAGTATTATGACCTCCACCACCAGAACCTCCTCCAGTATTAGCTGTTCCATTTGCACCTGTTCCAGCGCCATTTCCAGCACCTCCGCCATCTGAAGCCGCTCCAGCAGCACCTCCTCTTGAAGCTCCTCCACCTCCTCCTGATCTTCCAACAGTAGATCCAGTTATTGCAGAATCTTCTCCTGCTCCTCCAGCTCCTCCTGTACTTGCATTTGGAGTATCTGAGCCATTAGCACTAGCTCCTCCGCCTCCAGCACCAGCATAAGGTGAGCCTGTATTTCCAGCTCCATCTCCTCCATCAAATCCTTGTGCGGCAGTTCCAGTTCCTGGAGTTGTAGAATTAAAACCTGCTCCTCCACCACAACCACCATTTCCACCATTTGAACCATGTGATCCAAAGCCTCCACCTGCGGAAGTAACTGTTGTTTGTCCAGTAGCAGCTATTGAAGAATCAGCACCTACATTTCCGTTTTGACCACCACCAGTTGTTGCTGCACCTCCAGCTCCTATTGTAACTGTAATTGAAACTCCTGGATCAACTGTCCATGCAGTTTCACTTGATGAACCTCTACCAGAGGTTTCAGAGTTATAAGAATTTCTATATCCGCCACCACCACCGCCAGCACCACCTTGTGATCCTGCTGAACCTCCTCCACCAATAACTAACCATGATAAAGTGTAAGTTTGTGGTGTTTCAAAAGTTACATCATCATCTGTAATTGGAATCCAACCTTTTGTTGCATCCACATAAACAATGTGTACGGATTGTCCAGCGGTATTATAAACTGGATTGGGACTTGTATTTCCTTGAAACTTTAAAGAATTTTGATTTATTGTAAGTGCATTTGTTCCCCAATTTCTAGCATAATCAGAAAATATAATTTCATCTCCAGCCGAAGCTGATCCTGGAAGTGTAACTGTGCAAGCATTTGAAGTTGTATTAATTGGATAAGCTCTACCTGCTACTGCGGTTAAAGTTGAAGCTGTATGAACAGATTGCCAAGCAATACCAGCATAAGATGCTGACCAACTTATATCTGTTCCATCTGATGTTAATACTGTAGCAGCACCACCTTTAGTTAAAATTGATGTAACTGCACTAGCATTACCATAAATAATACTTCCTCTGCTTAAAGCATCTAATTTATTTAACTCAGTTGAAGTAGAAGCTAAAACTACATCTTCATTTATTTTTGGTGATGTTAAAGTTTTGTTTGTTAAAGTCTGTACCCCATCTGTAGAAACATCCCCAGAGCCATCAGCACCAGAATATTGAAAGTGTACTCCAACACCATCTGTGTTTGAAAATGTACCAGAACTAACTACATGAGTTACTGGAACTTTAGTATATCCAGAAGCATCTGTTACAGCTCCTGAAACTTTAAAGGTAGCATAAGTAGATGCTGTTCCTTCTTTAGTTACAGTTACAATTCCTCTTGCAACTGCATTAGTTATATCATCCCATGATTGAACGTAACTTGATATATCAGCAGAAGCATCATCTGCATCATCTACATATAAAATAGAAACACTAGATAGTGTTCCATTGTTAAAAGCTATTTTTCCTGCACCTGGATCAGCATCACTTGTTGCCGAACTCCAAGTCATTGAAAGTTGTGAGTTAGTACCAGAAGCTCCCGTAGAGCCTGTTGATCCTGTACTTCCAGTAGAACCTGTTGATCCTGTATCTCCTTTTAATCCTGTTCTTGTAAAGTGTACTGATAATTCATCAGTAGCACTAAAAGTATTGTTACTTGCTAAGTGAGCAACTGTAATTTTGTTGTAGCCACTAGCATCTGTTACAGCAGCAGTAATTTTAAATCTTGCGTAAGTTTGACTATCGTTAATATCTACAATGTGTAAAAATCCTTTAATGGTAGAAGTTGATGATCCCCAAGTTTGAACATCTGTTGCTGTACTAGCACCATAAGCATCCGCATCATCTATATATATTTCTGTAGCCGATGCGTAAGTACCATTATTGAATGCTATTTCTCCAGCACCAGGATCGGCATCTGAAGTTCCTGTGTCAAATTTGTAATAGTAACCTGGTATTGCACCATCTTCACCTGATGAAGTAAATGCTACCCAACATTTATCATTTAAAGCAAATGTACCTGCACTATCAATGTAAACTAAAGAAACTTTTGTGTAACCAGTAGCATCTGTAACTGCACCAGTAACTTTAAATACCATCCAAGTATCTAATGATTGTGCTTTGGTAATTCTTATTCTTCCTCTGTTAGTATCGTTACCTGTAACATCATCCCAACTTTGTACCCATGCTGAAATGTCTGTGCCATTGTATTCTAGGTCATCAAAATAAGCTATTGTTGCACTAGCAATCGTAGCATTATTTAATCTAAAAAATCCTGCTCCAGGATCTGCGTCAGCAGTAGTTGTTGAATATTGAAACATTGCACTATCTCCACCTGAAGGTAAAAAGTCTGCAACTGTTGTTAATACATTTCCTGTGCTGTCAAATCCTAATGCTTTAGATGCTCTACTTGCTGCACTATCTGTAAATTCTGGTGTTGTAATTGAGTTGGTAGCAGATACTTTAAATGATCTATTCAACTCTTCTTGCATTTGTTGTGTAGTCATGGCTGCACGATCCAAACCCTCTTCATGGCTCTCCGCAGGGAATGGATCATTAGCAATATAATCTATTGCTTGTGTTTGCGGGACTTCTCTAATCA
>Ga0099797_100909_pt1 | contig 17200 bp, 14 predicted proteins | sample Uncmet_Sort48C_1_FD_89871 | JGI IMG/M metagenome (GOLD analysis project Ga0099797, IMG submission 89871) | Marine eukaryotic communities from CALCOFI LINE 67, Pacific Ocean - C012_Sort48C_1 | ecosystem: Environmental > Aquatic > Marine > Oceanic | place: Pacific Ocean: Monterey Bay | collected...
GATCAAAATGGAGCTGCAGAGGCCAAGTGCACAATCAATACATCAGGTAATATTGACACTTTGGGCACACTTGATGTGGATGGACTTGCAACATTCTCGGCACCGAGTGGCGGCAATGCTGTTGTTGTTGAATCTGGTGATGTGAAGTTCAGGTACGATTTGGTGAACACAGTGTACAAGGTTAATTTCGATACAGCTGACTTGATGACCCTAACATCCCCTGGTCAAAGTGTTGTTCTACAAGAAACAAAGGCTAGTGCCTGTATTGAGATGACAACTGCAAATAGTGCTCTTGGAACACCCACTGTTCCTTCACTTGTATTGCATAAAGGAGCATCACTTACTGTGAAAGAGTCAAGTGCATCAAACTTCTTCACAGTGGATGCCACTGCTAAAATAGTAGAGATGCGATGTGCACAAACAGCGTACATGCAAATACACAATACAGCAGATGTTGCGTTTCGGGTTTCTCAAAATGGTGACTTGCAATCACTGGGCAGTATTGAATTGTATCCTGCTACAACGAGTGGCCATCCTTTCGACAGCTCTGACTCATTCTACGACGAAAATGCAAGCCCCAAATTCTCCGTTGATAACCAGACCGGAAACACGGTAGTTGAAGGCACACTTGATGTGACCAACAAATTAACAGTCACCACTGGTAATGTTCAAGTCACTGCAGGTGAGGTTGACATTCAGAATAAGAGATTCTGGGTCCCTGCTTCAGCAAGTGATGCAGATATGGCCTGTTTCAAAGGTGACCAACCTGTGCAGGTAAAGAATGCTGCAGGTGTGTCAAAATGGAAGGTCACAGGTTCAACAGGAAGTGTGCACATGTATGACGGTTCCAATCTGATAATGCGCTCGGCACAGGGAAATACAACTGACAAGCTCTCATTGTATGGAGCCACAGGGAATGTGACCATGGCCAGCACTGGTACACTTCATATTGGGCCAACTGGTACTGCCAACTTTGCAGTGACGGGGAGCAATGGAAACATTACAACCAAGGGTACAGTCGATGTGGATGGCAAGACAACATTGAAAACAAACAGTGGTAGTCTCGAAATCGAAAGCGGAAATTTGCAGGTAACACAAATTGGAACAGCACATAAGTTTGCAGTTTCTTCAGGTTTGCTTGGTAAATTCTTGCAGGCCAATGGTGCAAATGAATTGTTCAGTGTTGCATATGTTAACGACGCTGCATCTGAGGTAACAAAATTCTCTGTTTCGGGACAACACGGCCATACTAGCATTCATGGTGGAAATCTCACTGTTACACAGGAAGACACAAGCAAGGTGCTTTTCCGAGTGCATCAAACTGAAAATGCAGCAGTGCGAATCATGGGTATTACAGCGAATACAGCATTTGTGATTAGAAACCAGGGTGATACTGAGGACAAGTTCAGCGTTGTTGCCAATTCTGGTGCACTAGTTCATAAAGGCACATTCACACACAGCAACGGTACGATGACTGTGGAGTCCAAATTTGAAATTAGTTCTGCTCCTGATAATAGGAAATTAGTTGTAAACTGGGAAGATGATGATGCTGACACTGACATGAACAAGTTTATGAAAATTTTTGCCGATACAAGCCATGTTGTTCTTGGAGGCACAGATGAAGTACTGAAGATGACAATTGGTACTGACTCTGGAATAATTAAGACATCAGGCAACGTTGTCTTGAGAAATTCGCTTGGAGGATCAGGCGTGGATAAGTGCACTATTAGTGCGTCCACAGGCAGTATTACCACAGCAGGTAGTATCACTATGGAATCTTCTGGTGTCTTCAAGATACAGAATGCTTCCACTTCACCCTCGGTCACCAAGTTCGAGATTACTGGCTCGTCAGGAAATGTTGCAACTGAAGGTACAATTGCAGTGTGCACAAATAAGTGGAAGGTCCTTGTGGATGGTTCAGTTTACCAACGTGAGAAGTTTGAGATTGGTGATGGTACAAACACCAAATTCCAGGTTACGGCTGGTGGCAACACAACCATAAACGGTGGTTATTTCAGGGTGATGGATAATGCAGGTACCAGTCAGATCTTCAAGGTTTGCCAGCCTGATAACGACAACGCCAATGGAAAGGTGGAGTTTGGAGGAAATTTGGCTCTTGATGGGGATCTGAGAATAGGTACTATCAATAATGAAGCTGCATTCCATGTGGAAAGTGATGGTGATACAACAATTAGAGGTGGTGATGTGACACAGTATGATGCCTCTGGGGCACTGACATTTCAGCTGCAAGCTCAAAGTACTCATATGCACATGTATGGTACATCTACGGTCACAGGTGCATTCACTGGTCTGAGTTCAGGTCAGTTCACTGGTAACATCAGTGCTGCCAATATGCTTGTATCCTCTGATGAGCGTCTCAAGCACCGTATTACTGAGATCTCTGGAACCCAAGCCATCCAGATGTGCTGTGAAATGCAGGCATACAATTTCGAATGGCGCGATCCAGTCAAACATGGCGAAGGGAAGAGTTTTGGCTTTCTTGCACAGAAGATCATTGATGTTCACCCTGCACTGGTTAGGACAGCTAGTGATGGGTATTACAAGGTTAATTACGATATTGTGTGTGCACTTGCCACCACTGCCATCAAAGACTTGCAGGATCAGGTGAGGCTACTCCGTGAGGAGCTGGTTGAAGTGAGGAGTGCAAGTGCCTTGGCAGTTGAACTGGCTGAATTGAAAGCACACGTGGCTGAACTCAAAGCTGCAGGTGTTGCTCTTGCAAGTACAACATCAGATGATGCTTCATCATGTACAGTGGCATGAATTGCCAAAACATATAAATTAATATGCATTTACATTTTCTGACATTGCTGCTCTCTCAATGTCAGAATACCTGTAATAAAATCTCATTCTAAACATTCAAAGCAACAAAGTCCCAATAAATCTCGTTGAAATCTAAGTGTATGTTCCATTGCCTTATGGGGTTCCATTTTGGTATCCAAAATAGATTTTTTAGCCCACAAAGATTTTTCCATTTTTGCTTGTGTACACTAAATGATTTCCGCACATGAAAAGTTACCCTGGCATGTGAATGTTATGATTGGCAATTATGTGAACCAGCTGCACATTGTCGAACAGATGCAAAACTTTGCAACTGTGCTTGAAATGGTGAAAAGTGCTGGAGTTTCACCAAATGAAGATATGCCAGAATTACTGGATATTACAACAGGCCTGGTAATCATTGAGGCACGCGGGTGGTCGAAGCGAGTCTCAGAAGCTCTGTCAAACATTGCACAAACCCACAAATTATTTTCTTGAATTGGTTGTTAAATATGAATGGAGAACATTTACGCATTTCAATGCAGGATCTGCATGGAGGCGCATTATTTTCGAAGACATATATCAAAGAGCAGAAAAGCTAAGAACAGTTAATTCAATCATGAGACGAGAAATATACCCTCAGCAGATATACTCAATGAGAAAACAGACTGGTACTCAGCTGAGTGGTCCAAAGTTACATCCATGGCCAAAATACTGGAGCGAAATGCCTCATAACCAAAAATGGTCTTTTACAGGACGTAAAAGGCAAAGGGGGGATGGGGTGGACGATGGTGACTTTTAATCAATAGTTTTTTTTTCACTCTCATTCCGGAAATATGCTTAGAATACACAAGTCACACCTCAATTCACCTGCATTGAAAAAGTGCTCACTGTTCCCATTCAAGAACCGACAAGCCACATGTGCATGTAGCAACACCATTTGTATGCATACCAGATACAACATTTATGTTGCATTTGGCAGCATGATCAGCGAACATCTGCTGTTGAGGTGTGCAAGGGAGTTGTAAGGCGACAGTGGCAGCCGAAGTTTTACAACATGCCATATGAGCACATGGTAACCTTGGGTTCATGTGAATATGCACTTCACATGAAGCAATTAGTGCACCCATGAGATACATTTTTTCAAGTACATTTGTCTTGGCATATATGGAAACACCATTCATACATGGCATTCGTATGTACCAGATTGTTTTTGTTCTTGATAGCATCCTTTGTGTTTGCACAGACAAAAGTTGGTTCCATAATTGCTGAAATACATTTAATCCATACCTCAGTTGTGATTGTGATTGACATCCAATTAACATACAATTTCTCGGATTCTTAATCGTTATGTGTGGGAACCCAGAGTACAGGATGCCGTCCATGTACATGTCACCATCGATTTCCACTTCGTTGAATATGAACGGGATTGCACATGTTGCTGTTAGTATATCCACAAGCACTATATGTGGGTGATGTGCGGAGTCAAACACCTGTGTGACACAAGAGCGACTTCTACCAACAAGAATGTGTATTCGCTTCCCACTGATCTTTTGTAAATGCCCCAGCATTGTTACTCCTTCAGGTAGAAGAGTTTTAATGATGGTACGCAAAGATTGGTTTATATATTTGCGCAGCCACGGACACACAATGGCACCTCCCATTGCATTGTGCATAAATTTACATGCTTGGGCAATCTGGGGTTTTTGAATTTCGAGAAGGATTTGTTTGAAGTTGTTATGCACAGCAAAGATTGTTGCCACAAGAGCACCAAACGAAAAGCAGTAGATAGACTTGAGATTACACAACATTCCAGTTTCAAGAAGGTACTGCAAAGCACCCACACTATGGACAGTGCTCATTCCGTTCCCTTCAATGCAGAGTGTTTCAATCATATTTGTGTACCATCACAACATAAAAAAATGGGCACACTTTACACTTGTGTCTAATTTTTTTATCTCTGTCAACATAAACATCAATGGGAGCTGCTAAGGCAGTTGTAATAACTGTCTCAGTTTTAGTAGTGCTAATAATTTGTTCAGTAGGGGCAACCCTTTTCTTCAAAGAGCCTTATTTTTACTTCAAGTTCCTCAAGAGAATTGCAGTAGCACTTTCAGATGATGGAGACACACCTTCACCAGCACCACCCCCACCAGCACTTATGCCTGTACCAGTTCCAATGCCAGCACTCGTGCCAGTGCCAGTTCCAGTCCCGGTGACAGTCAAAACCCCCATGGGAGCTCCAATTGGAGGTCTCAAAAAAAATGAAGAACAAGAAGCTGAAGAGAAGGCAGCTAAAGACAAGGCAGCTAAAGAGAAGGCAGCTAAAGAGAAGGCAGCTAAAGATAAGGCAGATCGGCTAGCTAAAGAGAAGGCAGCTAAAGAGAAGGCAGATCGGCTAGCTGAAGAGAAGGCAGCAAAAGAGAAGGCAGATCGGCTAGCNAGGCAGATCGGCTAGCTAAAGAGAAGGCAGCTAAAGAGAAGGCAGATCGGCTAGCTAAAGAGAAGGCAGCTAAAGAGAAGGCAGATCGGCTAGCTAAAGAGAAGGCAGCTAAAGAGAAGGCAGATCGGCTAGCTAAAGAGAAGGCAGCTAAAGAGAAGACAGCTCTGCTAATTGCAGAATTAGAGGACCTCAAGATGATCGACAATAAACTGCAACAAATCAAAGCAGCTAAAGAAAAAGCAGCTAAAGCAGCTCAAGAAAAAGCAGATAAAGAAAAGGAAGCTAAAGACAAGGCTAAAGAGAAAGCCAACGAACCAGTCCCATGGGATGTAACAGAGTGGTCTTCTTGTAAACCATCATGTGGTCATGGAACAAGAACACGTAAGGTTTCCTGCAGTACATTTCCATGTGGGCCACAACCCAAATCGAATGAATATTGCTATACAGATTGCAATCCATGGCAAGAATCAGACTGGTCAGAATGCAGTGCCACATGTGGCGCTGGTATCAAATGACGAAGTGTCACATGCCCAGAATGGCCATGCGATGAGAATGGTAAGCCACCAGAAACTGAAAAATGTGATCAACCATGTCCTTGGTCTGTTTCTGCATGGTCCCAATGTTCAAAATCATGTGGAACAAGCGTACGGACACGTACTGTCACTTGTCCTAGTCCTACAAATAACTGCTTTGCTAACAAACCATCATCAAGTGAACCATGTCGCCTTGAGCCTTGTCCTTGGGTTGTATCATCGTGGTCAGATTGCACAAAGCCATGCGGGACTGGAATTAGAAGACGTGATGTCACATGTCCAACTGGTGATGCAGGGGATTGTGATGTGCCTAAAAAACCGTCAGTGTCAGAGAAGTGCAATACAGCACCTTGTGAGAGAGATATTCAGTTCTTGGGGTGTTTTGACACACCATGTGCAGCCTGGGATTGGGGAAATGGAAATACATCAATGAAACGAGATGGCAAAATTGAATTCCGTCGCGGGCTGCCTGAAAATGAGATGGTAAAGGACTGTATTAAGTTTGCTAAGCCCAGTATGCTTGATAATGCACCATTTGTGATTGGACTGCAGAATGGAAATCAATGTTTTTACCGTGGATACAATGCCTCTGAGTATTCAAACGGGCTCTTCAGGAACAAATATAAGCCTTACAACTGCAATCGTAATGAAGGTGGTAGGGCGTATGAAACTCAGGTGTATAAAGTATCAAACAAATGAAACAACTGAACCACAATGGACTGTGATGCACCCCATCCGTGAACCAAAAATGCCCGAGCCCTCACCCAAATGCTGTTAGAGCGTGAGAGGGGAAAGTCAAGAGAATAATGTACATTCGGGTGTGAAGTCACTCATTTGGGTTTCCCCTTTTTCGTGTTCACTGTGTTCTGATTGTTGTGCAACGCCTGCTGAATGAAACGATGCTGTTTCTGCTGATCTGTCTCTTTCTTTTGCTTCTTCTTGCAAAAGGTCTTGTCATTCGAAGGAGGAGCGAGTTGGCCGATGTACTCGACGAGGTCGTCGACGGAACGTGGATCGATTGGGCGCTCAGGTGGAGGCGTGTGGTTAGCGAGGACCCGCTGCATCTTATGCACCTCAGTGCGCACCTTAGCCACAGCTGCGGCAGAAAGAGGGCGCTCGACGACCTCCGCTTTGTGACATTCCTCCATGTGCATCTGCAGGCAGCTGTCCGAGCATACCAAATGGATCCCGCAAGTGCCGCAGTTGCGTCTCTCTTCCTTGCCGATCGGATGGCCGCAACGGGAACACGAGATGCGAGCTCCATACATAAGAATCTCCATTTCATGCTCCGTGCCACGCTTGTCAATCTTCGAGATCACATTGACGCCTTCGCGCACGACGATGAGCTCACTTAGCTCACGTTCGTCCTCCGGTATGAGTCTCATAAGCTGCACACAAGTACACATGGAATCAGGAAGCATGACCGCGACAAAAACAATGGATACCTGAAGATCGGCGTCCTCAATCTCCTCTCGCATATGTTCGATCCGTGTCATCCCTCGCATGCGATCGACCTTATCCTGATGGAGCTTGTTGGGATGGAAGTGCGCCAGGAACGAAGGGGCGTCGATCCCCACGGTGAGATCACCAACGGAGCACAGAGCAACATCTTCCGCGACAAGAACTTGATCGATAGCCAGCGTCAGCGAAACGCTCCGGTTTCCCGTCACGTGTGAAGGCAACAGCGCGACACTCACGGCACTTGCCAACGAATTGACTGAAGTCACATGGCCTGGGAGGCCGTTGAACAATGGACTGAGACCCGTGGTTAGGACTATTCGGCCAGGACAGAGGCGGTCCTCCTCGTTCTGCACGAACTCCTCCCAGGGAATGCCTGCTCTGAGCGGTAACATCCATATCGGAGCTCCTTCGACTTTGCATATACGAGGTCTGAATGCACCGAAATCCAAACCCTCCTCAGGCGGTTCGAGGCCGAATGTGAACTCCTGGCTCGCGTGACCATGAGCGGAATGTACGAACGACAAAACCAAGTCTTCGCTGTCACAGCCGACGAAATCGACTCCCATGGCAATGTGGTAGTGTGGGACAATAGGCTGTTCGCGTGTCGCGCTTGTCTCGGGCATTCTCAAGGCGAGGAGGCCTCCGACACCAGGAACGAAACGCGCACATACCTTCATCGGCCTGCTTGTGAGAGACATGCGATACAGCTTTCTACGCTCATCCGTGAAGCCGTTTCGCATTGTCACAATCTCGCTCATGATGAATCGCGAATCGCGCGTTTGGTAGGGGCAGCCGATCTTTATTTCGGGCGAACGAACCCTGAGCCACAAACACTTTCCCAAAAACCCCGGCGCCACAAACACTTTCCCGAAAATTCCTGAGCCACAAACACGAACTTTTCGGGCAAACGAATCCTGAGCCACAAACGCGAGGGAATTTTTTTGATGCTCAGCGGTACCAACTGCATGGAAAGCCGGTTGATGTGCCTTGTACCTCTCCCCCCTTGATGAGGGAAAAGTGCGGCGTCTTTTGCTTGAAGTGCAAGTGCTTCTTAAGAAAGGCTACATATGCAGCCTGCAATGCAGCTGACTGTGTTCCTGCCGTGATTCTCTTTTTGGAAGCAAACAGCTCTTGTGTGAATTTGGCGTCAGCTGTTGGTACTCCAATAGTAGGAATATGTTGAATATTTACCCAATGCAACCACGGTATTTTTTGCAACTTTTCTCTTGCTTTTCTGCTGTGTTTGCATTTGTCACTGTAAATCACTGCAACAAAAGACATCTCATTATCTCTTAAATTGGAAGCAGCAAATAGCACAGGCCATGTGAAAACAAGAGCAAGAAATAGAACAATCAAAAAGGCAGCACTGACAGTACTTGCATATGGAACTGGCATTTCTTTTTTGTATACATTTTTTTTTAAACTTTTTCATTTACGCAACATAATATTACCTTGGTTCTCTTTTCGTACAGCTGCATTGAATGCTTCCTTGGTTGTATCTTTATAGCCCAATTTTATGAATGGGTGTTTTCGGAAATGAAATGTTGACTTGCCTTTGATGTTTATTGGCACAAGAATGCCAGCTTCCATGCACTTGCCATATGCCAAAGGGAAGACAAGTCTTTTTAGTATACGTCCCTTTCCCCTAGCAATCAGCATCTTCGATATTTTCCCAGCACTTATTCTCAATCTGCCATTTGCCTTCTTAAGGACACTCTTTGGATATCCAAACAATGCAAGTTTCTGTGCTACATCATCTCTTTTAGACCTTTTTTGTTTTTTTTTGGGTCTTGTTTTGCTAAGTTTTCTTGGTTTTGTTAACTTGCGTGGTTTCAACTTGCGTTTTCTGAATTTTTTGGACTTAGGCATTTTGCATTACATAACAGATTTTAAATGTGCATGTTTGAATGTGTGAAATAAAAATCAGTGGTGTCATTTATTCAAATATGTTGGGCACTAAGGAGGAAAGTAAGAATCCAAATCCTGTGAGAAAGAGGTGGTACCTTCTTAGGCATTTTGTATTACAGAACATATTTTAAATGTGCTTTACATTCTGCTTCAAAACATACACAGGTGTAACAGCCATTGGCCACCTACTTCCATCCTCATCCTCGTATGCATCGATCTCATAGTCATCCCTTGTTCGTTTCTTCAATGACATCTGTCCATGTGTTTCGCGTGAATGTATCCTGTTCCATAGAGATACATCAGGTGTTTTTGCCAGTACATGCTTCCACATACAATCTTTTGTTGCCAACTCATAACATGAATTGCATTCTGTTCTTATGCTTTTTCCAATCAATGGATCAATCTTCAATCCATTCAAAGAGTACAGACACAAACGACCTGACTGGAGTGGCAGCTCTGGTAAAATCATAACAAGTTTTCCAACAAAATTTTGCATATATTTGTTGAAATCCAGGCGGTGCTCTGGGTTGCAGGCATATGGGTGGTAGGCGTGGTATGGTTCAAGCCAACGGTGCATTTCCCTATCCTGCTTTTGTACAGCATCAGCTGTTAGTGCAAGGGGACTACCATTTGGCTCACATATATCAACTACCATTGCAGCAACATACTCCTTGTGTGCTTGCACCCACTCAGCTTTTGGTAATAAACCACCGTCACTCTTGAATCTTTTGTATATCCCTAAGCTCACAAATGGAGCTTCGACATTGTTTATGTCATGTGTTGTATATGATCGAAGCACTGCATCTCGTGATGGCTGACGCATGTCTTTGTGTGAATTATCAAGTCTTTGACTAAGTGGTGTTTGATGAGTTGGTGTATTAAAAATACCTTTCTTTATTGGTTCCAGCGTAATTCTGTAACCAATTGAATCTCCATTTTGGCGTGCCAATCTCACTGCTTGTGTTTGTGTAATGAGGGTTATGTGCTTGGGATGGGATTGTGGGTGTTCATAAACTACACCAAATTGCTTGGATTTCAAAAGTTCAACGGCTCTATTAATGTGCCGATCAGCTCGCATTTTTTTGTAAGAAAAGGTTTTTTTACAAGAAAGGTTTTTAGTGGTTTCAAGACCTGCACAATGGACAAGTGTCCGAATGCTTGAACCATTTTTCAATACAGTCTTCATGGAACATGTGCTTGCAGCGCAGCTGTGCAATTTTTCCCTTTTCTGATGACAAGCATATGGAACACATGTTGATTTTTGATGATTTCCGTGTGTAGTATTTTGGACAATTTTGAAGATTGAGAAGCATGTGAGAAAGCAAGTGTGTTTCACACTCTTTGCTGTTTTGTATGCACTGCAAAATGACAACTATCTGTTCAAGTGTGAGCATTATGCAATGTAAATGTTTTTGTGCTTGTATTTGAAACGCTCACATTTGGAAGAATATGTGCGCTCGTCTGGCATTGTACAATCGCCTCTTCAAAAGACAATATGGCAGAGATCCCTCTTTTACTTGTTTCATCTGCTGCTGTATTTTGTTTATCTTCACTTGCAATTGATCCAGTTCTTTCGTTGTGCGCATGTAAGAATTGCTGAAAAATGACCGTCCCGTGCATTTAAAATCAAAATGTCACAAAAAAGCACAAAAGCACAAAAGTTTCCTTTGCTGTTAGAATGGAATTCGAAATGGTGTCGTTTGTTGGATTGCCATTCATTGGCATTGCAGCTGATCGGTCAGGATCTATGGATAAAATGGCGCATGAAGTCCGTTCTGGAATCAATGCATTTGTGAAAGATCAACTGGAAGTTGGAGATGCGCACCTTCATGTATCTCAATTTGATTGCTATGTGGAAGATGTGTATTCAGGATTGCTGAGCAAGGCACCTGAATTCAATTCTTCACATTTTGTGCCACATGGAATGACTGCCTTGCATGATGCTATGTACCATTTGATTCTGGCTGCTGACAAGGCTGAACATGAAAAGGTCGAAATCGCTGAAACTGAAAGTTCCAAAAGTGTCATTAAGCCAATTATTGTTGTGTTCACTGATGGGTATGAGAACACGAGCAAGAACTGTTCATCACTACAGCTTAAGGGGCTTGTATCAGAGAAACGCAAAGAAGGATGGAAATTCATCTTTATGGGGTGTGAAGATGTTGTGTCATCAGCGTGCACAATGGGACTTGAACGCTCAGAGTGCCATGCATACCAAGCGACTCCTGAAGGGCAGTACACTGCACTTCGAACTGCAAGTGCAGAGATAACGAGGACAAGAACCCAGTCGGTATAATCTGGTGATGTAATGTACGTGCAAAAAAATGTTAAACATGAAGAAAAGCATGTCAGAAGTTCTTGAGATGATGGTGCACTTCCTAGAAGAGTCTTTACGTCAAGTAGATACCAACCCAGATGAAGCAATTTCGAACTTGAAGGTTTTCAAGAAACATTGTGAAGACATTAGTTTGTTTTATGATAGTCCAGTTAGAGGGTTTTTAAAACAGTATTGTGCACTTCCAAGCTTCACAAACCCACAGAGCACACTTGCCAACCTTGCAACACAATCCATTGTGACTCATCCTGAAAATGCCAAGGTCCTACTGGGGAACCTGATGCCTACAAATGACACCACTACGAAAGGTTGGCAAGAATTGCGACTGTTCTTGAAGCAGCGAGGGTTTCATGTTGTTTCAGCACCTTCTACTGATGATCAGTTGGAACGAAATGCTTTGGAGATGGTGAAGGACATTAAAGTGCATGTTATGCAGGAGTTGTACAGAGAGCCAGATAACAAAGAATATCTGCTGCAGTCATATCAACACAAGCACATACAGCTTCAAATAAACCACCATGTTAAGTTCATGCAAATGTGGATTTTGCAGCAGATGATATGGGCAATATTTCCGAATCCTGTGGATTTGGCAAGTTTTTTTGTGACAACAGAAATGTACTGTTACTGTGATGATGAAGGTCCGTCAGAAGCACTGCATTTCAATTGGATGCCAGAGCGTACTGAAGATCCACCAGTACCTGACAGTATTGATGGTAATGCAGTTTTGGAAATCATTAAATTGCACTCTAGACATGACCACAGGAATGACCGCTTTTTTGTCATTCGCAATTTTGCAACAGCTGCATCCAGAGTATCTGGAGAACCCAACAACGGATACCAAGCTGAATATTACAACCCAGTTAAGAACAAAATTGCATGGGTATGGAATCGCAAGTTTGTGGAACGTGAATTGTACATAAATAAGTGTTGTTGTAATTTTGCTCAGCATCTCGATGTTTCGTTTTTTCAGGGTCAGAAGAGTGATATTGATGTAACATCTGCATATGTCCGAGCTTTGGAGAGAGAAGAAAATAATATGAATCTTTATGGACCTCAGTACCCCAAACTAGACCAGAATGTTAACAATGCAGTTGGTGAAGGGTGGATACAGCCCTGGCATTTTCAAAGAAAGCCCTACCACTGGCTACCTGGCAGTAGTTGGGAGAATCCATAAATATTGATTGGTCTCTGGTTTTTTATGTTTTTTTCGATGTGAGAGCATTAAAGCCAAAAACGCATATGGGACATTGGTGTCAATGTAAAGACAGCATTGAGAGAGCATTAAATCCCATTTGATATGGACCACAAATCCCCTGCGCTAGCGCTACTTAATACCGATAGTGTCTGTAATCACTAGCCCTAGCGCCTGATCAATATGAGCATCCCGGACCTCGCCGCGTATTGCGAGAAGGATAAAGAGGATAGCGCGAACCTCAAGATGAGCGGATTCCTCGCCGATGAACACCTTGTCACAGCTGTGCGCGAGCTGTCATTGGGTATCTCACTGATATGTGATGTATTTCTCATGTCGCCGGCTGAACGATGCCATGCTGTCGCACTTTTCCACGCCACCATGCGCTCGCTCAAGGAACCGTGTTTGGACAAGATGCCTCTTATCGGCCTTACGTGCGTATTTCTCTCCGCGAAGTTCACCGGTACCATCATAGACGCAGCAGATCTGATAAAGTACAGAAACCTCGCCAATGTCATAACGGTCCATCCCTGTAAACCACGCGTGAGTGGAGGCATGACAGTCGGTAACATTGTCAACACGGAGGTCACGCTACTGAGAAGTCTCGGATGGAATCTCCAGATGTATACTGACGTTGAGATTGCATGGGAGATCGTTGGTGTTTTGGAAAATTGCCGCACATGCGCGGTGAATGAGCTAGGTCAGTCACTCGGCAAGTGCTCACGATCATGCTACAAAGTCCGTCTTCGCTTGCTCTGCGACGAAATCATCGCATATTCTCAGTGCTATGTCAGTTCGTCACTTTGGTGGGCGGCTTCGCGTCGTGTTCCTCTTGTTCTAGGAGCAGTTATGTCGACATTGGTGATATGTCCAGTGCTCTCTATGGTTGACATCATTTCAATGCTGAAGATGAAGGAGTGCCTCATCTCCTGCGCTAAGGTGGATGGTGATGAGTGGATGGTGCAACAAATGGCGCAGGAATTCGATACGTGCTGGAACGTTTACAACAACAACTTCTCATGAACCAAACAAAATGAACCATTAAAAAACCACACCTGCGACTTTTGGTTTTTTGTTTGTGCAAAAAAATGTGTTTGCATTGTTACGTTTGACAATGCCCCTGTCATGGGCTTATCGACTCCACACAACAGAGTCGTGTGCATATGTGATCGCACAAGATGTGCAAAGTGTGGGTACATGTGAAATTGTTAAGAGGTACGCAGGTTTACAGACACTGATGGAGTTGCAGAAACAGTGCAAGGACCTTTCAAATGTTTATGAAGTATGCAGGGATGAAAGAATACGTGTGTACTTTGACGTAGATCAGAAGCGCAATGAAAATGGCAACGACAAGCAAGTGCTTGCTGACACACTGCAAATATTGAAGACTTTCATGCAAACTTTCGGCATAAACATCAAAAAAAAGGATTTTAAGATTCTCACAGCTTGCACAGCTGAGAAACTCAGTTTTCACATTCTTCTGCCAAGTGCATGCTTCACAAACGAAACCTCACGTAAGATCTTTCGGGAACATGTACGGATATGTGGCAGTTCATTGGTGGACCCTGCACCATACACACGCAACTGTCTTTTCAGATGCCCCCTATCATCCAAACTCAAAAAGAACAATGCATTGATACCAATCAATCGGTTCATGGAGAAAATCACAAACTTTACATTCAATGACTACATGCTACACACTGATGAGGCATTTGAACATGAGATTGATCTCAAACCATCTACTACCTTGTCAGCAAGTGTATCATCCAGTTCAGGTTCATCATGTGTCACATCTGATAAGGTTACTGAAATGATACGTCAACATGGCGACATGACAAGTACCTATTATAGTATGAAAACAGACCCTGTCTTGAGCTTCTACTACAAGACACATGGGACACGCACTTGCCTTTCAGGCTCAGGCTGCACACACAGTCGCAATAACTTCTTTGTGTATGTAGGTCCTGATGATGTCCTCATCTACAAATGCCTATCCCCGAAATGCGACAGAATACAGCGCATATTGGGCACATGCAATGTCCAGCCTATACAACACACAACAAGTGTAGTTCAAAGTATTGTTTACAATGAGAGGTATTGCCGTGCATTTGATCTTCCCCTTGTTGGAGCCTTGCAAGTGATCAAATCAGAAATGTCAACTGGCAAAACATACAGAGTCCGTGAGTTGCTGGAAAAAAATCCAGATGCACGTACACTTATAATATGTTTCCGATGTGAACTTGGTCAGTATATGCTAAACTATTTGAACTCATCATCAATGAATTTTGTGTTATATTCAACTGTCCAAGGCCAGTTACAGCAGCCAAAGTTGATATGTCAGGTGAACAGCCTTCATCGCATATTTGATGTCTCATATGACTTTCTCATTCTGGATGAGGTTGAATCAATTCTTGCACAGTTCAACGGTGTTTGTGCAACAAAGAAGCGAATGTGTTGGTTGGTTCTTGAGAAGCTTATCCGTGATACCAAGCATGTGTTTGCTTTGGACGCTGCCATCGACGAATGTGCTAAGCAGGTGCTTCAATCAATAAGGCCACATGATTGGGTATCAATCACTAACGAATATCAAACAAGAAGCAACCTGCAGATGAAAGAGACCAACATGCCTGCGTGGATAGAGGAAATGTTTGAGTCAATAACAAATGGACATGCAATTGGTATAACAAGCACAAATGCAAAATGGTTGGTTGCACTTCAAAAGATAATCATGATGCAATGGCCAGAAAAGAAAGTACTCTTGATTTGGTCAGAAAGTACTTCAGAGCAGAAGCGTGAGTTCCACAATCAGCTTTCGGAAGTAGATGTGTTTATGTACTCTGCAACACTTCAAGCTGGTATTTCCATTGATATTCTACATTTCCAGCGCCTGTTTGTGTATGCAACATCACATGGACTGACACCAGGTGCACTACATCAGATGCTTGCACAAATACGGACATTAATTGCAAACGAAATATACATCACATTTGACAACACTACATTGAATACAGATCTTGATGAGTGGTCATACAATGACATGGTAAAACATGTCACAACATCCATCCGGGTTTCTTTGGATTCATGGCTGATGAATGACGTTGGTGCAGTCATAACAGGTTTCGCAAAGGACTGGTCAAGGGTATATGCTGATACACCATTCTTTATTGGCACAGTGCACAACATACTGGAATCATTCAATGGGGAACGTCATTACCGCAAGATCTTTATGCAACAGGCCATTCAGAAGGGATATATTATATCAGCACTGCATCACACCTGGGGGGATAACATTAATGAACAGGCCCAGTCTATGTTGAAATGTGCACGTACAGAATTGAAGAACCAAAAGACAGAATTTTACGAAAGTATACTGAATGCTGAATCAGATGTTGATCTGCAGGATTTCACTGAGCATATTAAGGAGAAGCGGCAGGCTTTGGAGAATGCATCAAGTGATGCATCCCATGCCCAAAGTGTAACTGCACTGTTGCAGTCTGAGATAACCACACTGCAGGCAACTGCACAAGACAACACTGATGTACAGTCCAAACTTAGTGCCAAAGTTGAGGCACTTCAAAGTGCCCAGATAACCTCAAAACATGCAGACTCATATGCACTAGAATGTGAGGTGAACTTGCGTAGTGCAGAGAAGAAAGTTGACGCAACCCTGCAAAAGTCCATCTTGGCAAAGTTCTATGCAATAGAGCCAAGTGATATTACGCGAAAGTTCCTGAAACAATGTGAGCCTGCAGCATCACGAGATGCATATTTCAGGCTATGTCTTACAGTTCCAAGAAATGGACAGCTCACATCACAATCCATCCAAGATCGTATCACAGAGGTAATGCATCATGAAGGTGCCAATCTTACATCAAGTGGGATCATGTATGCAATCGATCATATGCAGAAGTTCACCAATGGTATTAAACTGGCACTGTGTCATCAGATGTTGCATGACATAGGGTTTGAGCACATATTTGATAAAAACAAGCGATACATCAAGTATGAGCATGCACAAAATTTACTCCACAGTAACGTCTCAAGTATTTCGCAGGCACTTGAACTGAAGACAGCTGCATCAATAAGTGATGAGAAGAGTCTAATTCATTTCTGCAACCAAATTCTTCGGAAGTGCTACAAGGCCCAAATCAAGAAATGCCTCAAAAAGGATCAGGTTAACAGCAAAGTACTTTACAGGATCCACCTGTTTTCTTTTCCTGATGTACGATTTGTACCTTCATGCAGTGAATTTGTGTCAGCAGATATGCTGGCATGTGCCAAACTACGGGCATAAAAACTCACTATCTTCGATTCCAATTTGTGGGTAACACCACCAAATCACCTTCATCATGGGATGCTGTTTTGGGCCGAACAAAATGATAATTACTATTGTCACTTGGTGCATTCCAGCGATACCCAGCAGCTTGCTTCTGATGTCTTTGTGTTGTGTGTTGGTGTGTTGGGTCTTTTTCTCTTCGTATGAGTGCTTTTGTAATGTTTCTCTGTGCTCTTTTTGCATAATGTAGTACGTATGCAAATGCCGATTC
>Ga0099797_100910_pt1 | contig 17168 bp, 9 predicted proteins | sample Uncmet_Sort48C_1_FD_89871 | JGI IMG/M metagenome (GOLD analysis project Ga0099797, IMG submission 89871) | Marine eukaryotic communities from CALCOFI LINE 67, Pacific Ocean - C012_Sort48C_1 | ecosystem: Environmental > Aquatic > Marine > Oceanic | place: Pacific Ocean: Monterey Bay | collected...
CACACCAAACTCTTCCCGACCATATCCGGAACGGACGAAACATGGACTCCAGTGCAAGTTCTGAATCACCCGAAACGATGTTCGCAAACACACTCGTGAATAAATATCAGCAGGGACAGATGTCGTTGCGCGAGGTTTTGGAAGCTAGGGAGGAGCGAGAGAAGAAAGTTCGAGATACATTCTACGAAAAGTGGTCGAGGCGGGCAAAACACTACCCAATCAGACTAAGTGTCTTCGCTCTCGAACCCACGCCTGATCCGGATTCCGCTTTGGAAAGATCTTTTGATCGGTTGGTGTCGGATAATGGCACAAGCTCTATTGTTAGTGGAAACAATATTACTGGTCAAGGTCAAGAATCTAGTAGCGGCATCATCGGAACTGTTTTCAATACTTTGTTCGAAACACTGGCAGCGAATGCATACATGCAAACCGGAACCAGACCACCTGTGGCTGTTAGTCGAAGCCCGGCCAACAGACTGAGACGACTCACAACAGAAGAAGCACATAGATTATCAAACACTGTCGTCGGTACATTCGTCGAAAACCCTTTCACTTATCTTTTAGCGCAGCACCAAAGACGGGAGAAAGAACGGGAGCGACTGGAAAGAGAACGGGAAAGAAATGGCTATCCGCCTGGATGGATTCCAAACCCGAATTTCGACCAGGGGGTGCGCGGGGATGATGTACCCGGATGGATTCCAAGAGTTGATATCGCTGCTGTTCCGACGGACAGCCGTGTTCAAGGTCCTGGTAGCCGTGTTCAAGCTCCAGGAGCGGCTGCTCAAACTCCAGAGGTGACTGTCATTGTCCCCACTATCGTTGTTCCCAATATGACCACAGGCCCAGTTCTGCCACACATGAATGCTTCTCCGAGTCCCCCTGTTAATGAGCGGCAATATACGCCAATGATAGAACCATTGAAAATTTACGAAAATCATTATTCCGCAGCAGGAGGACCTTCTGCTGTGCGGAACATGAGTGCGACTCCTGTTAGTATAACAAATGCGACCCCCGCAGCAACAGAAAATGCCACGACAAATTCCACACGTCAGAAACGTAAATTTGAGGACGGTATGGGGCGGGATGGACCTCAAAAGACATACTACCCCAACCGTACTGTGTCAAATCACTCGGAAACAGGTAGAACAGCTTCTCCACAGTTTCCTGCGCAGGTGGAACCTCGGAAAATGTATGAAACACAGGTGGAACCTCGGAAAATGTATGAAACAGCCGCAGACTATACACCCGCTGATTATCAGCGGAAAACAGAACCGCAGAAAGCATACGAATCAGTGGAACCTCCGAAGATGTACGAATCAACTCCACAATCTAGAAGAAGCGATACAAATCAATCTAGAAGAAACGAAAGTAGTAGAACAAACGACACAAGAACGGGCACAAGGAGATCCCCTCAGAAAAGAAACAATACACGAAGAGGGGTCTCCGAATGTTTGCATTGTCCTGCCGGAAACGGTGACATTCCGCTTTTTTCCCCAGAACAGAACGATAGTGCGACTGCTTCTTCTGCTGCGGCTGTGGAAGCTTCTCCTGTTGTGGAAGCTTCTTCTGAGGCTGCTGTGGAGAACCGTGGAGGAGCAGTTACGGATGAAGGCGTAAGTGCTGTTGTTGTTCCAATGGAGGAAGATCATGAGAAAAGCGCTCCGGAAAGGGGAGAAGAAGATAAGTTTGCGGCTGCAGTGGCGTCAAAAGAACAGCGTCAAGAATATGAAGATCGAGTAGGCGAGTCTCGATTCTCGCCAGAACAGCAAGGCTCGGAACATTTCCTCTCACCCAGAACATCCCTCGATGCCAATAGAGACTCAGAAGACCCGTATAATATGACAAGACAGAATTCCATCCCCCACCCTGTAGGCTCCCCCGAATATGTAGCCGCTCTTCTCATGCGCGTGAACAGTGCGGAATTCAAGTCTCCGGAAGTTTCGCCGTCTGGAGAAGGAGAGCTCACTGGACCAAAGGCTGGACACGGCCATGAAAACGCAGAAGACATTGTTATGGGTGGTATGTCCGAACAGTCGGGTGATGTTTCTTCCAGTCCCGCGGTCGAGATACCCATTAGCATTGAAAAATCAGTCAATATTGGTTCGGCAACAGCCGGAACAGAGAAATCAGTTCCAAAAAAGATCAAAGAAAACCAACCAAATAAGATCAAAGAGAACCAACAATCACCAGATGTCCAGACCGATGATCATTCTCCGCAAGCGAGTGGGTGCGTCAAACTCAATTGTTTCGCAATGAAAATGCCATCGAGAAGAGGAAGACGATCAGGCGCGAGAGATCATGGTAAGGGTGGCAAAAAGAATTCTTCAGGCGAGCAAACAGATAGCACCTTCTCCTCGGGTGAAGCGACATCAGGAGAAGCTACTTCAGGCCCGCTTCGCGGCGTGAAATCGCAGAACACTATTTTATCAAAAAGCAAACATGGAATCGACGATCCAGAGCGCCCGCGTCAACTTCTTCACGATTCCTCCATGATTCCTCCTACAGGTGGGCCTAACACGAATACTGCTTCCAATAAAAAACCCAGTGACACAACAAAGACAAAGACTATCATCAACCGATCCCTGAAACCAATCCCATCTACCTACGCAGGTCGGCAAGGCGTCCAGATACGATTGTCGCATCACTCTTCAAAAACAGGGACTGAAAGACTCGAAATCGAAATTATGGAAGATGTCATCACACTTTCAAAAAAGACTTTCAGGGAGGAACAGGTCACGGAACTGACTGGAAATGGTCGCCGTCAGGTGGTTTATCAACATGGTAGACCGTTGAAAGTCAATAAATTACTGTCCGAAGAGTCAGTGCAAATAAAGAATGTGGAGACGGTATTGGGGATTATGGGAATGGGGATGGTGTAGAGGAGGGAGAAAAACTGTTTGGAGACCTGTTGTGTTGAGGATTGTGGGAATAGTATGGCTTCATTGCGTCAGAATGATCCGAGGGCTTCAATTGTTGAGCAAGGGTTTTGTCGGTCCAAGGGTTCTACTGAGGAATAATGGGCTATGGGTTTGGGATTATCGACCAATATCTTATTGTGAGTAAGAAGAAATATCTTATTACGAGTTGCAGTTCTGAACTATCGGGATTGATATTTGAAAGGCTGTTCTGACCTCCATTGAATGAATCATTCTTTAGTTGTCGTTTTTTTTCCTTGGAAAGGCTGATAAAGCTGCTGAGAAAACCTGGATAATGTCAAATGAAAACGCGAAAGAAAAAAAAGACACCTAGAGAGTACTGTTTTGCATTGCCATGCATGAGTCGTTGCCATGCATGAGAACCGTATGACTATTATCTGATTATCAAATATCACATTGTGTAAAGCGAAAGCGGTGCGTTTAGATGGAATTGCCATCTTTGCCATCTACAGTGCCAAGTATGGCAAGGATTCGATTCTGGATTCATCAAACAGGAATTTGAAAGCTTAACGATCATATATGCTCCTACAGCCCGTAGGATCGCCATCTTAATATTATACGTGCTGAACTAGTTGTTCCCGTAGGTGTTCCCGTGCTACGATGCTGAAACGTCGAACGATTCTGACATTCTGAGAATGAAACGTTACTTATGAAATTTTGAGTGTGAAACTCTGTCATTCTCAATTTCTCAGCGTGAAACTCACTAAAAGCAGATCTATACTTTCTTAAGCACATCTCAAAGTGTATCTTTTGCCCTTGTCTATAATAAGTGCCGAAAACTATTATTTTTGCCTTTGACAGTTAACAATCTTTGAAAACTTAAGCCTTGTCCTCAGTTCTCTGCCAATTTCTATTCCATATCACTTCAGAAGTTACCGACTTGCATACAACATCATTTCGAAAGAGTCTAAGACACAGCGACGATTCCCCAGCAATGTCGACATTGTCTGTAGACTTTCAAATTTTATACAGAGTAGCACCTATCCGAGCTTAAATTCCCGATTGGGAAAGCCTAGGCATTTGCAATGCCAAGTATACCGTCCGGAATTTTTGGGACCCCCGAACGCTTGAGTTTGAAGTATTGTAACTGTTAGAGGCGGGGTTGTGGTGCTTGACATTGGTGCTGTATTCTGACTGGACACGAATATGCCAACAGTCTGAGTTCAGGTAGTAGGACCGTCCTTGGAAGTTTTTCGAGCGTCAAGAGTTTAACAAAAGCCAATGACACGGCTGTCATTGAGTAAAATCACGCTGCTGAGCAGAGGAAAGGCTTGAAACCAAGCTCATTGTGCAGTTCTCAATACGTCTGGTAATAATTCTCTGAGTCTGCACAATTGAAATTCAAAGACTCGAGAATATTTGCACAATGATCGTATTGATTGAGCAGCAGTATCTGGCTATTTAAGCTTCTTTGCACCCATATGTTATCGAGTATCGAGGTTCGATATTATGATTTTCTAATCCAGCAGGCGTTGACTTCGAATCCTAGACTCTAGTAAAATGGGTTCTGGAAGCCTGAGAATCAGCACGGCCAGCTCAGATGTGTTTGACACGTCATCGATTCGGCAATGTCGCAACGACATGACGCTCAGTGACGTCCTAACTCCGAGGTTGATTCGTTGAAACTTAAAATTCTTTGTAAAAAATTGAATTGAAATCTGAAAGCTGAAGCACTGGTCTGCCTGCCGCACTACCGTCATAACTTAAGTACCCATGAATCATGCATTGAATCCGAATCGATCATATCGAAACGCAAGCTCTGTAAAGTCTCAGTTCTTTAGTAATTTGAAAGAAATATCTGTACATGATGCATACTAACCATATTCGAGATTTCTTATTTCTCCCGTCTAAAGCCAAGTATTTTACTCATTGATCCTCATGATTGTGCCCAGATGTTCAGCTAGACATCCTGGAGTAGTCAATTGAGGAGCCCCAGCGACTTTTTGAAGTAGAGACTGTCATTGCAGATTCAATGCAGAAGCTCCACTACCCGAAAGCTTTATGTTCACCAGGTTATCTTGCAAGACAATGATTCTGAACTGACATGTGACGATGATCATGTGATGATTGCGTGATGCAACGTGATTGCCGCCTCAAGTTATTTGACAAGTACAGTATCATTATCGATGGTTAGTAATGATTTAGATTCAATGAGCTTGACTGTATCAGTCTACGAATGAACCGACGGTAATGCCAAATGTTGTGAGTGAAGGAAGTCTAAGGTGAGTGAAGGAAGTCTCAGTTGAGTGCAGTTCGAATATTATGCCTAGAAGCAGTCACAGAAGGGCTATAACGTGACAGTAGATTGCAATTCGATTGCTTCCAATGAAAGTAGCTCGATTGCTTCCAATGTCTTGCCATAATTTGTGTTAGAATGCCTGATTAAGATTTGCCTCCAGTTAAGTTCCCATTCGTACTTTATCTCCGAGCAGATGTCAATGATTTGTATATAATCTTCGAGATGTCATGATTCAGATTAACAGAACAGCCTCATAGCACCGCTACAACGGTTACCGTATGTGGCAAACGACTAAGTCGTCGACTTCATAAGTTGAAACGTGAGCACAATTCTAGAAGTAAACCAAATTGAAAAGTTTAAAAAAGCTGTATACAGTATGAACGGTATTACCAAGTGAAGTTGTATTGGTGCAAGTATTGAAATCCGATAGGTTCGTAGATCTGCTTGAAGTGAATACTATTGAAAAGCTCGTAGTTCGAAGTGAAGTATTGCAAAGCTCGTAGTTCGAAGTGAAGTATTGAACAGCTCATAGTTCGTAGGTCGAAGTGAAGCAGTGAAAAACTCTTAGATATCATTCAGAAAAGTATTGAAAACTATGTCTATGTCTATAAAACTTAAAGCGTCACAATGTGTAAAATATTTGGTCTCCCTGGGCCTGTGGAGGCGCAGATATTACCCATTGTAGTTGTTGATACTATTATGATGCCATGAAAAGTTGAAAGTTATTATGATGTCATGAAGTCCTGAAAAGTTACAACTTTCCTTTAGAGTATTGGAGAGCTGAAAGTTGAGTCCGAGAAAGTTGTGAAGTCATTGTGTTGTGCAATGTGTATAGTGATACACAACTAGGAAAACTGCAATGTGAAAGGTCTCTGACAATGTGAAAGATCTCTGATTGTGGTGCGCATGGTTATCAGTCATCGAAAAAAAAGTGAGTCTCTGATTGCTGCATCCATGGTATGTATTTGCAGGCCGTTACCATCGCGATTTAAGTGCCGACATCGCAACTGTGATCATTGAAATGTGATATCCAGGGTCTAGAATCGTTCGGATAAGTCTGAAGTTTTCTCTTTTTGTGCGCAATTGATTTTGAACCCAGTAGCAGTCTTTGCAGAAATCCGTGGTCATTCAGTGTTCCTTTCTTCTGCAACACCCGTCAAAGACTGCGCTGCGCAGTTAATCTTGACCGTTTCGTTTTTACAGAGATTCGAGAGACTCATAGGAGATTCAGATGATCATAACTTTGGAAAAAAAATCATGAAAGACATTGACAGGATGAGAGAGAGTCTACAATGGTCAAATACATTTCTAACAGCATGCGGATGCGATATTGTGTCAGAACTGAACAAACCTTGACCAAATATTTCAAAACTATTCCGATTCGAGGAGTGTGACCATTCCGAAATTTCGGGGAGTGTGACCTTGTGTGGACGTAAGTTTTTGCTGATACAGATATCAGATGTGCGATTCATGTGTTTTCCTATGCCAAAGCAGTGTAAAAAATGTAGTGCCAAAACCTGAAGAAGCACGAAAATCAAAATTTCGCCGGAAAGTACGTGTCTGAAGCGTAAATTCATTTGAAAAGGTTTCTTGCTGATTCTGAGCGCGAAAACGCATTCTGAGCGCAAAAAGAACCTCACAAATCTCAGAAATCCAGAATAATGGCTTCCCAACTGGCTCTAGCCGGCCGTTGGTCTGCGGCCGCGGCATCATCCGCGCTCGACGACGCCAGGATATTGTCGGAGGATCCGGAAAAAATCGAAAAACAGCACAAGGCGAATTTCGTGCGGTTGGAGAAAGAGTATATTTCTGTAGTTTTTGCGTTTACAATTGACAAATTGTTGTGCTCATGGTTGACAGATTTTGGCCATCTGGCGGCGAACTCAATTGCTCGAGATCGAAAGTCGATTCTCGAGAAAACGATGCATTATGTCTCTTCAAATCAAAAACACTCTCAGAACCGCCTATCCATCGACATCCTCACGCACGACAGGAGTGGCTCGCGTTTTGTTTCCAGGTACAGCAGCAGGGGACTACCGAAACAACAACGGCGGACTGCAACAGGTGGATCAAACAAAGGAGTTCCTTTCAAAAAAACAAGTCACCATCCCTGGCATCACAGTGCCCGAATTCGAGCCGCCACTGTCAGAATATACAGAAACAGAATCCGAGGCGAGTAGCAGCGAATCCGAAGCAGAAGATGGGAGTCCTGGTAAAAAGAAAGAGATTCACATGGTTCCTAAAATCGGAAAGACGCTTTGGGAACTGGCAACCTGGATCCATGCCACCGGCATCTACGACGTGCTGTGGAAACGACATTTAGGGCGGCATGTGGATGCTCATGGTGAGGATCGGAGCGATAATCATAGTGGTCACGTTGGCGAGAATTCACTTGAACAAAATTCTCTTACCGGCGGCGAGAAAACCGGAGATGGTGATAATGGTGTATGTGATGGAAGAACAAATAACGGAGCAAATTCGACTTTTCCCGACACCTCAAATATGAAATTCGGTTCTACCGACCTGTCGATCCGTGAGGTCGCAACTCTTTTAGCGCACCACTCCATAGATTGGCAAGGCGTGTTTTCATCGCTGGCGGTTTCACCTGAGACGAAATCACAGCTCGAAAAAGAAGCCGAAACTCTTCGGCAAGCAGAAATACGGGCGCGAACCTTGTCAGACACAACCGAGGAAAGCATTGAGTTCGAAATTGAAGATTGGCGCATTGTCACGTCGGATGAAGAAGGTGGTGCTTCGCCGTGCGGTGGTTCGCCAGCGAGTGTTAAATCGAATACCAGCGTCAAATCGGACAAGAGTAATCGCTCTATGGGCGATCGCTCGATGGTAAATGGACAGAATAGCATTAATCAGATTGACAATCTCTCCGATCTTTCCAGCATTCCCTCGGATGATAGTGTTTATCTTAGCCCTGTCAGCTGCCGGTCAGCCGCCAGCGATACGAAGTCTGTCAGCGGGGAATCGGTCGGCAGTGGATGTGCCTCCATTGTTAGCGCTGCTGGCAGCGGAGTCGCTCACAGCGATGGTTCAGGTTCAGCCGCTGGCAGCGGAGCAAGTCAGAATCTGAACAAAGATGCAAAATCAGCACTCAGCGAGGTTTCTCTGGCATCGTCAATTGCTTCTTCGATCGAAGTAGTGGAGCTGAAAGACGCGGTGAGGACACCTAGTGTTGCTGGCTCAAGTTTTTTCGGTGACGGTTTGACGCCGGACAACTTTGCTGTTTCAGAAAAATCGGAAGAATCAAATCTGCAGAGTAGAACAAATTTAGAGACTGGAAACTTTCTGAAGAGTGCAAATCTGAAGAGTGCAATTCAGGGAACCACAAATCACGATAGGGTTCATGACAGGATTGGCGAAAGGATTGACACAGAAAGGAACAATGACAAGCCAAATGACGCGCCAAATGACAGGTCAGACAAGGCAGATAAGGCGGAGGAGACCAAGTCTGATTTGAATACCGGCAATGATGCGCAGACTAGTGATGCACAGCTGTACAATATTTTGGAGTCGCAAAATCCCACTTGGGTGTGGGATCCGAGAATGGGATGGGTGCCTGCTGAGTAGCTACACAGCATCTCTGCTGAGTTTAGTCTGCTGAGTTTAGCATGAGTGAAACTGCATCTCTACTGAGGAGAGCCTTTACTTATCGCTAACACAGTCTTAGCAGTTTACAAATTACATTTGACTTTTTGACACGACATTTCAAAACAGTATTTCTGCATTTCAACACGCCATTTCAGAATTATACTAACAATTTCAAAATTCGCGAATTAAATGAACATTGGTTTACCAACATGCGTTTACAGTCTATGTAACATGCGTTTACAAGGCAAGCAGAGTTGTTGAGTCAAAAGTATGATGCATGGAGTATGATTCTCTGAAGAAGAAAGTATGATGCATCCTATGAAACGGGTGTTCCTTGCGCTCCTGAGAGCCTTGAGAGACGGAGTTTGATTGACATGTTCTTGAGTTTGATTGATAAGTACAAGTAGAAGTCAGCGATGTCTGCAAGTGTCTTACCATTCGAATTGATGAATGTGAGCTGAATATCGAGTGGAGTACAGTTTCTCTGAGTGTCTTGTCGCTTTGTAATTCAGAATGATATCCGAGTGATATGTCTCCCGAGGAAAGATGGTGGTACACGAGAAAACAGAAAAATGGGGAAAGATAGTGGTTTTCATTGTCAAATCCACACCTGCAACATCTTTGGCAAATAAAATTAAATTGACATCAAAAAAAAGTGACCTAGACTGCCAAAAACACCCCACATCGATTTGATGTCAACTCTCTTGGGTGAAAAACTGGTAAACTTTTTTTTCAACTCCTTTGGGTGAAAAACTGGTAAACTTTTTTTTCCTGTCAGTGTCTATGTCTATTTTTTTATGAGATCCTATCTCGTTCTTTCATGAGATCAGTTTTTTTTCTTACGAGAGCGCTTTTATGGGATTGAGGGAGTCGAAAGAGCACGAAAAAGCAAGTTATTGCGAGTCTAAGTCGTAGCAATACTAATAGACGACTTCAATCAGTATTTGAATTGATTCTGATTCTGAGTTTTTGAGAAAAATAATTCTGCAAATGCCATCAAAAAAAAAATGCTGAATTTCTGTTCGAAAAAAATAAGCCAGTGGCAATCGAAAGCCGTTATCGAAAGCGTTTGGGGTGCAGATACAGCCAAGCCGATTGGATATCATGAATTTGACCAGGTTGACTCCCACAGAACGCGTGACCAAACTATGAAAGTTCGTTCCTCAGTTGTTGCAGCCATGGGTTACCCATTGGGTATTACTTCTCGCAATAGACTTCTCATCGCCGTGGGTATTATTTTTGTCGGGTCGTTGCTCCTAATGCGCAATATCCAAAGCCACGAAGATTCTGCGAACGAAAGAAAGTCTCAGGCCCTGACAGAATCTCAAATCTTGAAAAATCATAATGACGCAAAACTGTCAAAACAACACAAACTACAAAAACTCATAAAGCGCGAAGAGCTCCTCAATCGCGTAATCGAAAACTCCATTTCACCGACCAAAAATCGGGCTCCCAGCCGTTGCGATGACAAATCTCTGAAGCCTGGGGTGTATCGTGAAGATTTGGTGATCAAAGCAAAAGACGGACAATGTTTCTCACCTTGCAGTTGGATCATATATTCTGACGAACACGATATCAATGGAAACAAAAGCCCGATTTATCCGCGCGGGAAGTCCTGGCTCGCATTACCCGCAGCAGACCGCAAAAACTCCGAAAAACAGTTTTATGATGATATTGACAAACAATTTCACAATGAAAGGGCCAAAAAATATAATATCACAATCACTGAATTCAGACCCCGCTGATTTTCCAAGAAGATTTATAAAAGGTCTAATGTAACAGGGAGACTATATAAAGACTCGGCGTGGATACCGGATCCGAAAAATTTGTTTTGTACGAAATATGCGGATATAATAAATAAACTTAACACGGATTTAATAAATGGCACGGAGTTAAACGCAGACAATAATGCCGAAAGAGGAAAACACGGCCAACGCTATGTTTTGGTGGCGGGTTCTGGACGATCTGCACGGTCTGAAGCTGGTTATAATTACACAAAAAATTTTGATCATGATTTGGATTTTTGGCGCCTGTATAACGATCGACGGAAATATCTGGGCTATTCGGAACAAGATGTCGAGAGGATTGCGAAATTTGTCGAGTTGAAGAAAGATGAGGAAGATAAAAAGAGGCTTAGTAGGGAGGAAGATTTTAAGAAGAGGCGTAGTGTGGGGGAAGATAAAAAGAGGCGGGTGGAGGAAGTTAGTAGGCAGATTGAAAACGACGACTCAGAAGAAGACAAATTTAGATAAGATAACGACGAATCAGAAGAGGTCCCAGTATTAACAATCCAAGATTACCTCCAATATTTGGAAAATAATTTAAATTCAGAAGATTCTTCTTCTGATTCAGAAGAACTTTTGACAAAAGTTTTGCCAATCAGATCAGAACTCTTCTTCGACGAGGATGGGTATTCGTATTATGTGTCGGACGTGGAATCTTGCGAGACCAACTCAGAGCATGGGAACTTTAACAGAAGGAAGAAAGAGGGCGAGTGGGGACCTTTTGCAGATAGGAAAAAAACAGTCTACAAACAAAAAACCCTGATGAATCATGAGGACGCGCTTTATGGGAGAAAGCCCTGTGTTTGCGAATATGGCTCGCAATTAGGATTGTGTGGTGAGGTGCCGTATTTTTCACACCCAATAGGGACGGATGGACCGAGTTGGTATTTACCGTTGCCGAAGTCGAAAAATCTTGGGTACATGAATAGTAATATGGGGTTAAAGAATGCAGTCCATAATCGGGAAGGCGCGTCTATGCCTATAGATCAAAATCCGAGTATTGGCGGGAATGGGGATGGGAAAATTTCTCTTCTCGAGATAATAGGTTTATCGTTGGAACAAATATACCACCCTTGGTTGAAAAAAGCCCACTGCAGAGATCCGTGTATGCTTGTAAATGCTGCTATTCATCTCGATTGGGTGATGCAGGTGGCTCCGAATTATTTTAAAGTGGATTGGCAGGGACCGCCGATTCTCAATGAGTCAAAAGGACCGTTATTAACATTTAATGACACTCGTATAGGAAAAGAAGACACTATAGGAAAAGAACCTCCTATAATTCCAAAAGGCCTCACATGGCATTGGAAGGACTACGTCGACCAAATGTACTTCGGAGACACGGAGAATATCGATCAACCACGTTTCGGAAGAGATGCGGAAGTCTGCAAAAAAATGGTTCAAGAGGTGGAGTCAGAGTTTATGAAGAGGGATAAAATCAGTGAGGTATTAAAACAGGGGTACAAAGAGATACTCGGCCCTGAAAGCGTATGTCTATTTGATAAGCATTAGTAACTGTTTCGTGCGCATTTTAGGTGCGCATTTTAGGAATCAATCATCCCATTAGTGGTTTGCTTCACATGCACATTCATTGGGAATCATCAGGTCCATCAGGTACCTCTCAGGAGTAACTTAAGTTATTCCAGGCAACTTGTTTGGCATTGTTTTTCTTCCCATTTTAAGGTTTTCAGTCTTTCCTCTCAGAAGTAACTTATTCGAGGTAACTGGCGTTGTTTTTCTTCCCATTTTAAGTTTTTCAGTTTTTTAAATTTTTTTCGTGATGGCAGACATGTCTTCCTCTCAAGAGGAGAGGTCCTGTAACTGTAACTGTAGCGCTTTTATTGAGCAGCCTGCTTTAAGTTTTTCCACGTCATGAGCAGCCTGCTTTTTCTCAGGATGATTTCGTTCCAAATAGCGGCACGGGTTGGCGCCCCCATATGGATATATTATGGATATCATATGGATATGGATATGGATTTCGTTCCAAGAACTGTTCTGATTTTTCCGATAGATTATTAAGCAGCCTGCTATTCCACTGATTTCGTTCCAAGAACTGTTCTATTGAAAGGGGTGTTCTTCTCAGTTTCTGAGTTCGAGTTGGTGAATTCGAATTGATGAATATATTATGTGAGCTGAATATATTATGCGATCTGAATATCGAGTGTTGTCAAACTTTCTCTCAACGCGAGTTACACGTGGCATGTGTTTTGAGGGAAGGAGAGGAAGGATAGTGGTACTACACGAGGTAACAGTGGGAGGTGTACTACACGAGGTAACAGAAAAATGGAGAAAGATTGCGGTTGTCATTGTCAAATCTAATGCTTTTTGTTGTCAGTGATGACATCGCTTTAGTAAAGAGAAAAAAAAGAAAGCTTGGTTTGTGAAAAACTTTAAACATCTTACATCGCTTCCATGTCAAGTGGTCTTTTGGGTGAAAGGTTTTACAATAACTTCTACTGGTAACCGTACAGGTTTTACACGAGTGAAAAGGAAACAATGAGATCTCGTAACTCTCTTACGAGAGCAGGAGTTTTGCTCTTCTCTCTCACCAGAGCAGGAGTTGAGTACGGGATTGAGGGAAGAATCGAAAGAGCACGAAAAAGCAAGTTACTGCGTGTCGAAGTTGATGACCAGGCGGAAATCCCGTCCGTAGATGATTCTGGAATCTCTCAGTTAATCAAAAAGGAGAATGAAGTCATTGAGAATGATACTCATCAAATTGATAAACTACTTCGCGAGGACGGAGGACATAGATCTTATCCTAAACTCGGATCTTATCCTGAGATCGATGAAGTTCTTCTCAAGGGCGCAAACAGAAAGCACGAAAATAACGGTTTCGTTTCGACGGAAACAGAAGCTTCGCAAATAAACAATGTTTCGGAAACAGGAGCTTCGCAAATAAACAATGTTTCGGATGATGATGATGATGATCTAGAGGACGACGATTTAGGGGACGATACGGACACACACGAAGATTCTGGATTTGATAGATCCTTTCTCGCTTCCAATCGGACTTATAATCAGACAGATTCTGATTCCCTAGTCTCGACAGACGCTTCTCGGATCTACGACCCGATCTACGATCCGATGGACGAACTTCCCGATTCTCTGCGCGCTAATTGGCGCTACGTCGGCGCATCATTTAATTCTGTGTCCTGGCGCCCAACTTTGGCAGAGCTATGCTTATCAGTAAAGCGAATAAAAAGATGGCCACAGCTTACGGATAAAAACCAGTCCCCAGCTACGGAGGGAGCCAATATTTTCTGTGCGAAACAGCAGCATTTATATGGCGGTGCCCCCGATGACTGTCACACGACTTTCCGCGTACCTTGTGGACTTTACTCTACAAAAACTCCAAGACCTGTAATTGCTGCTAGGAGGAAAGAAATACTGGAAAATCCCGCCGCTTGGTTTAAGGAAAAAAAAATTCTGGAAAATCCGCGCAACATAATGTTCATCGGTGAGGATAGATATTATTATTACGCTTTTTACCTGGACCCAAACACTAGGTGGGATACTGTAGGTTTGGGACACGTCGACACCAGAGACCTGTATGGTAATTGTGCTTCGTATGCCGGTCAGACACCAGTCACAAGCTCAACACAGAGTCAATATTCAACTAGTAAGAGTAACCGGCCCCATAGTAATACTCCATCCCTTCTCCTCTATAACAATGATGTCGATGAGGACCGAGATACACAATACCGATCGCTTCCAATCGATATGATGTCGGATACAGACGGTTTCGGCGTCTATTTTCCGAAATATGCTGTGGACAACTGGATTGCGTTAAAACAGATCAAAGATATGTGGCCCGACACAAACAAATCAAATGTTGGGGATATGGGCAGCATGTTAGGGGTAGGGGAGATCGGGAAAGAAGATGAGGAGATGAGATTGGAAAGACAAAACCGGGAACAATTCTGCGGTGTTGTTGGGACTTTCGAATTTTCTGTTTTTTATCCGCAAATCTATACAAAAAATATTTGGTGTGGTGAGAATCTTAAGAATAACTTGGAAAAAATACCTTGGAAAAAATTGCCGGCACATTTTGAGAAAATGACAGAAGAACTTAAAACTATGGGGTCCTCGGTTAGTAGAATGCGCGAACAACTCGTGTGGGATCAAAAACGGGAATTGCAAGTTGGGTTTCACAATTTTCTCGAGCGATTTCTTAGACCCAAAAAAAAGAACAAGTCTGGAGGAAGTGATGAAACTGGAAACAAGAGTACTATGTCTCCACAAGAAAGGTGGCAGGCTGAGGTCTTAAAAAAGCTACAAAATAACAACGGAGGCGCGAGTACAGGAGGTGCGAGTACGGGTGCAGCAGAAGAAGAGTCTTTGCTAGAAGACAAGTCTCTGTTAGAAGACACGTCTCAAAAAAATTCTTTTCCTGTTCCTGATTTTCCTGGTGCTCCTTCTTTACCGAAGAAAGAAGAACCACAATGGCCAAGTATTCTGAAGAATAGCGATTGCACCGTGACAGATGAAAAAAAAAAATTTGAAGAAATCTTTCCTGAATACCTTGAGCAATTTCGCAAAAGTGGTAGGGAGGATCCGGGATATACGCGTGTCATCCACAGGGTCGAAGTTTTATTCCCGCCAGAATGGACTATGGAAGATTTATCTTGTCTCTTGGAAAATAATAATCCTCAAAATAGTCTCTTGGAAAATTTGGAAAATAATAATCCTCAAAATAGTCTCTTGGAAAATTTGGAAAATAATAATCCTCAGTCTGCAAATCAGTCTCAGATTCAGCAGACTCAGACTCAGACTAGCGATAATACTAGCGATAAGGAGTTAACTGGCGATAATAACTCCTGTCTGCATGACTTGCAAGAATATTTGATAGACCAACCGATCAAGTTCATGACGGTGCGATACAATCTGTTCAAATCGGATCTCATTCCACCAGCTGCGAAATGCAAAACGTTTCCCTCCTCTTCAGGTGAGACACTATCAGTTTAGGGTATATTCTTCTTCACCTTAAGTTCTTCTGGGTGAGAAAGGAATCTGGGGTGAGGAATCTGGCGCATAAGTTCTTCTGGGTGAGAAAGGAATCTGGGGTGAGGAATCTGGGTCATGACAGTGATGACATCATATCACTGATAAAATATCACTGATATTGTGTGATTTGGTTATCAGGTTACTTGGGGTAGGGTTGCTTACGGTAGGGTTAGGGTAGGTTACCGTAGTTAGGAAAGATCGAGAACTTAGGAAACGATGGAGACAGAGAAACGGGCGAAAGAAATCTTTCATGTGATTCAGATGGAAAAAGAAAAATACCTGTGGGTGGTGGAAAAAGAAAAATACCTGTTGTGGTGGAAAAAAAAAATTATACCTGTGACGGAAAAAGAAAATTGAAATACCTGTGGGTGGTGGAAAAAGAAATACCTCTTGTGGTGGAAAAAGAAAATTGAAATACCTGTGGGTGGTGGAAAAAGAAATACCTGTGGGTGGGTGGTGGAAAAAGAAATACCTATGGGTAGTGGAAAAAGAAAATTATACCTGTGATGGAAAGAGAAATACTCGCGATGGAAAAAGAAACGCCGGTGAATCAGACAGAAAGAAACGCCAATGGCAACTCGAATGGCCGTGAAAAAAAGAGAACTCATGACATGATGGGAAAAGAACACTGATGACACGAAAAAGAGAAGAAAATGTGGATCCTTACCGATTTTGTGACATAAATTGCGAAGTACATACTGTTTTTGTGAAGTAGATTTTGCGACATAAATTACGAAGTACATGCTGTTTTTGTGACATAAATTACTTGTGAAGTAGATTTCTATCTCATATCCGAAGGGAACAACACGTTCGAACTCTGCGAGACTGCGAAGTAGATTACGTTTGAACGTAATCTAAAGTTTGCGAAGTAGATTTTATGAAATTAATGTTGTTTCGAAGAAGCTGGCTAGTCATGCTGTTTCGAAGAAACTGGTTGGGGAGCATATGGAATTTTTCGAAGAAATCCAGAGTCGTGTCATACCTGAGTCTTGAGCTGTGACATACAGTCGTATCATATGGGAGTCTTGACCTGTGATAAACCCAGAGTCGCCTATCATATGGCCCTGGGAGTTGTGTCTTGTGACATACTTACCGCATTGGTGATTTTGTTTGAGCATTGTCACGTGCTTTTCAATGCCAACATTCATGTTTCAGATGCCAAGCATCATGATCGAGTGCCAATGATCCTGCATTGGTTTCATGAGTCATGACATTGCCTTTGTAAATTGTAACTGTTGTTCTCCTCATTTTAAGACTTTTTTCAGTCCAGAGGATTGGGCTGCTTTTTCCAATGATTTCGATCTTTTCAATTTTGATTTTACCGTTACAGTTTCAAGTTTTCGCCGACAAATTGAAACTCAAGGTGACGAATCCAAGTCAACATTAAATTGCAATGCAGCGAAGGCACAAGCTGAGCCAACTTTCATCCCATGACCAAGGCTAGCTCCAAGATAATGACCGAACTGCAGTCATCATGATTCGGAATCCCATCGAAAAAAAATCCTCAACAAAAATCTCATAACGAATAGGACCGTTTGTCAATGTAAGCTTTCCAGTTTTTTTTTTCGTTGTGAGAAGTGCTAATTTATTTGTTTGCATGTG
>Ga0099797_100911_pt1 | contig 17163 bp, 6 predicted proteins | sample Uncmet_Sort48C_1_FD_89871 | JGI IMG/M metagenome (GOLD analysis project Ga0099797, IMG submission 89871) | Marine eukaryotic communities from CALCOFI LINE 67, Pacific Ocean - C012_Sort48C_1 | ecosystem: Environmental > Aquatic > Marine > Oceanic | place: Pacific Ocean: Monterey Bay | collected...
ATATAGTTGAAAAAATGGCGCCGAAAAAGGAGCCCATGAAAAACAAACTCAACGTGCAGGGTTTTTCCGGTTATTTGACCACAGTGAACGGTCTGTACGTTGAGCACGAGCGCGAACACGATGGTCCTCATTATTTTTTGAGGCTCCTTTTATATATGTTTGGATATCATGACCATCATCACACACTCAACGCAAAGAAATCATACATATTAATAGTATTATAAAAACGCAAAACCCACAGCTCTCTACCTAGTAGAGAGACAAAAAAAAAGTCAGTCATGATTAAATTTCTTCAAAAAAAAAAGGCAAACCGCAGTTCTTCAGAGTTCTCCCCGCCCCGTTAGATGGGCACCCGACGAGCTGGGTGTTTTGGAGCGCGCGCCGGGGTGAGTGGCGTCTCAACGGGGCTCGTACGTCTACGAACAACAAGGAGCCGGTCTGGGCGTTTATCGAGAATTCTGAGAACGTCCCGCCCCGCGATGGCTGGCGCGAAGGAGGCAACAAGAGGAATGAAATTTGCAAGAGTTTGCGCTTTACATACGTCCCAACAACAACAACAATGGTGGGACCCGGTGGTTGTCAAAAAACGACGACAATTGGTTATCCTGCTTCAATTGGCAGTGCCAATTTGAATCCCCTTTCGACTTTAAGAAGCTCCAAAAGAAGCTCGCGCAGTGGCGGGAGGGGGGCCCCTCGAAGGGGCTATTACACGACACGTGCGAATGCGGCCGGCGAGATGCGCAGGCGAGATACTAGTCGCCTTTTTCCCAAGGAGGAGGAAAAGCATATTCGGAGAGATGGGACCCATCGGACACCTAAGCGGCGGCGCGTTATTACAAATGAGGGGGGCCCCAATACGATCAGGGCCCCATCTCCAACTACTATCAGGCTGAAGGCAGGCTCCTATTATCGTAATGAGTATGCGGGAGCCGCAAATAATCACAACCGGGATTCAAGTAGCAGTAGCTCTTCCAGTAGTGGCAGTCTGGATCACAATGCTCGCAGTGAGGCGCAGTCTGTGGATCAGCAGAATGCTTCGACTGGCGACTGGCTGGCACGACTCGAAAATGATAAAAATGCTGCCAATTCTGTCGCCTCTCGGGAGCGCTCGACGAACTCTCTGATCGCAGAAGTGAAGCACCAAAACTATCTGAAAAAGCAAAGGAAACTTGAACGCAGGAGAGAAAGAATGCAGAGACTTCCGGGTCCTCCCGAGACTAAGGAAGAGCCGTGCTCTTTTGGTGAAAAAAGTGTGAGACTTAATAGTACACAAAAAGGCTCCTGTAGCAGCAGTACGAAGGATTCGAAGAGCAATTATTATGCGAAGAAAAATTTGCGCAGAAATGAACCTTCACGTAGCTGGAAAAGAAAAGAGGGCTCGAAGGGGCGCAGTTGCCGAAGATTGCAGGAAAAAAATCCCAACGCCATCCTACTAACAGAAACTCCTCTCTGTGTAGTCGACGAGTCAGAGAGAGCGAACAATCCTTTCGCGAATGCTAACAATAGCCGTGTGGTTCCGGAAGGTAATACTAAGGGACCCAGGACCCGTAATAGCGCGCGCTATGAGGTCTCAACAAGTAGCAAAGGCCTGAGCGCCGTCTCCTGGCTCGGAGGCCCGGGCCAGGGAGAAAAAGCGATGAAAGCTTTGCGTGAAAAACGGAGTGCGCAAGATGAAAGAAGCAAGGGAAACAGCAGCGTCCAAGAGAGGCCTGGGCACTCAAGAGGCGAATTATTGATCATTGAAAAGACGGAGCACACGAGAAGAACTGGGCGCCGAAGAAGCTCACAAGCCTTTGATGACGCAGTTCGCAGGGCGCAGAGTCTGTGTGCAGAAGAAGGCGAAAAACGTAAACTAAACTCTTCTCGCAGTGTGAGGAGAAGAAGCAGAAGAAGCAGAGGAGCCTCCTATAGTGACATCCGAGTAGAAGGCTCCTCTGCGTGGTGGAGGGGAGGTGGTTCTTTAGAAGAAGTCTCCCGAGCCGGAGAGCGGGGGCCGCGGAGTTCTTCTTTAGAAAATGCGAAAAAAAGAGAAGATAACGGCAAAATAAAAGCTGATCACTATACTATGCGGAAGATCAGCGAGTCCGTCAGGAGGATCAGCGTTGAAAAATCGCAAAAAAGCCCCCAGCAGCAGAGGAGCCGCAACCAAGAACGTGCAAGACATTCACAACGGGTGGAAATAGAAAACCAATCGGGCCGCGACGATCTGTCGAGCTGCCCGCGCGACCTCTCGTTGAGTAAAACGCCCCGCGAGCGACCCAGCCGAGGCTCCCCTCGCTCACGCACCCGGCCGAAAGCTCTTTTTTCGAACGGCCCCAAATTTTTGGACGACTCCAATATCGGAAATGAGTCTCGAAAAAAATTGAACGTGCCGCGACGTATTATTGGGTCTCTGCAAAAAGAGAAAGATCCGAAGAGTGTGGTGGAGCACGACGAGAAGAAGCAAAACGATGACAGCCTGTTGTTGCATACAGATAGCGGCGATCGAGGAAATCCCAACCAAGCAGGAGGATCCCAATCAAAAACAGCAGGACCCAACCAAGCAGGACCATCTTCGAACAAGGCAGGTGGCGGCTCTTTCTCCAAATTTATGGCGCAGCAACGCACAGGTGTAAGGGAAATTTCCACGGACAAGAATCCACGACGACAGATTCAATGTGAGGACCAGAGTCACGGCAGAAAACTGTCAACTCCCAAAACCCACAACAAAGTTGTGAATGCCGAAGGAACCTGCTCCACGCCCGCAAAAAATGGAGCTTTCAAGTACGTCTCTCGCTTCTTCAAGGAGGGCCGGAAGAATTCGGGTCCCGGAGAGAGGGTTCGCGACGGGAGCCAAAACGCGTTGTTTCTGGCCCAGGAAAGGGCGTTAAAAGCGAGGTTGGCGGAGAACAACGGCGAAAACAACCCGTCCTCCTGCTCGGACCTAGGTTTGTTACCCACAGATGGTTACTTGCAGAAGCAGCTGTTGGAAGCGAAGGAGGTCCGTACGCCCGTCGGGGGAAGAAGGAGTGCATCATGTCTGGAAGAGAACATGCCGACGAATAATGGTGATCTTCCCGAATGCGGAGACAATAGCATGCTGGTAACTTCGGGAGCAAGACCCGCGGACGGTGATGATGGTGCCGACGAGTCCTTCGAAGAAGACGGTAGTAACGGTGATATTGATGAGCTGTATTTCGGGCTTTCCCCACAAAATAATGACAACAATGATAATAGGGAAGAGGACATTGATGACATTGATGATAACGCCAACGGAGAGAGGGCCAATGGAGAACATGACGATGACACGCACCACTGCATGTTGACGCAAGGGGGCACTCTTAGTGAAACGGGCACGCCACATGAAGTATTCACGGACCGACAGTTCATCAGACGAGAAAAAGGTCTACTACCGCGGGGCCCGCGCACATGCAACGTCAGCAGCAGCAACCCCAACAATAGTAGCAGCAGCGACGACGTTTATAATAGCAGGAGAAATCTGTATATCAATTTCTCGCAGTCGAACAGGTCGTCGAACTCGCACGACCTCGCGGAGCTGGCTGCCGAGGCGCTCCTCAGTGTTGCAGATTATTCTGAAAAGAGTCGTGGCCCCAGTCCCGCCGGCAGCGTTGTTGGCAGTCCCGCCGGCAGCGTTGTCGGCGGAAATTTTTTGAACACTGCTACTACGGGTAATCCATTGTCTGGCAAATCATCTCGCGTAGACTACTTGAAGAAAAATGAGTTTTTTCATTCACCCTCCCGTAGAGAGGGAGATGATCCATCATCTACAACAAAAGTAGCGCGGCTTGGAAAAACTGCGTTGGCGGCGTTGGACAAATCTTCTTCCAGACTCTCCTCGAGCAGTTGGCAAAAATTGCCGGGTCTCAGCAGTAGTTGTGCAAGTCTGGATCCCGCGTATGCGTTTGCGCAGTTTCAATCTAATAGTCCAGATAACAATCTCGGAGGAGGACCGGAGCTTGCAGTGGGGCTTTCTCATAGTCGAAGAAAGCAAATGATGAGCAAAGTCGAGTTCTCGCGAAAGTTGGTCAGTAAATTGTCGGTACGGAGGGAAAACCCAGCCAATCTCGTTGGAGACTGCAAAAAGCAATTTCAAAAAGTTAAGGTAGGTGCCGCCCTACGAGTCAGGGGCCCCCGAACGGGCTCCCCGACCATTGTGAACAGTCACAAACGTTCTTCGTTGTCGCGGTCCTCGCCGACCCCCTCGCCGTACGCCAGTCCAACAATTAGTCCGAACGCCAGTCCTCACCGCAAGCCCATGCCCATGGGGCGCAGTCGATTCGAGGGGGGCCCCTTGACCACGCCGCTTAAGGCAAAAGGTAGTACCACAAAAGGTGTTTCAAAAAAGTCAATTTTGCTCACGAAAGATCCGAGCCGTCCGTTGGGAGTACCAAGAAAACACCAAGCACAAAGACCAGGGAGTTACTGTCAAAAAGGCCAAAAAGGCCTCTCCATGGGGGCGCTGAAGCAGCCAAGTGCATTTACTACACAGCTGAACGGAAACTCAATCTCTACTATGGCAACAGTTGCCGAAGACAATGTGAGGAGGGGGTCCCGATCTCCCCCAGCATTAACAAGCACCCCAGTTTCGAATATAATCACCTTCATAAATGGAAAACAGACCTTGCTAAATTCGCAAAGCCTAGCTTTAGAAGAACAGCAACGGCGGGATCAATATCAGCTTGCTAACGTCGAGCAGCAGTTAGAAGCGCTCCTGTCCCCCGCGCAGCGCAAGTCCCTGCGCATTTTCAGCCGCGAGCGGCGCAAGGTTTGTGGGCATTTTATGTAAAAAACAACATTAATATGTTCTATGATAGATTGTTTAATGCGTCAGAATCCGTAATTATGAAATATTATTACATGCGAGGACTCAGGAATGCAATATTCCATGAATTGATATGAATTGATGGTGGGTCCCTAAGCTAAGTACCGTACCCGTAAGTATACATGTCATACCAGTATCTATGATATAGTGTATATAAGGACCCTGCAGAAGGAAGAGATAAAAATGAATATTAAGGACGAGATCGCAGCGGACTGCGAGGCGCTTTGCACAATGTTTGAGACCGGCAATGCAGACATGACGGACGAGGAACGCCGGCGCATGGAGCCGCAACTGAATCCGAGTGGGGATGGGTTTTACAGCAAATTACCGGCAATGTATGATGAATCATCTCCCGACGACGATCATGATGATGATAATAGTTGTTCAGACGATTCGAATGGGGTCCCACTACTAAGTCACGATTGTTATTCTCCGAATGAGAAAGAGGATGAGTTCGGGCGCATCATAGAGCATCGTAGATATTTACACGGAGCGGACCGGCACGCGGCCGCCCTGGCCGCCACGCGCATCCAAGCGTGGGTGCGGGGCGCGTGGGTCCGTCGGGGGGGAGTTTTTTTGCCGAGCGACCACCGTCTTAATTTTTCATCACAAGAAGCAATTATGGGACCCGGAGAAGCAGGTTTAGTACTACCGGCTATGGGTACCCAGACGGGTTGTCTACGAAGAGACCAAAAAAGAGAGACTATTACCTGTAAACAACTATTACCTCTAAAAAATAATCATGTATGTTGTCCACGAGTAGATGCAACAGCGTCGGCATCCATTATTAATAAGAGTCGCATCGAAACGGTGGACGCCGTGAAGAGAGCCACAGCAGTAGAGCCCCCCCAGGAGCCAATTATTAGCGCAAAAGAAGCGCCGAAAAAAGACGTTTGTGATCAGCGGGCGGTTGACAACCAGCACGCCGGCTTTCAGACTGAAGTTTCAACCAAGAATCGGCCGGAGATGATGTTGCTAATAAGCGGGAGCCCAGTGCCAGAGGATGTGGTTGATTCTTACGAAAAAAGCTCTGAAAAGGTGGAGATGTCGCAGCTGCCCGCAGAAGTACAACAGGCTGCGGCCGCAGAAGAAGAAGGACTCGAAGCAGCCTTGTCGCCGGGCCCCCCGGGGTGGCTGAAAACGCCTTCGCCGGTCAGAGGCTCCCAAACTCCGCCCCCGGGGTGGCTGAAAACGCCGTCGCCGGTCAGAGGCTCCCAAACTCCGCCCCCGGGGTGGCTGAAAACGCCGTCGCCGGTCAGAGGCTCCCAAACTCCGCCCCCAGAGGAGTGGTTGAAAACGCCTTCGCCCGTGAACGTGAGCTTCGGAACCACTGAGCCGTCCCCGAGCAGCGGCACTAATAACAATATTTCAACACATTCGGGGCGCCTCACGCCTCTACAAAAAAGTCACAGTAATGATAATGATGATAATAGGTTTTTTCCAAAAGGTGAGCCACAAATAGGGCCTGCAACTGTTAATATGGACACAAAAACTATGATGAAGAAAGGATTGATAAATATTCAAGAAGAAGAAGACAACAATGTTAATAGAGCAGTTTTCGTTGAAAAAAAATCATCTTCCATAAGTGCTCAACAACAAACTGTCTCGGAGAAGAAAGCTATAGTGTTGCCGAAAATTGAATTGAGTCCCTTGTCCGCGTTATTAATGAAAAAACAATTTTGTAAAGATGGAAAAGAAGAAACTGCCGAAGACAGATTAAAAAAGACGAAACTGTTGCAAATCCAAAATGAATTAACTGAATTATCAAGAATTTGCGAGCGCACTCTGAATTCCGAAAAAAAGCCAGCTGCTGAGAAGGTCCGTCTCTTGCAAAACGCGCAGAACCACCTCATTCGCGTCTCCCCTTTCTATCTGCGCTCCGAGCTGCTACCGTTCTTCTTACATCAAGAAGATGTTTATTTGTTGGAGGAGGAAATAGTGGCGACTCAAAAAAAATTGCAACATTTGTTAAACGAGTTTTCGCCAACGTTAGTGAGTAGTGTGAAGGAAGAAGCGGAACTTTTTGTTGAAAAAACAAAAAAGCTTTGCGAAACTTTAGTTGGCAAAATTGAGAGGAAATTGGAAACAATGAAAGACGAAGTGGCAGTGTTAACAGACGATGAGCTAGCGCAATTCGCGGATCCGCAGGTAAATTGATGTCTATATTATGATTTTTCAATCATTATAATTGTACATGATAGAACTATATAATATACAAAAAGTCCTCGCAGAATGTAATTAAGAACTATGAACAATGACATAATAGAAAACTATATTTAAAGAAATAACTAAAGGACCTCGCCGACGCGTACCACCAGTTTCTCAAGCATGCCGAGGAACTCAAATCAGGCTCCTCCTCCTCGAATGAAGGAGAAGGAGGCGGTTTGGAAACATTGAAGTGTGAGTTTGGCAGAGCCACCGCTTTTGGTCGGTCCATCAATGTTTCCAGTGTCACACTCCAAAGTAATTTATTGGACCCCAAAGCCTCTTGTGCGGAATACATGGTCCTAGTTTTTTTTTCTCTCTCTCTGCCCATAATTCCCGATTTCGAATTCTGAGAACTGTGTTAAGATTTCTGGGTATTACTATTAATGTATGCAACGAGAAGTATCTATTATGTGCCCACTCTATAATATAGGAATCACGAGTTATTACAGACTCCTAGTTCGAATTCATAATCATTGATCTTGTATTATATGATCGACCTATATTATAGGATTGGGGGGCCCGCATGGATTTTTTCAAAAAATTTTGTTTTGATGTTATAACAATAGGATGAAAAAATTCTGAAAGGAAACCTTCGACCGAAACGCCGGCCAGGAATTGACAAAAATCGCCAGCTCGGTTTTAGCGGTGGGCGAGTATTATCGAAAAGTCTTCGAAAATTTTTCAAACGAATTACAAATTCTCGAAGCCAAGTGTGCGCACCGGGGCCGCCGAGCCGAAATCGCTGTTGTGGAGCGAATATTCGAAAACAAATTAATGGCGTCCGCGGAGCAAGTGTTGTATTCGGAATACAAGACGATGACGATTCTCGAATCCTGCAGTGGCGAAAAAAATTCGGCGAAAATTGACAATATTAAGGACCCATATAGCAAGAACAACACCAAAAAAACGGATGTTGTAGATAACCGGTCTCTTGCGTTATGTGAAAAAGCAAATTTGGAACCTACTTCTTCAAAGGATAATTTGGAACAGCAAGCTTCTTCTCTTCCTTCGAATTCTTCGAAACATTCTTCGAACATTTCCGACGCGTTTTTAGAAAATATGTTAATTCAAATGCTGACCATTTTGGATTCGCTGAAAAACGAGAAGAACTCCATCATTCAGCAAAAGAAAACCTTCAACATACACGCGAACACGTTTCAAATTTGCACCACCTTGTCCAAGCAGTCCGAGCGGGTGGAAAACTGCGTATACAAATTATTTCGAGAACTTCGGCGGCGAGATTTTTGGGAAACGCAGAGGCCAATTTTGGAAATCGCGCTGAGCATGCAACGCGAAATCCGCTTGTACATAAAAAAGCACGAGCAATGGAACATCCCTGAGAGCGACATGGAGACGCTAGCGCTAGACCATCTTTTCAAACTGGCCGTACTTCTCGAAGGCGTCGAGGTATTATGAACATTTTTTGCTCTGCACGAAGACGTCGAGGTATTATGAACATTTTTTGCTCACCACGAAGACGTCGAGGTATCATGAACATTTTTTTCTATTCATGAGGACGTCGAGGTATGTATTATGAACATTTTTTTCTATTCATGAGGACGTCGAGGTATGATGAACATTTTTTTCTATTCATGAGGACGTCGAGGTATTATGAACATTTTTTTCTATTCATGGGGACGTCGAGGTATGATGAAAATTTTTTCGCGTACATTTGTCTCCTTGAATAATGTAGGACTCGGAGGGTGTCTAATAGTCCAACTAACATTGCATTTATATTACTTAAAGTGGGTACCGTGTGTATGATACTTGGTATGATCGTAATGTGCGATGCAAAAAATACAAAATTGCAAGGTCCTGACGTATGATTTCGCCAAGAATTTTCTAAAACCCAAGTTCCGCGGGGTTTTAGAGCCCGACGTGTTTGAGAAGACTTTTTTGAAACTGTGGCGCCGCGCCGTCGTCTCCGCGGAACAGCGCCGAACGCTGGAGAAGCTCGAGCAAATTCACAAATTTCCGAATTCTCATGCGGCCAAGGAATTTCGGCAAAGAATTAGGAAGAACGCAGAACAACTGCAGAGTCATCGTCAGAATATTTGCGAGAAAAAAAAAGATGGTGACGAGACAGTCACTCCCAACAACGTCTTCTTGCATACGGATTTCGAACTTTTAGAAAATAAAATTTCAGAAAATGATTCGAAGCTACACACGATCGGCAGCCGCGAATTTTCATTATTTTTTGCGAATTGTTACTACCAAATTCTTGTCGACCAGTGCCCCGCGCGCGCCGTCGGATTGACAGAAGAGGAAAAAAAAGAGTCGTCCGCAGTTCTCGCGCAGCCCGATGGAGAGTATGTGTTGTACAGTGCGGACGAGGTCGTCAAAGTATTCGGAATTGATGAAACTGCGCCACATTGTGATGAAAATTTGGCCAAAAATGGGGCCCCGGTGATAAAAATCCCGACCATTCTCGCCCGGCAGACTTCGAACTTATTGAGTTTCCGGTATTCCTTGGCGCATTTACCGAAGCAAACAGCGTGGGTGGAGTGTTTTTGTGACGAAAATTTGGGACATGATCGAATGCAGGCCGCGCCTTATTCCAATTTGTACCAAGTGATAACCCCCATGTTACCGTTGACGAGCAATTTGGCTTTAAAAGCTCACACCATTTTGCGAACATTAAAATTGGGGGACAGGTTGTTCGCGCTGGATTTACCGCAGTGGGTACGGGATGAAAACGGCGCCACGGAATTCCTCAGAATGAGAGTGCGGTGCATCGACCGGGGCACCGAGGGCGCTGTGACGATCCGAGGGGCCGATGACCGCGACGGCGTCCGCCACGTCCGCTCGCTAAACGTTGGGCACGCCAATTTGAAGCACGCTAAACTCATAAAAGTCGAAAGGATTGTTGTTCCGAGTGACAACAACAATCCTTGTAGTAAAAGGGGCCCCGAGAGGACAACTGTTTGTAGGGGACCCGGAGAAACGGCCACAAATTTTTCTAATTCAGTGTTGGAGCGAAGATTTGTTACAGTCGGCGACAAGAAGATCAGCTCATCATATTTAGGCCTTTCATCTTCCGCTGCGACCCGCATTTCATCATCACCATCGTCGTCATCATCATCATCATCGTCATCTCCCACGAAGGCGGACCCCACGAAGGCGGCTACCAGTCTGCGACAAGGAGCTACCGCAGAAGGAGCTACTCCTACTTTTAATATAAACACAACAAAAAGCTCTAAGAAGATCTCTAATAGACACGAAGAAGAAACTAATAATGATATTAATCATTCTGCGAATGAAAGGATGATGATAATCCCGCACGATGAAATCAAATTAGCTGCGCGCGAGATTCCACGCATACTGCGCAAAAAGGTACTAACAGTGCTGGAGCAGGAACAGTTCCTGAAAAAGTTAATCACGGAGCTGGAGCGGCTGGTGGCGGACGCGCCGTTAACTCTAGAAGAAGAAGGATCTTCTTCTGAAAAAGACGAATTCGAATTTTCTTCTGAAAAGCAGATGGACACAGATGTTGTGGAGGACGAGTACCCTAGCAATAATAGTACTAGTACTTTTATCGATGATAATAATGAGTTTAAGAAGAATAGCCAAAATTATGAGGTTAAAGATTACCGAGTGGCTATCGACAAAAGGCCCTCTACATTTTTCCCTGCTGCTGCTGCTGGCCCAAAAAACAACTCTCTGAATGCTGATGAGAAAGGGGTCCAACTGGCCACATTGGATGATGTCCCTGAATTAAGCAACGAGAGCACACTGGTCGACGAGGACAGAGAGGAGCACACTCCGAGCCATGATTCCCTCGGCTCTTACTCCGGCGTCGTGGGCCCGGGCCTGCAGCGGATAGTGGAGCAACGGTTTGCGCGCATTGAGGAAGTGTACGAAGCGGTACAGTATCTATATCTCTTTTTTGCGTAGATTGTGTACTATCTATATTAATGATTGATTTCTCTTTTTTGCGTAGTATGATAATAGCAATCTTCTATTGTATAATGTGAAAGTAACGCCAAATACATTCCTAGTACGTCCCGTTATGATATTATAGCCGACAATTTATAGATCATCAAAATAATATTATTAAACAAAAATCAACAATATAGGTCAAGCGCGGCTTTCGCACGGTGACCATGGAGTTGAACAACATCGCCCAGGACTTGGTTGTCTTCCCCCTACCTGCGGAGCTTTTATCATGCGACTATGTGAACAACAACAATGACCTTTCGACCCAATTGGCCTTTGTGGTGGACGATTCCCTGGAAGACGATTTTCCCGACCAAAGAAGTGCAATGGACCAAAATGCACGAATTGATGCAACAGCAGTGTTGTCTCCTCCAATTGTTGCAATATCGCCGAAGAATGAAAAGGGCGGCAAATCCGGCTCAGATCTCGCCGAAAAGGAGCCTTTGAAAAAGGCTCCCTCGGTGTCTATTGAAGAAACGTCTTCTATATTTGTTGCCGACAATCAGAATGCTTTTTCAACAACAAGGGTTGCCATAATTGCGGAAAAAAGTATTGCTATTGACAAAGACGCGACGAAAAATGCTAATGATGTTGAGAACAGACTAAAAGAGCTGCTGAAAAAGACAACGCCGTTCCAGAAGTTGCGTTTTGAAATTCTGCAATTGCAAAAACGCCTTTCCCGTTGCGCCACGTTCAGCGATTTTGCACTGCGAAAACGGGATGTGCACCGGCTTCTGGCGAAGAAGCTCGGGGAGAAGAGGAAATTGAACGAATTGCAAGAATTAATGACGAACGTTGAAAAATGCCAAAAAGACGTCGCCGAATATCAACGCAGGGCCGGCGAGTGCCGCGAACAATTGCGAACGACAAGTGAAAAATTCGAGAAGTTACACGCGCAATTCTGCGCAAATACTCCGACATTGCCCATCTCGGAGGCTAGTGGTTCTTCTGAAGTTATTGATATTGTATTAACTGAACAAAGTAATTGTAAAAATGCGGAACCAGGCTGTTGTGACAAAGTAGATGAAGATACGATGTTATTAAGGGACAACAACTACACGGAAGTGCTCTACGCAGCCCTGAATGATTTTCGAAAAGCGAGGAAGGATTGCGATGGTCTCGTTGCCGATTTCGAGAAAAATCTAGGTTGTCCAAAAAACTCACCTATTCAAAAATTGTTGTCAAGCTCACATTATTCGAGCAACAACAGTACTTCATATAACAACAGTATTGCAAGAACAGACCTCTCCCAGAATGGGGGGAGAAAAACTGTGGGGATGTTTCCCGGAGCACAGTATAATTATGTGCACCCTGGGCCTACTACGAATAATAATAACCAGGCTCCTCCCTGTGTAAATCAACAAAACCACACACCAGCCGATATCGTCCAGCCGCTGCGGCGTGCTTTTGCGGAACTGCACAGGGATATCTTCTTGTTGATTCAGAAGAACGGAGGAGGAGCCGTGAATATGCGAGATTCGGGCTCACTTCATAATGTGGGGCCCCAGATGATCACTCGCCAGGAACAGCTCTTATATAACGACAATAATTACAAAATTGCGGACGTCGTATTGAAATTGCGGATCGCCCTGAGTTTGCATTTGCAAAAAGTTATCAGTTCGCCAAACGCGACGTTCCGGGCCATGCTGGAAATGGAATACCCCGAAATAGGCAAGTTGTTGTTGGTGGAGAAAAGGAGGGCAGCAGACAACAATATTATCCCAGAAGAGCTACTTTCAGAATTGACCATCAGTCGCGAGGTCTTCGTGAAATATTGCAAGGAAAATCTGTTCTTACCTTCTTTTTTTCTGGGGGAGTCGCCAGCGCTATTGGAGATATACGATTGCGTGATGTGTAAAACTACTCCAGAGTCGCGCGTTCTTCTTAATGATGAAATTATTACGAGCCGCTCGAATTCATCGAATTCATCGGGGGGGCCGATCGATAATAATAATACTAACCATGATGTTGTTGTGGATAATAATACTGCTCGGCCCGTGGCAGTAGAGAGAAAAAGCGACCCAGCAGAGAGCCCCGGAGATCGAATGAGGTGCTTCGACTTTTGTAACCACGTTTTTCGATTGATCTTTCGGTGCAATCGCGCGACCGTGTTAACCGACAAAATGGAGATCTCGAAAGGGGTGGAAAGATTCGAAAAAAGGGCAAGAGTCGAGAAGGGCGATTTCGTGGCGTTGAAGGGAGACGTACACGTGACGAAGAGCGGCCTGCTCCGATTCGCGGCGGAAGTAATTATGTCGCACAAGGAAGAAGAAGAAGATCATGGCTCTTCTTCCATGAAGAACAATTGTGAAGGAGCCGGCTCCAAGAGGAGCCGTGTGAAGGATGATGATTTTACTAATAAGGGGCCCGGCGGTGAAACTAAGAGTAAGAGTAGTCGTGATAATAAATTAGATTTGAAGGAAGAGGATATAATGGCAGAAAAAACTGGGTCGAAAGAAGAAGATACAAAAAGTAGTGGCTTCATTACCTGGGTCGGGTGCACTGGCAACAATTTTCTGACGGGTCCCGTTCCCGTTATCTACAGTGTTATTCAAAGTACGGTGTTGACTGAAAACTTGGAATTCACTAGTAGTTGCGCGGGGGTCCCTATTTGTATCAAGCGTCGGCTCGAAGTTGGTAGTCGCGTGCACGCGCTGTCGCTGCCGCAGCCGATGAAACCGGGCTCGAAAATCTTTCGTCTCCGAGCGAAGATTGTCATAGAGGACAATGCAGAAGTATTCCATCTTGAAAAAAGCAGGGAAAAAATGGCAGAAGGGCTGACAACGCCGCAAGGTCATTATGTTATTTAATTCTTATTATTAGCATATTTGTATATTAGTGGCTCAACATGGTAATACATAGCCTAAATTGTAGTTCATTCTCATTACAAAAAAATGTCATTTTTGTAGTCATCATTTTTTTATGAGCATATTTAGAAAAAAAAAAGATGCGGTGACCGGGTGGGTGACCCTAGAGAGCGGCGAAACGCAGTATCTGGCGCAGCACGACCCAGCGCAGTCCGAACCGGATTTCGGCTTTCAGGACGGCACCATGATCATGACCGCATGAATATATGTATGTACTATATACAAGAGAGCCCGCCCTGGTAGAAATGATTCAAACATCAAAAATGCCACGGAGTTGGCCTTGTTAATGGAGAAAAAAACTATGTGAAAAGTTGGACAAAAAGGTGGGGCCGTGGAAAAATATTAGAGCTGCTCCACATCTATGAAGAATTAAGGATTGATGGGTCCCCCCCATTAACTATATAACGATCTGAAGATTGGCCACGATGGCCCTGTCGGCGCAGAGCGGCTTGGGGACGAAACGTGTCTATGCCACGGTGGCATCCTGACCGGTAGCACTCGGTTCAAGCGCAGGGAATACCTTTCCCTGTGTCAGTCTGTCTCCTGACTACTGCTGTCGACATGGAGCGGATGGTCAACTGGGCAGACGAGGTTCTTAGGTGATGCGTCTGCCTGGGCCCGGTGGACTCCCCCTTCCTGCTGGTGTCCTGTTGGGTGTAGTAGCCGTGCCCCTGAGATAAGATAACGATCTGAAGATGGTGAGTCTAGATGTGAAAAAATAAGGATAGTGTATTATAAGAAAAGAATAGCGAGGACTTGACATTAGGTGTGCGTGAGTGAATATCGCCAGGAAATCTTTAGAATGAAAACCCCACACCCCCCGCATAAAGAAACATATGATATTAGGAAAAAATATCGCCAGATGTTGGAAAAACGGCAAATCAAATGAAGAAGAAAAAGGAGCTGTGCCTGGTGACAGTATTCCGGTCGAGTAGTTCGCCGTTCTGAGTACGATCCGCTGTTTTGTTCGCCTCGCAAATCCAATGAAATGTTTTTTCTGAATACTCGCATCCTCTTTTTTTCGATTCAATTCAATTGTCGAAGCCCTTTTCTTTGCACCTCGCGCAAATGTTTTTTCTGGCTACTCGTAAACTCGTTCTATGTTCGTTCGTTCTATTTTCGTTCGAAAACAAGAATCCCTTTTCATCATCTGATCTGATCAACCATCGCAAGAACGATTCTCTCAAGTTGCAGAAAAAGAAATCCCCGAAATGATAAAAGCAGAATCTTTCCGAGGCTGCCGGGTACTAGGATCGTGATTTTGGAACAGAGATACTACCGTACACTCCATGACTATGTATTAGGCACGATATTAATACTAATAGTATCATAGGTAGTCCGTGAGCGTGTTATAGAATAGCGCGATATAACTGTAGCCACCGGAGAGAGACCATGTCGGGGGAGAGAGAGCGGGAAAATTTTTCCGCCGACGAACTCGTGGAGCAGCGGAGCGAGGCGGCAGACGATTTGCTTTTCGAGAAACTCCAGCCGGAGGTCAAGAATTACATTGCCCGGGAGAATGTGAGTATGCCTTTGAAGGAGTACGTGAGGAGGTGCTTGCTTGGTCGTTGCCCCCCAGAAGAGGGGCCCGTAATATCAACAACAAGTACAGCAACACTAGTTAATCGAAGTTCTTCAAAAAGTTCTTCTTCAAAAAGTGGTACTAGTGGTACTGCTGATACAATTGTTGGAGGGGAAATTCCGAGAGAAGCAGCAGTGCCGAGAGAAATTGAAAATATTCCCGCTTCGACCTCAAGAACCACAAAAAGAGAAACTTCTGCGAAGCAAGAGAAACGTGGTTTTTTGAGCCTTCATCTGACGCTGGACGTGCGGTCTCCCGGCGAGTTCGCGAAGGGTCACGTGCCTAGCCGTTACATTTATCATTGTCCTAGTAATAATGGCTCTACTATGGAAGGAGCCTGTAGTGAGAAGAAGAGGGAGCCTAATAATTCACAAGAAGAGTGTGAGGAAATTTTTTCAGAAAAAGAAGTTTTCAAAAGCCTCAACCTGCCTCTGTTCACGGACGAGGAGCGGCGCGAAGTGGGGACCGTCTTCAAACGCTTAGGTTTTTCTAATTTGTTTCAGTATCATGGACACGGTGTAAGGGGGCTGTTGCGCATTGTATTAGATAGTACTGTATTAGATAGTACGGATGTACATAATAATGTAGCTGTGATAAAAATTGGTTTATCTTCAGTAGCTAGATTGAATATAGAGGGACCTAGGAGGAGTTTTATACGGATTGGTATCACCATGAAGATGAACAAAATTAAACGTAGTAGGTTCTGACAGAGCGGTGGCCCTGGGCTTGAAGTACGTGGAAGAACGAATTCCCAATCTCCGACGAAGTCTGGCCGAACTCGGTAATATGAGAGATCGACCGACTAAAGAGATAGACGAGAACAACAATAATCTGGAACCTACGTTGGGACATACTACGTTAGGACCCGGAGGCTCTGCAGATACTACTAAAACGCAGCACGACAAAGAAGGCCCTCCAAAATCACAGTTCGCACAATCCGTGTGGGACGTGTGTGTTGCGGAAAGAGAAAAGTTTTTGGCCCAAACTTTTTCTTGTGACAAAAACTTGAAAGTCGAAGTTTTTCTGTATGTCTTGTGCTTCAAGGGCCGCTCCCGCTCCCGGAGCGTGGCTTGGCATTTGTGGGATTCCCTTTGTTGTTCTTCAAAAAAGCATCATTTTCTTCAAAGAGAAGAATTGGACAACACAGAAGAAGCGATTTCGGATGATTCTAAAGATTCAAGAAGAAGGCTGATGAGGGACGGGGCTGAGGCTGAAATAAAATTCCACCCGCCTTATGTTTTAGAGGGGGGCTATAAACGGTGGCGCGAATTCGTGCGGGACGAACTCTGGGGCAGAACCTGTCCTAAATTAATCGCGCTGGCCGAAAAGGACCTCAGAAAAAAAGCAGCTGAGAAGTTTGTTGTGTCTAGGGGTACTACTAGTTGCTCAAATAATAAGAAAAATTCTTCTTCTCCGAGAATTGAAAATATAGTAGACAAGGCTGTTGAGACTAGTAGTAGTAGTACTAAAAATGATGAGGAAAATAAACGGAGGTGCTTGAAAAATTTTGAGAATGCTGCTATCGCCGGACAAAATGAGGATCCAATAATACAACAACAATGTTGTCCGAGCGGCGTAAACCCCAAGACAGGGCTCACGTCGCTCCCCGTAGACCAATTGCATTTTTGGCAAATTCCGGAGATCTGTTTGGTCACTGGGCGGACCGGCGTCGGGAAAACGAAGGTTTTGGAGAACTTGCAGCATCAGTCTGCGTCTTCAGGCTCCTCTCATATTATTGCTGATTCTGA
>Ga0099797_100912_pt1 | contig 17157 bp, 8 predicted proteins | sample Uncmet_Sort48C_1_FD_89871 | JGI IMG/M metagenome (GOLD analysis project Ga0099797, IMG submission 89871) | Marine eukaryotic communities from CALCOFI LINE 67, Pacific Ocean - C012_Sort48C_1 | ecosystem: Environmental > Aquatic > Marine > Oceanic | place: Pacific Ocean: Monterey Bay | collected...
TCTACTGCAGTAAATGAAATTGCTCTATACAAAGCTCACGAAGCTGGTGCACAAGCTATCGCTAGAAGCGTCTCAAAACAAATACGCCTTGTCGGTGAAGACATGCGACTACAGAATACCATTTACAAATCTGAAGTTGTTGATGGAGAAGGGTCAAAAACTGTATTTGATTGTATTAACCGGCGAGTGAGTGTTAATAAAAAGCGGCGATTAGAGCAGGACATGATTATCAATCTTAAGAAAGATTTGCTGGAGGGCGATCTAGCTCATACTTTAGAGAGGGAGCGCTTTGTTGTACCGGAATGGAATCCCGCAAAAATGAAATGGAAAGTTCAAGTGCGCACAGCTCGGTTTGGGACTAATGACTTCGACGTTAGCAATTGGCTTGCTCTGTACCATGAAAAACCGTGGGGCGCGCACTTGAAGACTGATAAGGTTGAGCCTGCAATACTAAGGAAACAAAACAAACGGTTCGATGAGGCTATTATTGTTGCAAGACGAAAGCAGGATACGAAAGCCGAAGAAGAAAGAATCGCGAAAGAGAAACAGGATCGCGAAGACGCTATAAAGAAAGCGAAACTTGACAAAAAGCTGGCTGAGCAACAGAATTTGTTGAATAATTACGGGGAAGTGTTGTCTGAACTGCTCACCGAAGTGTCAGAAGAACTGAGGGCGAAAAAATTGGCAGAAAGGCGAGCAAACAAGACTCGTTTTGAGCGTCTAAAGGAAGATGTAAATATGTTTTTCAATGGCGATAAAATACGCGCAGAGGAAGAAAAAAAACGGATCATTGCGTCGATCCACAATAAACAAAAGGGCAACCTAGGGTACATCGAAGGCATTGAATCAATTAAGATGATCGTGGGCAAGCAAGCAAACGAAGATTTTCAAGCATTGCAAGACGAGCTCGCATTGGAGGAAATGCCCCATTACAAACGTCTAACGAAAGCACTCGACACACTCGTGGTATGGTACCATGAAACGATTGATAATGAAGTTATGATTACAGATTTGGCTATTTCCCATGCAGACCCGAACAATTTTTATTACAAATCAGAGGAGTTACGGGGTAGAGGATATCATCCCGTGCGGGACCAAGATGAGAAGACGGACATCATTCTTTGGTATGCTCAGGTTCGAGACAACGAACCATTAGAGACATTCGATGTCTCGTTTACGTTAGAAGAGGAACGCAGCATGCTCGACAATGGTCTCTCAAAGATTAAAGTCGATCTCGGTTACTTCGGCTTGCCCTCATCAACTTATTTTTGGCAAAAAAAGCATGAATCACGAATTTGCGCCCCCGAAAAAGAAGTCACTGAGGCAATGGTTCTAAAGAAAATAAAAGGGTACCAAGAAATTTTGGCTCAAGACGATACAAATACAAAAGCGATCGCCGCTCTTAAGAAGTTGGAAGTCGAGCTCCAACAAGTCTATGATAAGAAGAAGCAGAAAGCAAAGAACAAGTTGAAAGCAATGGTGGAGTTTTTGGCCTTGTCAGAAGCAAACGTGATGACTCTCATGGCAGCATACAAAGAGATGGACGAAGATGACAGTGGAGAGGTTAGTCTGACGGAGTTTTTTGATTACATTGACGTTGACCGCTCTGTTTTTGGAGATAACATGTTTAAGTTTTTGGACGAGGACAATGATGGTCAGTTAGATTTCCCAGAGCTCGTCAACGCTGTGGGAACATATTGTATGTTTGGGGTCAAGGAATGGCTAAAATTTGCGTTTGGAATGTTTGATCCCCATGGCAACGGTTATATTCTCGAGCCAGAGTTGCGAGAGCTATTGGTAACGATCCATGGTGATAATCCATTGCATACAGGGGGGGTAGATAGAGTCATGGATGTATTTGATCGCAATGGGGATGGAAAAGTTGAGTGGGATGAGTTCGAGTCGGTGAATAGACGATATGCCTCTATGTTTATGCCCATCTTTAATATCCAGAAACAAATGCAGAAAAACTTTTTAGGGCAACGATTTTGGAATCGCAAGAAACACTTATTTGTGGAAGCACGCGAGCACATGAAAAATGTCCGGGTTAGAAACGCGAAGTTGAACAAAAACCGTCGTCTACACGAAAAATCGCTACGTGAGCGCGAAGCAGAGCTGGCTAGAATCGCAAAGATTCAAGAAGAGGCTGGTGTGGAGGTGACTGCAGCACCGGGATCAAACCTAGGTGCCGGTGTTCCATTCATAACAAAGGCCCAGTTAGCACGTGCGGCTTATAACCCCACGCAAGCCTTGAAAAAAATGGCGGTTGCAAACGAAGAGTTAGCCAAGAAGAAGGAGGAAGAAGATTTTGTGGAATCGAGGAAAGGTTTCAACGAGCGGGCGGCGAAACGCAAGGAAGAAAGGATGGCTAAGCGACAAGAGAAATTAAAGAAAGCAGGGAAGCTCACTCGGAGAGTAAAAATATGAAGGTTCTGCTGGAATGTCTCGTTCGTAATCTGTGTTGATTCGTTCAATCTAACAGCAATTTACTACTTCGTACCATCTATAGTATCGTGTTAGTGTTTCTTTCAGTTTTCTTGAAATTCTTACATAAATTTAAAGCGCCAGAGAGCAATTTAAATATGATGACAGAATACCTTTGTCTCATTTTATTCTACTAATATGATATGAGGGAAAGATAAAGTGAAAGTTTAACTTTACCTGTTCAAAGCGGCCGTGTCTGAAACCACTGCCCCCCGAGAGGGGCACACCTAGCTACAGGGATATCGAACTAAGGACGACCCTATTATTGCAAAGCTTATTACGACATTCCCAGGCGAAGGTAACAAGCAGCAACAGGGATACAAAACGTACACAATCAGTCTGCACAGTTCACGACGATGGTACGTCGCGTTCTTCGTATTCTGCTATTTTCTCAGTGATAGGACCTTTATTTTGGAAACGGGGATCTTTCGCTGCATTGGCCATCAACATGTAATTGCTCAGCCCTCTAATTGCCGCGCCCTTCATTACATCGATTTTCTCCGGATCAGTCTCATCTCTGCATTTTTGAAATTCAGCCCGTACCATAGCTTTCAACGCAGTCCCTTTGGCACTGTCTCCCCCAATATGATGAGCAAGACGAATGCAGTCGCGAAATAGCTGCAACGCGCTGCGGCTTTCCATCTCAAGTTTGGTCCTACTCTATTGTACACACAAAACTTGATTGATGTACGGACTCTTGCAACTGATAATGTGACGTACATGGAAGAAGGGAAGTGGAGGTGAAGGATGAGCCAGACTTGAGTGGTTTGCAGGATGGTTGTGGATAGTTCGATGAAATAATCTGTTCACGTCTGCACAGTCGTACTTGTGATAGCACTGTGTTGCGTTTTCGTACTCGTTTAATACGTCTAGACTTTATTTTTCTCCGACACCAATTTATTTATGTACCTGTCGATGTATTGACACATCGTGCGCCTACGGCATCACTTGAAAACGAACTTTGAGGAACCTTTCATCGAAATGGTTCGAGCCAGTTCACGAGGGCCGATATTCCTGCTATGACAACAACCCTGTACTGAATTCCTTGGTACAAGCTTTTCATGCCGAGTTCTTTGAACAAACGCGTCATGCAATCGAAGGTGCCAATATGCTCACCCAATTCTGCCGCCCGCCCGCCGACCAAAGCTGCATTATGGAAGCATTGGGTCGCAACGCCACAAAAAATGCCTGAGATCAAGCCAGAAGCAAACCGATCCGCTTGCGATGGGCCCAGCATTTCTATCTGATCGCCGTCCTGCGATCTTTGTCTTTGGCGGTTTTCGCAAAGTTTTGCGGCGAGAATAGGGCCTAAAATTAAACTACCGCCAATAGAATTTGTATCTCTTAACCAAGTCCAAAGAAAGCCTGGACGAATTTTTTTATGGAAAAAATTCAGTGCTGAACCAACCCACGACGTACTCGTTATCGGCTGAGATCGTCCAAAGTACTGAAAAACGTCAGCATTGAGAGAATTATACGCCCAGGCTTGAACCGGCACGCTGACGAACCCATAAGCCACGTTAATGTTGTATTTACCAAAGCCACCGCCCGGCGCCTGGTCGAGGGTTTTTTTCAACACCCCCACGGCACCGAAATGGACACACTTGTTGCCCGCTTGGGTGAAGATCGCACGCTCAAATATTCGCAATAAATGCGCCGACGAAAATGGTGGCAGCGCCACGGATTTCGATTTCTGCGATAGAACAATTATTTGGGGAGTGGTAAACACTATCGTCAGCGCCCCTGAGCCGAACGCAGCGGCCGCAATGCTCGTTAATCTTCTCCTTACGCGTTCTCGTTGGCGCATGGTGGGTTTGTTCATGTCCCGATGGGGACTCAGGAACACGGTCGTGTCGGCAAGATATAGTGAGGGACGTTCGATTGATCCATCCCACAGCTTATCGACATTCGATGCAAACACGACACCCAAACACAAATTTAAGGGTGCCGAAATCAAGAATAAAATATTTTCAAGTTGGCTGGGATTTTTTTTTCAGGTTGGTCCATCGTATGTGCCTGCTAATCGTAAAATAGACCGCCCATATTTTCATTTTACTACAGACACAGCATGCGTACAGAAGGAAACGAATTGGAATACAAGATCACAGCATCGTCACTTCGCGCACTACCACCGTGGTAGTTTTTTTTTAGTGACGTTGAAGTTTGTTTCGACATGTTGTGACTGACTGACACATGGGCATCGATTGATGTGCGTGAATAGTCTTTTTCTCAACCCACCTATCCCCGCTGGAATATCTCCCTCATCAGCTCTTTCCACGCAAAGAGATCGCCTTGATTTCACCAAAAGAATCTTTCCCCAGGATCTCTTGGCACAGAGAAACAAAGAAATGTTTGCGTTACGGAGGCGGCAGATCTCGATTCTGAAACATGGTTTGCTGTGCCGACGACGATACAATGTGCCACCCGAGAAAATACTGGAACCAGACTCCATTCTACACAAAATAAACCATCCTTCATCCCCAGCGGAGATGGAAATGCATCGGCGAGTGGCCAGTATGGTTGCAAGGGCGAAGTCGAAAAACGTTGAGCTGCCTCGCGAAAGTGCCCGGGCCATGCTGCGGAGTATCGAGCTTGAAGCCCGTAGTGATCCGCAGCAATTCGACGGGTGGTTGAACAGTCTTGGATCATCACAATTGGCTTCGTTTGCAGTAGAAGGACAACCTGGGCAATTTAGCCGTCGAGCAGTAGTCGCTCTGGGGTACTTTGGAGTCGGGATATTTAGTGCAACGGGAGCTGTAGTTGGTGTCTCGGCAGACATGAACATTATTGGCTGCGCAGTGGTCGGTGTTGTCTCCGGGCTGGGTGGAGGAAGCATCCACGATATGTTGATGGGAAACACACCAACCTCCTGGATGAAAAACCCCAGCTATTTAGCGGTTGCCTTGGTCGCGAGCGGGGTAGCATTTTTTTGTTTGCCATCGTTAGAAAATCGTGTCGCAGGCAGTGGGAGTTACTCTGATTTTGACAATTGGATGACTGGCAATACAGTTTCTGCACGGATGTTACGGAAAGAGGTGGAAGATAAGGAGGGACGAGGTATTTCCCTGTCAAACCGCGAACTGTTTGACCGGTGCAACACAGATGATACGGGTGTGCTGGACACGAATGATCGCCGACGCATAGCCCGATGCGTGATAAAGTATGATCCTACTTTGTATGCTGCTGAGTCAGTCGGACTGTCGGCATTAGCTCTTGTTGCGGCTCGGCAAGGCATTCTTCTTGGGTTGCATCCGTTTGTGTCCGCATGTGGTGGAGTCGTGTTGTGTTTTGGAGGTATGGCCCGTGATGTGTTATGCGGACAGCGTATTGCACTCGGCTCGTCGTCCTATGCCGCGACAACATTCTTGGGAGCTTCAGTGTACGTCACCTTACGGCAGCTAACTGTTCACGGCCTGCTAAAACCGCTTTTTGGCATACAGTGGCATCTATTTGGTGTACGAATGGCCGTGACAATGGCGGCTGTTTGTTCCGCACGGTATGCAGCTTACCATCAACTTCCGGATGACTTGGTCGAAACAATCACCCCCCAAAGGTCCTTGTCTACTTGGTTCAATAATAAAAAACCATAGAAAGGAAAGTGAAAGCGATCATTTAAAAATCAAATATTAAATCTTTTCATTTCAATATGTACCATGCATGTGATCCAAGGAGTAAGTAAGTTCGTTTGTATTCAGACGCGCAACTCTGTGCCATTCAAGGCAGAAGATCAGAAATTCAACCGCGAGACATTCAACAAGCGAGAAGAATTCGTGGGGAGCGACGGTAGAAGTCACTCAGTATTGTATCACGCTGGTTTCTCTGGCCAAATTGAGTTGAATGTAAACATTTTTTGTAGTGTGCCGTACCTACCTTTGTATTCTACACAATAGTAGATAGGATTGATGTGTGTGGCGGAGTGGCGGAGTGCGGAGTGGCGGTCTCCATTTTCTTTTGGAGATATTTGTCGTGAATCATGTGGCAGGGTGTGAGTGCGGGGTGTGTGCTGGTGCACGATGATTAGGTTGAAGAGGATGTTGGCATTCCCCCAGTCAATAGCTGGCCAGTCGAATTTCTTTGATAGTTGGAGCGCACGCTCCTGGGTTGCAAGGGTATACTCATTGTGCACCTGCGGTCTTCTTGACGCCGACCGAGGAATTCGTTACGTTGTCCTAGCCTCTCTTTCTCCCTCCCTTCCTAGGCACACTACGTGTGGCGGGCTGTGTCGCGGCGAGATGATCTCGTGGGTCTGGATGATGTGTTGTTGGTGTTTACTGGTCTTAGGTGTGTTCGATGGGTGTTGGGGTATGAACTTTCCTGTCACACGGCGTGAGCTTCATGGTGGGCGGCGCCGGCTGAAGGACTACGCAGCCCATATAGAGCCGGATGGTGTGTGGTATGCAAACCTCCACATTGGGTCTCCACCACAGAAATTTACTGTCATCGTGGACACAGGGTCGAGCACGATTGCTGTCCCATGTCAAGGCTGCAGTTGCGGTCCTCACAACCACTTCGTTATGTCTTCGAGCACATCTGCAAGCAATACGGGCCGTCGGTACAGTCAATGTTATGGGGAAGGTAGCTGTAATTCAGGTAATTTGGTCTCTGACGTCATGTGCTTGGGCGATACGTGCACTATTGGGGAATCAACGACTCACACGTTCGGTTGTTGCACTACATTTTCACCCAATTTCAAAGACCAAGTTGCCGATGGCATCATTGGTCTGAGTGGCAGCAGTGGTACTCTCATTGCGGCGTTGAGGTCTCATCACAAGCTGAGCACTGATGCATTTGGTATGTGCTTGGGGAAATCGACAGGCATAGTTAGCGTGGGGAATATTGACCAATCATTCAACTTTGAACCATTTCAATGGGCCCCGCTCCACATGTCTGGAAGCTTTTACAAGAACAATTTGCAAGCGATAAACCTAGCCGATGGAAGTCGCAACGTAAATTACGGAAGTCAAGTGCCTCATATAACCATCGACAGCGGAACTTCGTTTACATACATTCCAACCTTTATTCACACCAAAATAAAGCAATCGTTCGAGGCACATTGTTCCGCACCCGGTGTTTGCAGTGGCTCCCACAACGCACGAGGGACGAACGCAGCTGATTTGCGAGATTCGATCTGGTGCGCGAAACTAAACCGAAATCAACACCTTGCGGACTTTATGAAATCTTACCCTTCCATCTCATTTCACCTGGAAGGAGACGTCACCTTGTGTATACCTCCAGAGCAGTACTTTTTTGTCAGCAGCTCACGCATTTATTGCGTTGGTTTTTTTCGAGATAGGGACTTTGTCTTTGGGGCCAATATAATGAGCCATTTCAATGTTATTTTTGATCACGAGCACAATCGAATCGGCTGGGCGCGTGCAGACTGTGAGAAAGGAACAAATCGACCTGTCCCATGCTGTGGGAAACCATGTGTCCACTCTTTGCCGCCGACCACACCCTCTCCAGTGACACCGGCGATCGCTGCGGCGACAACGACAATGGCAGCACAAGCAGCCACTGTAACAACAACAATGCCCACATCGCAGGAGACCACCGCTAAGCCATCGCATTCTACCACCAAGACGACTACTTCGACGCCAAACCCAACCGCTAGTACTGAACCGCCCTCTAGTGCACAAGCTCAAAAAAACAAACTCCATAAACACGAGCTCCAGGTCTTGTTTGATGAAGTTGAGGATGAGAAAACTGGCGGCTTATCACTCACACCCAAGGTTTTGAAGTATGAGTTGCAGAATTTTTCTTTGTGGAGTGTAGACAAGATGCTGTTGGGTGGAATCATGAATGGCGGGATGCCAAAAAAGGAGGAATTCCATCTTTGTGCTGGCGAAAATGCTTATTGTAACTTTGCTGCAGGGAGTTCGATCCAAGTCCGAGCTGGTGCCACAGTTATTGCGCACACGCTCGATGCGTACACATTAAATGTTGAGCACTCGAGCATGTTTCGAGTCGCGGACGGCTCCAAAGTGCGCTTACTTGGGCCGGTCATTTCGAACGGCACCGTGTATGTTTCTCCGTCAGCCTCGTTAACCTTTTCGGGAACTTTTGATCAGCAAAACAATGGAGAGTTTTATATGGGGCGACACGCATCGTTAAAGTCTGGAAAGGGTGCGAATGTGCACGTGCGCAACGGTGTGTTTCATGTTCTTGGGGAAATTTCGGTGTATTCTGATTTATTTTTCGAATCTGCAGTTCGCGTTGCTTTGCACCCTGAAGCAGTCCTGAGCAGTTATGCTGGAATTGTGGAATTTGGACCAGGGAGTACGCTAGCCACTGAATTCAGCCACGAGTCGAATAGGTTTGGAAACATTATTGCTCCGTACCTTCATTTTAATGGTAATTTAGATGTCCGTATTTCCTCACAAGGAAGCACGACGCTCCCACTTCCGCTGTCATTGGTGATCGCGAAAGCCCCGAATGTTGTCGGACGCATTCAGCAACTATCGCGGGACAGCGTGTTTAAGTGCCTCGAAACCAATGCGACGATCGCGGGCGGAAATACGATTGTGCTAAAGTTTGATACCAGCTGTTTGGAGAATTGTTTGAATGATCCAAAGCAGGGAAAGGGACACAATTGCAAGAACCCAATGACGGAACCTTGGACGAACAAAGACCAAACCATTGTAACCGCGATTCTCGGTTCGCTTGGGGTGTGTATATGTTTGGTATTTTCTTGGTGGTTCTATGGTTGCTTTTGTCGCTCGCGGATGCAGATCAGGAAGCAGCAAAAGTATAATAAAGTTTCCGGCGAGAGTGCGAGGAACGTATTTGAAGACGACGAGATTGAGATTGAGTTAACGGAACCGGAAGAACAGGCAAACCCTATGCGGCGAGACTTGAATACGGTAGGGGGGAGTTATACTGATGATGATGCCATGGCGATTTAAGAAATGAAGCTGGGCAACAACAAAATGTGTAAGCAAACAAATGCGTGTATATAGTATGATGAGGTGTAAGTCATTTTTGTATTTATAAATACAAATTGTATACATATGAATAATGAAAAGACTACGTGCATATCCCTGATTCCCCCCAATTCCACGGTTCGCTTAATCTACCGGCTTCCATCTCTGGGGAACTGGTTGCTCGACACTTGTGGGGGTCGTGGACCCTCAGATAATATTTTGCGGTTCACGCTGGGCGGCGGTTTTGCTCGCAGTGAAACTCCTTTCCGTTTCGCTTCTTTTTTAAGAACAGTGTGTTGCTTCTGTAGTTTATTGTGCTTCCTAGCGAGGTTACTATTTTCTTCCTTCAGTTCGACAAATTGCGCGAACTTCGAATTTCCGCTGTTCATGGTCGCTTTTAAGTTTTCCAACTCTTCCGTCAAGCGTGTGTTTTCTTGCACAAGCCGTTCCCATTCTGATTTTGCCGCAGCTAAACTTTTTTCCAAGAATATTTTCTTATTGTTCTCATCCGTCCACTGCGACTTGCATTCATCGAGCATTAAGCGAGCACGGTCCAAAGCTTTCTGTACCGCGGCCTTCCCTTCCTCCAATTTCGCGACTTTAGTCCCTGCTTCGTCTAGCTGCAACGTCTTGGCGTCGTTGGCGTTCTTCAAATTTACATTTTCTCTTTCCAACTGTTCTGTCCGTTCTTTTGACGCCTTTAACGCAGCCTCCAAGTCTTTCGTGCGCTTAGATATGTCTTTCTTATCTTTTCCCATGGAAAGTTGCAATTTTCGCAGCTCCTTGTTCAGATTCTCTATTACCAATCCAAGACGTTCGTTTTCTTGAATTGCTTTGGCTTCGTTCGCTTCGACGACCGTCATCTTGTCACTTAATGCTTTCGATTCTAATAAACTCGCTTGAAGCTGGTCACCAAGCTCCTTTAACTCATTAGCATGGGCTAATCCCATCGAATTTAACTCCCCTTCAAGTTCTTTAATCCTGGCCATCGCCGCTTCGTCCGTCGAGCGTTGGTTCGTCTCCAACTGGCTTAGCTTGTGTTCTGCGTCCTTCTTCCACTTTGCCAAGTCGGTCTTTTCTGCGTTGGCGGCTTCTAACTGCGTCTGCATAGATATCAATTCTCGATTAAAGTTCGCTTTCATCTCTGCTTTGACCCGCTCAATCTCTTTTTCGTCTACGACGTTCCCGCGCGACCCAAGCATTTTTTTCAACTCATCCACTTCATATGCCGCGTTTTTCAGCTGCTCCAACGTTCGCAAGTGGACGCCTCGCAGCGACGCAAGCGCTTTGGCGGTTTCGGCCATAGTGGTGCAGAAGAAGGCTAGTACTGCGTGTCTGCGCACCGAAAGCAAGCAAAAACCAACGCCTCGCTTCCGATCATCCGATCCACCGGTCGATACTTTGCAGACACACGTGAACAACACTGACGCCCGTGCCCCGCGGTGATCGATACGCACATGTAGTACTTCATCACACACACAATCACAACGCGCGAGTGGCACACGCACAGACGGTCTCGTCAAGAATAAATACAAACGTACTTATACAGAAATAGACTACAACAATCATAGGGCATAGATCTTGGACCAGGCATAGGTGACATGACCTCGTAGACTACGCTCCTCGTACGTAGACTACGGGTCGTCTCAGGTTAACGTTTACGAGGATTAGTTTTTCTGTGTCCATCGTCTCGTGGTGTTGTGCGTGTGTGTGACGACTGCAGAAGCGTTTTGTTGATTTATGATCATCGGCGACTGGACGTGATATATAGGAACATCGGGTGTGTTATAACTGAAAAATCATAGTCTACCACCAGGTGGTAGGGTCCTTCCAGAGATAGAAGGAGATCCGTTTACTGTAGGAAGTAGCTTTGTCTGATCTCGTAGACTCACCTGGTCATTTCATAGGCAAACAAGTGTGTGGTTTGACGGACATGGCGTCGTGCATGCGAATGCGCGAGAAACAACGGACGACTAATAGCGATACAGTGACAAATAGAAAGAATGCCAACCCGAGGATGGTTAGTATGATGCAAGATTATGTCGGCGCACAAGTACGTGCCTACCGTCATCATGGTCATGCCCTGCACCCAAGTGAACAGGAATGAGAACCGGCGGTTAATTGGACTTTGCAAGAAGTGTCGAAGGATCCCCCCCCTGTTCCCCTGGAAAGAGGATCAGACGCGTGGAACAATGAGCAAGGATGAGCAGAAAGTGTTCGAAGAGCACATGACCCCTGAGTTGCAAATTTTGACCTTGGAAAAACGTTTGGTTGAAACGACAGAAAAGTTGGCTGCCTCGCACAAACAATTGGAGAGTAAGCGGGAAGAGTGCCTGGATCTAAAAAGCACTGTGAAATCGATAGAACACCAGCACTCGGAAGAGCTGGAATTATTAAAACAGGAAATCGAGGCGCTCAAGCAAGACCACAAGCATTCGGATACCATTCGTGACGAAGAGTTGGGCCGGCTACGACAAGACACGGCTCACGCTCAAGACGTGGAATTAGAAAACAGAAAACTTCGGGAACGCGTGGGTTTGCTGATGAATGAATTGCAAAAGAGAGGCACAGACTTTGCTGAAGAGACGCACCGCGTAAAGAATGACGCGTTCAACCTTAGGATGCAGCTCGAAAGTACATTCCGAAAAACGTTGCATGAGATGGATGTCAAATACAAGGACGACGCCTTCAATGCGTTGGGGGAAGATAGTAAAAATGCGTTGGTAGAGAATAGCAAGCTGGAGCGGGAACTGACGATTCAAAGTATTGGAATTGAGTCGCTTCTGAAGCGGTATCAAAAGCAATTAACGGCTTACCGGGAACTAAAAGTAGAAAATGAAGTACTAGTCAAAAAGGATAAAATGCAAACCACCCAAGTACGGGAGCTGAAAAGAGACCGGCTGGCCGCAGAAGCGCGGGTCGCTAATTTGCAAGACAGCATGAACTTGTTGAATAAAGCTCAGCTAAAGGTGGCAGATTTAGAAAATAAGTTAGAAAAGTCGGAAGAAGAGCTGCATACCATTCGAGGTGAGCACAAGAAAGCAGTGGAAAAAGTTGAGAAATGGAAAAAGCGCGCCTTCGAAACGTCGCAGATTATGTTGGAGCAATCCTCCTCTCGAGTCATCGCATCGCAAGGATCTATGGACATAGCCATGCCGGCTACCGGAGGTGCCAGTTGGCCAAAAATGGAAGCCAAAAATGAGTCCGAAGAAGAAGGAAGAGGCTCGCAGCCAAACGCTCGTGCAATGTGGAACTCTCAATATAGCGACGCGTCCCCTGTTAAAAATGGTCCAAGAGGTCCTATCACAGGATTGCCCATGGCATCTTCGGTAAACTTGCACGAGAACATGGGCCCAGGATCAACGACAATTGTTCAGTCTAGAATGAAGCATCAAGGTAGCAAGTACCGCATCCAGGTCGAAAACTCAAAAATAATCCCCAAAGAGTTGCGAGACCGAAAAAAATTAAGAAAGGCAACTAGCGAGCTAGTACTTAACAACTTTAAGTAAAGGTTGTATCTGGCCACACACACATTTTGCGTTTTTAAACGCAGGGCCTTTAGAAGCCTAAAAAAACAAAACAAACACGCGAATATAGCATGTACGAAGAAGTAGTAAGTAGTAGGTTTTTATACATATAAAAAACTAATATAAATGGCTGCAACAGAAACAGACAATACATACTCTCTCTACTACGTAAGTTATTACGATGATTCTACTTTTCTCGTGCGAAATCTCGTTTCAAGACATCACCCACCCACACATACTCTATCTCTTCATACATGTCATTCCGCCCACTTGCGTGTGCTCCCCATCATAAACATGTATGTGGCGCAAGGTTTCGCACGGGACAACCTTTTGAATGGTTCTGTGGGTCCGTTAGATTCCACCGAGCATCGTTCCGGACAAAACATGAGCACCGCTGGTAGATCGACTTTTTGCGGAGCATAGTCAGTTTTTTCTGCAACTCATTCTGTTTTGCTCTTTCTTCTTGCTTTCTCTTCCTCTCCCATTCAAGCTCCGCTAACCTCCGCTGCTCCTCTTCACCCTTCATACGCATGGCCTCCTCTTCTCGCAGCTTTTGCATGATCGCTTCCCTTTCTTGTTCATTTTTTAATGCACAAACACCACACAAACAATCAAAGTTATCTGGTGAAGATCGTGCCCGACATAATGGATAAAATTCATCATATTTTGAAGGCGTAAAAACCGTGACATTTGAAGGTACACTGGGATATTCAAACTGATGTTGAGCGGGTGTATGAATGGGGGACACAGGAATGGCCACGGTAGACTTTGATCGTGCTTTGACCGGCGTTAGATAAGAGGTTTCGCTGCCCGCGCAGTCAGTTTTTTCAAATCTTCCGGCTTTGGCAAGTAGAATGGATGCGGGACGCGTATTTAACCGGGTTTTACGCCCAGAAGAGGGCGAAGAAGACAATCTGTCATTCCGTGTTTCCTTAAGAGTGGCTGTGGAGGGTCTCGTGCGTTCCTTCTTGGTCGTCAGTGTCGCAGCATTATTTTGTAATACTTCTTTCGCTTTGTCTGCTTTTTGAGGAGTCCACACTTCCATTTTTTTCTTCTTTGCTGGTGACAATGCTGACGTTGGACGATCAATCTTTTGTCCACGTTGATCAAGCGGTGGGAAAATCGCACCGTTCATGCACGCAACGCAATTGCGCGGAGATCCCAGCCTTTCCATACTGCTCATACCGTCACCGACAGCTTTCGAGAGAGCGCTATTCATGCCAGCCGCGCGTCCAGCTCCCGAAGTGTCTGCCCTCGCTTTGTCTCGATCGCCTCGTCCACACACCATTCATGAATGACAACCACACCGCATGGCCGCATGGGAGGGAAATCCACCACCATGCTTCCATCCATGCACATGCGCTACCTGCATCCTGTATCCGACATTTAATTCCCTTATAAACAATTATCTTAAGGAGTTTGTGTACAGTACTTCGTGAGTCGGTAACGGTGCATCACACATGACACAGCATAGGACGAGTCTTAACACATGATGTTCATGATAAACATTTAGTATGTGCCGAACAATGGAACGAGGAACGAACGAACGAACGAACGAACGGGCGGGCGGGGGGAAAGGGGAAAGGGGGGAACGAAGGGGGGCAGGACGTGTGGTGAAGTGTGTAGGTGTGTAGAGGGGGGAGGGGGGGGGCGAACCAGCGAGTAAAACGGTGAGCATCGAGGTGTGTGATTGATTGAAAACAATGAATTCATGTTGGATTATCGCAGTGGTGTGGTGGGTCGGGCTCTGCTGGGGGAGTGTCCGAGCGGACGCAGGCAACAGGGAAAGGTGGAGCTTCACTACCGAAAGCATATCCGGTACGGGTGATCCGGTAGTATCCTTCCCCGCCGTCTCCTCGGACGGGGCGACGGTGTATATCTCAGGCAAATACAAGGTCTACGCGGTGAAGACGTCGGATGGGACAAAAATATGGAGCATTGAGCTGAATTATTATGTAGCGTCCTCCCCCACCCCCTCTCCGGACGGGGCGGCGGTGTATGTGGGGTTCAGCGACAAGAAGGTGCACGCGTTGAAGACGTCGGACGGGACGAAAATATGGAGCTCTGCGACGGTTGGTATGGTACAGTCCTCCCCCACCCTCTCCCCGGACGGGGCGACGGTGTATGTCGGGTCAGGCGACTGCCACGTCTACGCGTTGAAGACGTCGGATGGGACAAAAATATGGAGCCATTCTACAGGTGATCCGGTAAGCGGCGCCCCCACCCTCTCCCCGGACGGGGCGACGGTGTATGTCGGGTCAATCGGCATCGTCTACGCGTTGAAGACGTCGGACGGGACGAAAATATGGAGCTTTGCGACGGATGGTGAAGCCTCCTCCCCCGCCGTCTCCTCGGACGGGGCGACGGTGTATGTCGGGTCAGACGACAACAACGTCTACGCATTGAAGACCTCGGACGGGACGAAAATATGGAGCTCTGCGACGGGTGGTATGGTACAGTCCTCCCCCACCCTCTCCCCGGACGGGGCGACGGTGTATGTCGGGTCAGACGACCACAAGGTCTACGCGTTCAAGACGTCGGACGGGACGGAAGTATGGAGCTTTGCGACGGGTAACCAGGTATTCCACTCCCCCGCCGTCTCCTCGGACGGGGCGACGGTGTATGTCGGGTCATCCGACCACAAGGTCTACGCGTTGAAGACGTCGGACGGGACGGTAAGATGGAGCTTTGCGAAGGGTGGTCAGGCCCCCATCCTCTCCCCGGACGGGGCGACGGTGTATGTCGCTGGCTTTCTCAAGGTCTACGCGTTGGCACAGGCGTGTGATAGCACGGTAGTCGGCGTGTACTGCATGAATGGAAATACGAGTGCCCAGTGCCCCCTCGGAACATTCGGCAACGTTCCAGACCAAACGACCGAAAGTGCCGCTTGTCCGAAGAAGTGCCCACCCGGTAAATTTGGGAATCGCGCTGGGCAATCCACCGAAACTGCCGCTTGCCAAGCATGTACTGCGGGGCAATATGCGGCCAGCCCCGGCCAGTCCCAATGCCAATCCTGCGCGGCCGGCACAGCCTCCGACTCCATCGGCGCCAAAACGGCCTCGACGTGCTCATCGTGCGCAGCGGGGCAATATGCGGCCAGCCCCGGCCAGTCTCAGTGTCAATCCTGCGCCGCCGGCACGGCCTCCGACTCCATCGGCGCCAAAACGGCCTCAACGTGCCAACCTTGCGCGACCGGCACATTCGCCGCTGGTCCCGCTGCCACGAAGTGCACATCGTGCGTAGCGGGGCAATATGTGGCCACCCCCGGCCAGTCTCAGTGTCAATCCTGCGCGGCTGGCACGGCCTCCGACTCCATCGGCGCCAAAACGGCCTCGACATGCCAACCTTGCGCGGCTGGCACATTTGCCGCCGGCTCCGCTGCCTCGACGTGCCAACCTTGCGCGGCCGGCACATTCGCCGCCGGCCCCGCTGCCACGAAGTGCTTGTCGTGCGCAGCGGGGCAATATGGAGTCAGCACCGGCCAGTCCCAATGCCAATCCTGCGCGGCCGGCACAGCCTCCGACTCCATCGGCGCCATAACGGCCTCGACGTGCTCATCGTGCGCAGCGGGGCAATATGCGGCCAGCCCCGGCCAGTCTCAGTGTCAATCCTGCGCCGCCGGCACGGCCTCCGACTCCATCGGCGCCAAAACGGCCTCAACGTGCCAACCTTGCGCGACCGGCACATTCGCCGCTGGTCGCGCTGCCACGAAGTGCACATCGTGCGTAGCGGGGCAATACGTGGCCACCCCCGGCCAGTCTCAGTGTCAATCCTGCGCGGCTGGCACGGCCTCCGACTCCATCGGCGCCAAAACGGCCTCGACATGCCAACCGTGCGCGGCTGGCACATTCGCCGCCGGCTCCGCTGCCACAAAGTGCAAAACATGTGGAGCGGGGAAATACGCGGCCAGCCCCGGCCAGTCCCAGTGCTTGTGGTGCGCAGCGGGGCAATATGCAGGCACCGGCCAGTCTCAATGCCAACCTTGCGCGGCTGGCACATTCGCCGCCGGCTCTTTGGCCTCGAAGTGCCAACCTTGCGCGGCCGGCACATTCGCCGCTGGCCCCGCTGCCACGAAGTGCTTGTCGTGCGCAGCGGGGCAATATGCGGCGAGCACCGGCCAGTCCCAATGCCAACCTTGCACGGCCGGCACATTCGCCGCTGGCCCCGCTGCCACGACGTGCCAACCTTGCAGCGCCAACTCGTATGCGCCCAACGAAGGCACGACA
>Ga0099797_100914_pt1 | contig 17138 bp, 9 predicted proteins | sample Uncmet_Sort48C_1_FD_89871 | JGI IMG/M metagenome (GOLD analysis project Ga0099797, IMG submission 89871) | Marine eukaryotic communities from CALCOFI LINE 67, Pacific Ocean - C012_Sort48C_1 | ecosystem: Environmental > Aquatic > Marine > Oceanic | place: Pacific Ocean: Monterey Bay | collected...
TACCAACCTGTATGCACAAAAGACTAATGAACGAGCATGCAATCATCCTCGATCGACTTTACTCGGACTTTGCATCCCAGTCGTATTAAAATAATTAAAAAACTCAAAAGGACTGGTGGATCGTCTCGCGAGTAATCTACACCACGATATCACAGAGGAGGAAGAACGTGCGGTGGAGAGCATTGCAAAAAGACATACATTCCTCTACAGTACCGAATTCTGTAGACGAGGAGCTAATTGTACGGGATCATCGCAGTGCTTGGAGAGTTAAAGAGTCAAATTCTTAGTCTACAGTATACAGTACTCAAGGCTGTCGATACAACGAGAGTACTAACATCGCACAATTGTACGAGTATGCTCGTTATTCCTTTCACAATTTTCGGTACATACAGTCTTCTCAACGTTGCTTTGCTGCATCTAATGTTGCTTCGAAGAATACAAACTTTCATGGCGTACCTCTTTGTCACAAATTGTAGAACAAGCTTCTCCCGGCCGACTAATAGCATTACCTCAGGATTTATTTTACTGATTTGCAGAGAGCGTTGCCACACTCATCTCGAAGGGAAGCAAGAGGTTATTTCGATAGTCGCAAAACAACACTCAAACTGGGGTGAAAATGCCTCCAAAAAAATCCGAAAAGAAAACGAAAACGAAAGCAAAAGCAAAAGAGGTTGTGCACTCGCCTGAACCTGATGCTGCAGCAGATGAAGAAATTGAAGATGAAGAAATGCAAGCAATGCTGGCAAAAATAAAAGCTATGGATGAAGAATCCGCTCGCTTAGCTGCCGAAGAAGCGGAAACACTGAAGGCTATTGAGTCTGGAGAAAAGCTACCTTCATCGAAAGAATCAGAAAACGCTGGCAGGAGCGCGGAGAGCACCACGGGCAGCACCGACGATCACCCTGAAGAAACACCTTCGGAACCCTTGTCGGAACCTCCTAAGGCGAACGATGAGTTGTCAGTATTTGTCAAAGGTGTGGACTGGGGTGCGACCCCGGGAGAGCTTCAAAAGCATTTTCAACCCTGTGGTCCGATCAATAGAATCACTATATTAGTCGATAAATATACTCAACAGCCGAAAGGCATTGCGTACGTCGAGTTCTTGGAAAAATCCTCGCAAGAGAATGCTTTGTTACTTGACGATTCTTCTTTTCGTGGCAGAAAAATTCAAGTGAGTGAAAAAAGAACTAATGTAGTTGGTATGAGCGGAAGGGGACGTGGGGGATTCCGTGGTGGATTCCGTGGAGGCTACAGAGGAGGGTTCCGGGGGGGAGGCCGGGGATTCCGTGGGGGAGGTCGAGGGGGGTTCCGAGGCGGAGGCCGAGGAGGATTTCGCGGCGGGGGGCGAGGTAGGGGTCGTGGTCGAGGTGGCTACAACCCTTACTAGAGTATCCTCCGCACTAAACCCCGAAAATGACAAGGTACAAAGAAACCATGGAATATTGCTTGCTTCAGGCATTTAAGACATAAAAAAATAGTATTTGAGGTGGTAGTTGCTCAACACAGGGGGGTTCTGTGGGGGAGGTTGAGGTGGGGCCAGGGAGGGGGCAGTGTTCGTAGGGGGGCTGACTGCAATCTGTACCAAAGTGACCTCCACAATGCGCTTTGAAAATACAAGATCCAAAAGGATCCATTGGAGATTTTACTCGATTCAGGCATCTCACATATTTTTAGAAATTGAGGAGGCAGTTGGTTAAGTTCTCGCTCAGGCGCTCTGGCAAAATGTTTATCCTTTCCCTTTTCTTCTTTTCGAATTAAAGAAAAAAAAAACTTATATCGTATGTAACTAAAATAAGATACTATACTGCGTCTGTCTGTTTTTTAATACACACACGACGACAACAAAAAATGATGATGGCTGATGCCTGATGCGTAAGTTTATGGATCCTAAGTTACAAAGCAAAATTATAGGTCTTGGGCACGGTTCAGCAGACCTTCTACATCCGCACGGGCGTGCATAAACATCGTCATCATCTGCTTAAATTCTTTAAAATCAAATTCGTGCGTATCAGGAGTTCCCATTAACCGCACATGTTTTTCGAAGGCTTCAGCTTCGTCTAAGAAAACGTCTTCGACTTCCCTCGTGACTCGATCTGCGCCGCTGTGATGCGGGACAGCGGCGAACGCCTTATTAAAATGCTCCTTGAACAAGGCAGGGATATCCGACACATGAAGCTTGCCGTTTTCATCCGAATCTGCCAGGTCAAAAGCATGCTTCCAGTCCACCCATTGTCCCACCTCTCCATTGTCGCCCCTTGTTTCAGGCTTTTTGTTATGTGTGGAAGATTTCGGAAGTTTCTTTTTCGCATCTGCTACTAAAAGCACCACAAAGAGGAAAAACATAAACGCATACTTGAGTAGTTGGAACATCGAGGTCACTTTTTGCTTGTTTTTTAAAGGTGACGTATATGCATTCTTTTTTAACTGGCTAAATGTAATTGAATCTACTGCCCAAAGGGAAGAAGTCTTTGAGGTCGATGTAGTTCAATCGCATGGATACACTTGACAAAAAGAATGTCTTCTTCGTACTCGATTCCCCCTGTCGTCTAGTCGTCTATGTGTTTACTGTATCTGGTTATCTGGCTAAAACAGCAGCCGCCAATTTGACATTTTTTATTACACACTTAAAACTCGTAGTCTTGTCCATTTACTCGTCTATCTTGGAAGACTCATAGTGCACCATACTATGGAATACAATGAACGCGAAAGTCCGCTAAAAGCAAAACGATTTAAAGATTTGATAGCGCGTTTATTTTGATTGATTGAAACTCCCCGGTGTATTTTAATTCCAAAAGTTTTTTTGAGAAAAAACAGATCAATCCCTGATGCGAACAACCGATTAAATCACTGCACATTGCTGCTAACGAAAAAGAGTTTCGTTTCAATAAAACGACCGCATGTTGACGAACTAGATCATGGCAGTGTTTTCAATCACAAATGTCCTTGAGTAGTACCATTCAAGACGTGATCGACGATGATGATGGTTTTGCGTCTTGGATCGCGGAGGACGACGAGACACCTTTGAAATCTCGTGGTAATTTATTTCGCCTTCCAACACCGCCACATACACCACAGACTAGTTCTTCAACAGTCCGCCCCAAGTTTTCTGCTGGAAACACTCGACCGATCACTAGCGAAAGCACTTCAAGCACCGTGGAATACATTGGATGTAGATGGAAGCGGTATGCTGACATTCAATGAATTGAAGACGGGTTTTGCGAAGATGGGAACGAAAATGGATGAGAAGCAGATCCACCAACTCGCAAATTTCATTGACAAAGACAAGTCTGGGTTGATAAGCTTTGAAGAATTCAAAGTTTACCTCGATGCAAAGAAGCGAAATAGTGGACCGAAGTGTGATGCAAATAATGAACCGGACAAGACCGTATAGGTACCGTACTTTTTACAATGCAAACAGTATTTCCTTCACTACTCGTAGCGTAGCTACGTGAGGTCCGTCGAGACAATATCAAACTTCATAGACAGCTCTTTAGTAGACTTGGTAAATAATAAATCATGTGTGTGCAAGTTTGATGTACAAGTTGAAAATCCAGTTCGGAACGAACCACAGATCGGAAATATTTATCGTATTAGATCGGATAAATTGATAAATTGCCTCTGCAAATGATCTTCGGTGGCCAGTATAAATAATTCGTGGAGGACATTGCTAAATCAGCTCAGGAGATAAATTTCGTGAACGAGTAGAACATGTCGTGGTCGCAGCGTGGCGCGCATGGTGTTGTCGGTGCTAACAGTGGGATGTCCGAAATTACTGCAGTAGCAAAACTTGTTCACGATAAACTGAAAGAGGATGTTACGTTCGCGAGCGAGAAAATAGCCCAAGTTCATATCGATTTTGATTGGCACTGGATACTTGGAAGTTGTATCGCGCTCTGTGCAGCTATCATGGCAAACACGGGACTGAACCTTCAAAAGCTGAGTCACTTGGAAAACACTTACTACGACCCCTTTACACGAAAGCGGCCACGGCCACAGAGTGAAAAAGATGGTATGATGACACGACCACGTTGGTGGATCGGAATCACTCTGATTGTGATGGCATCTATATGTGATTTCGCAGCATTATCTCTGGCGGCACAAAGTATTGTCGCAACACTGGGAAGTTTGAGTCTTGTCGCTAATGCTTTAATTGCCCCTGTTATCGTAGGGGAGAAAATCACAAGCAGGGAATGGAAGGCAATTGCCCTCATTATGACTGGGGACGTTTTTGCTGTACTTTTTGGTCAGCATGCTAGCGAAACATATACATTGGATGGTTTGATGGGGCTATATATGACTGCGAATTTTGCTGTTTATGCGATATTTGTCAGCATCGCGATTATTGTCATCTACATGTCAATTAGCTACATCGAAGGCAAGTACTTGGCTCCACCAAACGAGGATGGTTCCATTGAATTCAAATACACATACCGCCCACGAAGCTGCATAGCGTCTTACCATAGATTTTCGCACGCGATGCTAAGTGGAATAATCGGTGCTCAATCAGTTTTACTAGGAAAAAGCTGTGCTGAACTCGTTAAAACAATGATTGCTGGAAGAGGTAACTTATTTGCACACTTTGGAACCTACGTGCTATTGGCAGCCATGTTTTTGAGCATATTTGGGCAGTTATCATTCTTGAATTTTGCCCTGGAAAGATTTGATGCCCTTATTGTTATACCTGTTTTTCAAACGTTTTGGACCTTAATTTCGGTCATTGGTGGCTTTGTCTTTTATAAAGAATACTTGAACTTGCAAGCAATTCAGGTTATCATGTTCACTATCGGACTTGGTTGTACAATATTCGGTGTTCATATTTTGGCCCAGCGGAAACAAACGGCTGATACATTGGAAACAGAAGGCCCTACCTACGTGACTGCGAATTCAACGGGTGGCACGGGTGGCAGCACAGACTACAGTCAAGACGATGACTTTGTCACCGAACACACAAGCTTACTCGCATACGATGACGATGATGAAGTGGAGGATTTTATCGCAACCCGTGCCCCAGCCCATCACATGCCGAGTGCATCTGGCATCACGGGATTAGTTGTAGGAACGAGTACCCCTGTTCGGTCTACGAATCGGCCTCGCGGAAATGAACCTCCAAGAGCAAATCTTCCTGGTCCCGCCATTGAGGAAGGTGGCATCAATAACTAAAAATAAGGACGCCATATAAATCAAGTGCCACTGAATAAGTTGTTGGTATTTGGGTAGTGGAAAAATTAGAGAGTGCTAGTGATGTAGAAATGAAAAAACAGAAGGTTTTTAGTTATTACTTTTATTACTTTTTTAAATTAACTACTATCATCATATCAAGCTATTACAGTATCAATACTAGTATTGGCTGTTATTTACGTATCTATTATTACTATGTAAAAGTAAGTTGGTATACTTGTCGTAGGCGCTGGGCGCTGGGTGTCCCACCAGAATGGTCGCACACACGATTTTAGCACCCCTCTTCACGCAGAAATCTACCCACGATTGCGAAAATTTCCTTTCGTACATCTGGATTTGGAATATTGTCCAGGGTCGGATTCAACTTGCGCAAAACGGAAAGCTCTTGCTCCATTTGTAGCACGTTTATCTCGTATTTCTGTTCAGCTTTTTTCTGAAATTTATGAGCAGCGCTTAAAGCATTTTCACATGCTGTTTTTTCTTTTTCTAATTGCGTAATCATCAAAGCTTGGGCTTCGCTCAATCGCTTGAATTGATCTTCTACGATCGAGAGGCTCCCTCCGGCAGCATTGCGGCTCGTAACTTGCGTTTCCCGCATGAGTTGCAGGTGTTCGTTCAACGATTTCGTCAAAGATTGGACGGCCCCATCGTGCTCGCTTGTAACAGACATCATGTGATCAGCAAATTGTTGCATAGTTGATTTCATTACAAGTTCATGATCTTTGGCTGATTTTTTTAGCGCATCTATCTTTTCGTTTTCTACTTGCGATACAGTCTCAAGAGCACACGCCAGAGACTTTTCAAGCAACTTAATCTTATTCTCATATTCGCGTTCTACCGAGGACCGTAATCGTAGAAGTGCTTCCTGGTGCTTGGAATTTATTTCAGCAGTCGAGTTTTGGTAATTGGCATCAGCAGCAGCACGTTCTTTTTGATGCAATACGGTCATGTCTTTCAGTTGTGCTTTGAGAGATTCCATTTCCCCGTTCAAATCACGGACTTTCATGGTTTCTGCCTCAGCACACTCCGTCCGCAACTCTTGCAAAGCACGCGAATGAGCGATATCTTGCTGCTGCTTCTCCAGTTGAACTTTTTTTTTTAGAATTTCCATCTCCTTGAAAAAGTGTGATCGAATGTTGGATTCAGCAGCGTCGCGCTCGGCTTTCAGCGCTTCAATATTCCGAATATGCTTCTTTTTGTCTTCTTCTCGTTCTCTTTCGAAAGTCTTTTTGAGTATTTGCACTTCTCCTTCGTGCTGACGCTCGTATTGCTCTCTTATCCTTGTCACTGTGGAATCTAGGTCTTTTCTGCTTGTCTCACGCAATTCATTGTAGCTTTTTTGTGCTTCTGCTACATCACGTGTCAGCATTGACCTAAGATTTTCAATTTCTTGTTGAAAAGCTCGATTGGCAGCCTCTGTCGCAATTCGGGTGTTTTCTTCTTCTATTTCTTTGACCCTTTGAACTTCTATATCTAGATCCGCACAGAATTTTCTTGAAATGTTCTGGTGGGCCTCTTCTACCTTCAGAGCGATATGATGAGCCGCATCTTCCCGAATAGCATCTTCAAACCGTCGTTTCTCGTCCGATTGATATGCACGGAGTTGCATCGAAAAGTTAGCGCGCTTGTCCTCCCCAGGGTACGTGCCTTGAGCGTGAACAGGTGCCTCTTGCCACTGTGAACCAGGACTTGTCCCAGCCATCACGGACGACATTTTCGGTTGTAGCATACCGAAGGTTGGTCTCGAACGGGAAGTAAGCGACTGAACCCCCTCATTGTACGGAGATAGTTGCGACGGCGATTTTGGAGATATTATTGTCCTCCCAAGTTGGTTCCGAAGAGCCATCAGTTCGTTTCTCGCCGATACAATATGGTCAGAGTGATGCATTGGGGTTCTTGGGGAGTTGGGGCTAGTTGATGAAGTATTTCACCAGGAGGTTCGGTTGACTTCGTCGTCAGTGCATCAACGATGGCGCAACGCCCTACTCTCGTACTCTCCACGCAGAGGTCGTAGAAGTTGGATGTATCTGTGGCTCGGAAACCATCATGAAATGGTTCTTCGTCGTGTTTAAAATCTTTGTATTACTTATTTTTTTGTCTTTATGTCTTCGTGCTAATCAAGGAGGACGGATGGACGGGAGGTGCTGCATTTGTTGTACAATTGAGGGATGATATATGAGAATACGACGTGATTCCCTCATCAATAGTACTAAAACGGGCTCGATCAAGCCAATAATAGATAGGCCAACAAAGATACTAATCGAATCTAGAGCATCGCTGAAAGAAGTAGACTCATGGTATGTATTAACATCATAGGACGAGGAAGGAAGGTCGGGAAATTCAAAATAGTCCTCGTCATCATTCAAAATTGTCGAAGAGTAGAATACGAGGAGTAGGCTAGTTTTGTGCTACTCGTTGGCTAAACTAAATTCGAAATAATGAGAATACAGTCGTACATAATATTGGAAACTGTTGTAATAAAGCAACTGAAGAGACCAGGCTTCGTTAACGACAGAGGCCACTAACCTCAAACAAACACTTCACTTTGAAGTAATCGTAGCGAATACCAGGACAGAAATAAAAAAGAATCTATCGCACTCTTTTCAAACAAAACATCGTCGTTGCACCTGCGCCCTGCTTTATTGGTGTGTGTGTAGAAGAGCTACCCAAGAACGAAATATGTCAATTGACCGTTACAGACAGAACTTCGGGAAAGCGAAACCACTGCCTGGCCAGCCTGGTTATGGTATGAAAGAAAGTGAACGCTTAATGCTGGAAACAAAAAACATGGAACAAAAATTAAGGAAATTGCGTTCCGTTATATCTACCCAGAAAGAAGAGAGGTCTGTGACCACGGGTGGACGTTGGGCCAGTGCACGGACGGATCGTGGATCACTCAGGGCGTACAACAAAGATGTTAAATCTGGAGCGGCGAAAAAGTCGAAAGTAGTGAAACACGATGTCAAGCGATGGGGCGTCAATGAGGTTGCCGCATGGTTGCGTGGCATGAATATGGAGAGGTACGTTGATGTGTTCCTCCAAAACGAGATCGATGGCCCTGTTCTATTGGATGTTGGCCAAGATGACCTCGACTACATGCAAATTGGGGTGCTGGGACATAGGAAGCAAATCATGAAAGAACTCGAACGATTGAAGCGTGGGAGGAGCGAGGTTGTTTTGGTAAAGGGACCCAAAATACCCCAAAGACAGGGCAAAACCATGGTTCCCTCACCACCATCTCCTAGCAGACTGGCTTCGAGTCATAAGCACGACGACCCGAGTCCGATAAAGGCATCTCCTGCACGAAAAATCCATTGGTCTCACGTGGCCCCGTTGAAAGAAAACGAAGTCTCCGGCGACGGCAGAGTCCCTGTCAACCTTGCAGATGGACATTTTGACGAGAAAGGCCAGCATGAGTCATTTCAAGCGGCAGTAATGGCGTGGAGGCAAGGCGGAGACTCTGACGAACATCGATCTTCTGAAGCTGGACTATGGACTAATCCATTTGGCACTGCACCTACTGGGTCGTCATCATCGCCAGAAAAAAAGAAGACCAGTCTTTTGGAAGGTAAATTAGACGAGGAAGCTGAAAAACGCGCGTTTCGTGATGCTGTCAATGATTGGAGACGCGGTAATGCGAGTACAAACAACCAGAGCAAGGAAATTAATGACGCGCAACCTGATTTTTCTCCAAAACAGTCAGGCGGACGTTTTCTCAAAGGTAACTTCAACGAAGCAGAAGAGCACGAAAAATTCAGAAATGCCGTAAATTCCTGGCGGCGTGGTACGGACGCCATAGACGGCGGAGGAAGATCACCTGGCCGAAAAGTCGCCGAAGATTTGCAAAAAAAGTTTGAAGCAGAACGAAATATCAAAAGACAAGAATTTGAGGCAAAAAAAAAGGCACTAGACGAGGAAATGTTTAACGCCCGTGCCGAAATAAAGAAACGGCGGGAGTTGGCATTGCAAAAGATTGCCGAAAGCAAGCAGCAAGATGATCGACAGATTAGACGTTCACCAGAAAAGAAAAAAACAGACTATTCCAATATTTGGGACGTGGAGATCGAATACTAGTAGAGTAGTTCCCATTGTTTACTACGTAGTGATTAATTTTTTTGAGAAAAATTTTATGTCTAGCACGGCAAACTATATTTATCATAAAAACTAATGTAATGGCTGTACGGAGGAGAATATGATACAAATTCATCCCTTTTATTACTGTAGTCGTCTTCAGTCAGGTCAGGTCATTCAGACAGAATCAATAGAATGTAGACTTGAAGGCATGCATGATTGATTGATCTTGTTTGTTGCCTTTCATTCTTTCATTCTTGATGCAGGAAAAGAAGAGAAGGAAGGTAGGGTAGGTAGGTAGGTAGGTAGGTAGGTACTAACTATCGTACGTACGTACGTAAATGGCCACAAAAGCGAAGTTGGTTACTTGATAATGGTTCAAAACATACAACTACGGTTCCTTTCATTACAATTTTTTACTATAATGTAGTAATCCATAATCAGTCAGTCAACAGACATAACGATCGGAACTCTACACTACCTAATAAGTACAACAACAAAACGAAAAAATACACTTAAAACTGCAGTGGAAATTATTTAAATAATAATGTGCAAATAAATATTTACTGCAACACAGTCAAAAGAAAGCATTGGGCGAAGAACTTCGAGTTTATGAGAAACTTCACCAGGAATGGCGCGCATTTCGTGGATGGTGTCTTTCGAGGAATGTTCATTACAAAATACACACGTTTGCTGCCAACTTTTCTCATAGGCGAAAAGCCCATCTTCATGGCATCCCTAAATATGAAAAGTAATTTTTCAAACAATGTTAACCTAAAACGTTTCTTAAGCAACTAACTAAAGGCCACTCCGGGGAAAGATGGGGGCTTCTTCTTCCTCAAATAGCAAAGGACCTAGATCACCAAATGCGCCGGCGTTGATAGAAAGGCAGAGTAGCTTGACAGATGCTATTCGCAGAGTTGTTACAAATCATGGTGAAGCAAAACAAAAAATTTTTGAGAAGCAGGATTTTCGACAGTCGTTGGCCAAAGCACAGTTGGAGGTACGTCTTCAAAGGAGAAAGACAATGAGTTTGAAAGTCGAGGATTTGGAAGCAGAGAACACGAAAAAAATAGCCCCACATGCAAGTGGGCCCCCCAAATCAAGCCCACTTCATCATCATGTAAATTCTGGCAAAAGTACTGAGAAGAGAGGGAAACATCGTAAAGAACACCATAGTGGTAGTAAGTTGAAAGAAACAAAAAAAGCACGAAAACAGAAGAAAATCGTCCCTTGGCCGGCAGGATGGTCTCCGTTGGGTGTGAGCATGCGCTTTCTTCATACCATGTACAGTAGGATAAAACCACGGACAACAACCCGCGAAATGGTAGAGTACGTAATTCGCAATGAAACCAAGCCGTTATCTTCCCAGGGTGGATCTTATGTCGAGCTCCTTGCGATAAACGAAGAAACAGATTTTCATGGAAACGTGGTCATTGGGAAAGCAACACACTACGTTAGTCACGCGTGGGATGCCCCGTTCGCCGAGTTAGTCAGTGCATTAGATGTGATGATTACATCTCAAACCTTAAATCCAGCGCTTGTCTTTTTTTGGATCGACATTTTCTCTTTGAACCAACACACCGAGAACGAAGAAGACAGCAAGGAATTAGTTGAAATAGCGACCCGCGACGCTATAAAAAATGTCGACGGGGTTGCGCTAGTGTTAGGATCGTGGGAGAGACCTTTGGGATTAAATCGATCATGGTGTTTGTGGGAAATTTTGTGTGCTTTGAGTGCTAAAAAACCATTCGAAATATATCTTCCTGGAAAGTCTATGTACGAACTGCATGATCGTCTGACGCAAGAGTTTCCATATGTCGCAGCATCGTTAACAACCATAGATTACAAAAATTCTACCTGCTCTGTCCTGGCCACACGGGATAGGATTATTGCGGCCATCGATTCAGTAGGTCAGAAGCGAGCAACCAGAGCACTTGAGAAAGCCGTCCGTCGATGGCTAATAAATACTTCAACTATTTGTTTGACGGAATTAATGCAACATGGTGTTAAATTTTCGCAAAAGGGCTCGAGAGTAGACCAAAAAAAGGCCCTCCGGCTGGCAGAAGATTTGGGTGGGCTTCTTCGAGAACATGAGTTGTTCGATGAGGCCGAAAACGTTAGCCGCACAGGCCTATCGTTACGTGAAATATTATACGGAAAAACTCACGCGTCAACAATCGTGGCTATGCAAAATTTAGCTCTTGTTATGCAAGGAAGAGGTGAAGACGCCGAAGCAGAAGTTTTTTACAGGAAGGCATTGGTAGCGCAGGAAGAAACTCTCGGTCCGGATGATTCCAAGACACTTTTGTCTGTGAATAATTTTGCAGTCTATTGCCAAAAAAGAAGAAAGTTTCATGAGGCCGAAACATTGTACCGGCGCGCCATTGACGGTTTCACCAAGAAAGATGGACCCGAACATGAGCACACGTTACTGTCTATGCACAACTTAGCCTCCCTGCTTCAACTAAGAAAAGAATTTAATGAAGCCGAAACCTTGTACAGGAAAGTCCTAGAGGGTCGAATCGATTCTCTCGGGCTCAAAGATAAGTTGACGCTGCAAACGTTGAATCGCTTGGGTACTGTGTGTCATGATTCTGGAAAATCTGATGAAGCCGTTGGCATTTTTATGTGCACCCTGGAGGGGCGAGAAGAAATATTGGGGAAAGATCATAGACAAACGTTGCAAACTGTGTCGGATTTAGCTGCGTGTTTGTTAGACGGCGATGATATACTTCAGGCCAAAGAATATTTCGAAAGAGCCATGCTGGGGCGCCTAGAAGTGCTGGGCAAACACCACGAAGATACATTGCGCTCGATTTGTGACCTTGCTGCCTGTTTATACCAACTTGGTGACGTAAAAAAATCGGAAGAGCTCCAGCGGAAGGCTTTGCGGGGACGCGAAAAGACGCTAGGAGACGAACACTTGGACACTCTTCGCTCAGTTTCCAACTTAGCTGCTGTTTGTTATTCCAATGGACGAATGAAGGAAGCAGAGCGGCTGTATAAACGCGCCTTGACAGGTTTTGACAAAACCCTTGGAAGGAAAGATCCGAGCACATTGTTGTGTGCGGATACGCTAGCCCGTTTACTTAGGGCACAAGGAAAAATTAAAGCAGCTATTCCTTTGTATGAAAGGGCTTTAAAGGGTTACACAGAAACTATTGGGCCGAATGCTCGCGATACCCTCAACACACTTGGAAACATGGGGTTATGTTTGAAAGCAGGGGGTCAAGTGACAAAAGGAGAGCATATGATTCAGAAAGCAATAGAAATGATGCAGCATGACTCAACACTTGGAGACCCACGCGCTGTCAAAAAATTTGAAACTGCCCTGTTTCAATCAAAAGAGCTAGTACTAGATGGGCTTCTCAAAAATCTGCCACCTAGACCAAAAAAAAAAGAAAAAACGAGGAAGAAAAAAAAAAGTGCTAGCGCTCAGGACGAGCCCAGTGATGCCGACAAAAAGAGAAAAGCGCGTGCGAAAGACAAAACGAATAAAGGTAAAGAAGAAAGTGCAGAAAAAAATGGAAAGAAAGAAGAAGAAAGGAAAAAAAGATCTAGCCAAGATTCGAAAAGAACGGGCGACGGCGGAACGGCCCCATCGAAGGCAAGAGCTGAAGGTAAGAATAAGCTCAAAGGAGAAAAAAAGAAAGCGCTTGTGAGGGAGAAGAAGGCTACTTCCAATGCGTTTGGTGTTGATGGAGAAGAACTGCCTCTTGAAAAAGTGGTGACGAAGAGGGAAAACATAGTGCCATTGTCACTGTCACAAACGAAGATACATCCTAGCGCTCAACCCGCGCATGATGACGCCCCCTCAAAAAACAAACACGTGAATCAAATACATTCGGACTCTGATCCAATGAAGAAGCCCCCATCGAAGATTTTGTCGAAAGGGAGAAAACAGCGGATGTCTGCGACAATTGATCGATTAAAGAATTTCGAAAAGCTTGCCCAGAAAAAGAGAGATGAGGCGCTAGCGTTAAAAGCTTCTGGTGATATCAAAGGTGCATTGGCAAAATTGAGTGAGTACAAGAAAATGCAAGTGGAGCTAACAGAGCGCCGTAAAGCTCGCATAACTGAGCTTCGGGCACGGTTGTCAAAGAATGACGATAGTTCTGGAAAAACTCTAAAAACTCCTTCTACTGAGGCTATTCCATGTGAGAAAGTAAAATAATTTCAAAGGCATTACTCCCTCGTCGTGTCTTTTGTAAAAAGTACAATATAAATGTATGTCCTACTTATACCCTTTGATGAAATAAGATCGCTCGGAATGTCACGGGCCCCATTCGAAGAAACGGGATAAAATACACCACGTAAACCAACCAAGAATCCAAAAAGACTGAACATGGTATTGGTGATTAGTATAGGTGGGTAAAACTAGTAAGCATAATATGAAGATTTTATGTCAAGGTAGAGAAGACAATCCTGTACATACAGATGCTTTCAACGTAAGCTATACTGATCTCTATAATAAGTAAGGCTGGATTTAATTAAACACTTCCTGGCTCAAATATCAATTTTAGCGATCACCATCACTGTTTTCTTCCATAAAGAGACTCCTTGTCACTGGACGTTCATAATTAAACGTGGTCTTATTCCATGTTGTATTCTTTTCCTTCAAATTTTCGATCAGTTCGTTAAAAGCATCTGTATGTAGAGGATTGTCCTCTCTACCTTGACATAAAATCTCCAAATTATGTCTATATGTGGCTTGTTTGCGGCATTTCCTGACCCATTTTTTGTATCCATCAATATTGATCAAAATTTGAATGAAAGAAAAATATCCAAAATGGAGTAGGACCACTCTTGATTGTGAACGTTCAGTTTCAAGGACACTTTTTATGGAAGAAAATAGCGATGGAATCCGCTTAAATTGATATTTGAGACAGAAAATGTTTAATTTAATACAGCCTTAATATTTATTATTTAAATTAATTAACTTATTAAGATAAGTATCTTTTATCTTAACTTAGATTCCATATTATTTCTTCGCTTAATCGTCCGAATGAATTAACACAATAATTATTTCATAAAGTCGATAGACAACCAAATTGACTAATGACTGTTCATTATTGCCTTCTCAATGTTGCTGTTTGGTCTTGCTGGCCATCATCGCTCTCATTGGTGCAAAACCAACAGTACCATCAGCACCTGGATTAGCGTACTGAAAATTTGAGGCAGCAGAGGCAGCTTCTAGCGCAAGTTGTTTCTGCCTTGCTGACGCTTCTTCAGCCGCCCGTTTTTGCTGTTGTTTCTCTGCGGCCAGAAGAGCCTTTAATTCCGTAAACTGCTCTTTCTTTTTTGCTTTCAATTCATTTATGCTCTTTTGAACCGTCTCCAACTCTAGATTCACTTTCTCTAGATCCTCTTCAGTATACAAATCAGTCTCCTTCACTTCTGGTACCGGGGCGGTAATGCTCTCTCTCTTCTCGGATTTAATATTGGCCTCCGGCAGCAACATGCCTTGAGACGCATCGAGGTTTCCGTAGCTATCACTCCTCACCCTGGCTTTTCCAGGCCCCGAAGAATTAGCAGATATTATGCGACGACGTATAATACTTTTAGTCGCCTGCCCAAACTCTTGTGAAACGCGTGGCTTTTTAAAAACAAAAAAATGCCTAATGTTTGATGTCGCTGCTCGCTTTGTCGTGAGGCAAAGCGATGGTGGAACGGGCACTTTGATGGCATGTCCATGAGAAGTTTCCGATTTGACATCAGCTAAAGAGGTATTGAGTGCGCAAATGACGTGAAGACTAGTATTACCGACTTTGTCACTGGGTTCTAAGGTCGATGGGTCTGGAGGTTGTTGGACACGAAGCGTAGACCGACTTCTGTTGTCCCCGCCGCTTCCCCTGGAACTAATGTCTGCACCTGCCATTTCACGATCGCGGTGCTGCGTATAACGTGGTGAATGAATTCGAGGCTGGTCTTTTTGTACCCGCTGTACGTAAATCCATGGTTGATACAAAACTGCTGTAATAGGCGATGGGAAAACGACCATATTGATCTTCTGAAGAATTTACACATAAGTGGAGTGGATTATTTTGTACAAATGAAATAAAAACAAGAAAAATTTTCGACTTTTATTATTAATGCACAGCAGTAGACTACTAGTCGTAGACAACATTTTCATACTTACTTTGTAATAATGGACACTATTATTATTATTATTATGCTGACAGCGAATCATTTTAAGAGGCGATTGAAGACATTCTGACAATTATACGTCACCCACAGTTCCAACAACGAAACCTCCTCTTTATCAAGTTTGCCTTCCTTAGGACCATACCTACGCCATAAATACGCTTTCCCTTCACTGCTTGTATGTATCAATGCGTTTTCAATCCCCCTCCAGACAAAGTTACTTTTGAATTCGTCTTGCGACCTTAGCTTCATCGCGTTTATCATAATCAACAACTCTTTCAAACCAGGGTCAATCGCACAAACCTCGACTGCTCCCTCGTTCAGTACCTTCCTTCCTTCCGCGTCTAGCTTTTCTCCAGCCATAGCACTTTTCCATAGTTGATCTCTTCGTTGGTCTGCGCCAGCCTGCAGCAATATATGGTCCATAAATCTTAGGCAGCGTTCAAGAACAGCGGAGTAAATGCTCGACGATCCCTCTGTATCTTCTCCAAGATTTCGGACGAGAACATACAAATAGACTGTGTCAAAATTTGTTGAGTTCTCCAATGAATCTTTCTCATTCTCACCGCTCAGGCCTGAAGTCTTGATCGCTTCAAACATGTTCACTTCAGGTCGATCACCTTCTATATTGACAAGATCCCGGTTCGGAACGCCCACGAAAACCGGGTCTCTAGCAGCTACAAAAGTTTCACCCGGCTTCAATCTTCGCACAATGCCAGCAATCATATTTTCCCCTTCGGTTTCAGAGGAAAGAATAAAATCTATAGCACCATTTGCATGTCCGCGGCACCCGTACTTATCCCCGCGCTCACACAAAAAGTCTAAAAGCGATGCATGGAGTTTTACAGCATGGCGTTGTACATAATTTGTAGCACCATTAGGAGGTCCACTCGGGTAGCGCGACAACAAATCGTCTAGACCCTCCGATATTTCTGCAGCACCACGGACTGCTAAACCCGAATTCACACCATACACTCGTTTAAGCGTCGTATCGTATGCGTAAGCCTCAAGTGAAAGCATCGAAATGGCGCGCGAGCATGCTCGTCCTGGCGCTGCACTGCCGGGCAGAACGAGCACATCAATACCGAGTACATTGCCACGACCACGAACTACAAATAAAATAAAATCAGGAAGACTCCCGTATAAAACTTCGCCTTCGCCTTTGTTTCGTAATCTTCGCAAGCCTAGTTTTGTAGTTAAATGTTTAGCGTACAATTTTGCCGCCCCCGTGATGTCAGTGGTCAAAGATAATGGCGTGCGCATCACTTTCACAACCCTTGAGGCATTCAATACTTGTCCGAGGTCAGGAAGATTTCCAACTCGTCGTCGATCATTTATACATGTTTGTCGAACTGCCAAAGTAGCGCGTTCAAGCCGTTGCTTCGCAACTTTTATTTTAGCCTCCTCTATAAGAATCAGCTCGTGCATCCCTGCAATTGGTTCAAGTTTATGCCCATCCTCAAGCACTTGCTTCGAGAGTAAAGCCGCAGGAGATACTACTGGAGATTCCATGAGCCCCATTTTCGCCATCAAACATCTATCTACGACGCGTTTGTTCGCTTTCACACTCAGCATTAGTTTGTCGACCACGTGCTTTATATTTTTTCTAGGCTTATATTTGTATGTCCATACGGAAACGCCTCGGCTACCAACAGTTGCAAGCGCCTCTAAAAGCTGCCCTTCTTCTTGGCGGATGATCGTTACCATCCTCGTAGATATGCTAGTATCGCTGTGACTGGGAC
>Ga0099797_100915_pt1 | contig 17109 bp, 5 predicted proteins | sample Uncmet_Sort48C_1_FD_89871 | JGI IMG/M metagenome (GOLD analysis project Ga0099797, IMG submission 89871) | Marine eukaryotic communities from CALCOFI LINE 67, Pacific Ocean - C012_Sort48C_1 | ecosystem: Environmental > Aquatic > Marine > Oceanic | place: Pacific Ocean: Monterey Bay | collected...
TTTCGGTTGGCGACGAGTTAAATGAAGATGAGAAAGGATATCACTCACATTGATTATGATTCACTTTTCAATTATTTGCACTGGTAACTGCCGCCTTATCAAGGGCCAACTCAGATGGAATCAAAAATTGCGATGCTATAATATAGAACCAAAATCGCGATGCTATCACGCAATTGAATCTCTCAGCTGTATCATAATGGAAATGCAAATACTCAGGTCATAGAAATTCTTTTTTACTATTAAACGCGACACATTTAAAAACTTAAGGGAGTCAAAAATGCTCATTCCCGAGGGCGCTTTGTCTGAATCCGCTGCCCATCAGGAGGGCGCTTTGTCTGAATACGCTGCCCATCAGATGGGATTGCAATTGACTCAGGAATGAGAAATTACTATACATTTTTGATTTGATTTATCTCGACTTTGCAGAAATCTGCAATATGAATCTTGACAGAAATCTTGAGAATTGAACCAAAAAAAGCAGAATTCAGAATCAGTCACACGATCAACAATTGAAACCTCTGGATTCATTCACTATGCAACTGTTACTTCATAACTTATCAAAAATTGCACCCTCTGGACGATTTAAAATTCAAAAACTCAAAAGTTAAATATCGTCAGGGTTCGTCATTGGGGATCATGATGGCTGAGAAAGTTAAACTGTCACTGTGTCAGACTCTCTAGCACACTAGCCCGCATTGACGACAACTAATCTGAATCATGACATTAATGGAATCATAAAACGCAATTCCCGCTAAGCTGGACTGACTTGTGGAGCTGGCAATTTATTAAAGCTCTAGTCAAGGTGCGCATGACAGCTCTTTTGCGATTGTGAGCTCATCACGTAATCACTTTGCAGCCCTTCTATTTGTCAAGATGTCTCCAGACTTAAATTTGAATCTTATATGACAATACAATCGATTCAGGCGACGTCCTTGACTGCGGGGATTGACAGACACACAGCTGTAATGAAATACAATTGGGAGAAAACCAAAAAAAAAATTGTGACTCTGAAAAACTGAATATTGTGACTTACGCAATCGGCACTGAATCTCAAGATAAGAATCGGGAAAACATTATTGTCCAGCAGGGGAAATAAGGACGTCAGGACTCAGACATCAAAATTGGGAAAAAAGAAAAAAAGGACGTCACGCAGGGAAATAGACATAGACAATAGCTCCGGACCAAAATTGGGAAAAAAGAAAAAAGGACGTCACGCTGGTACATAGACATAGACAATGGCTCCGGACCAAAATTGGGAAAAAAGAAAAGTTGTTTACTCTCAGTATGATGGAATTACGATTTTGAGTTACGTAGTTTATGATTATTACGAATTACGAATCACGAATTTACGAATTTATGATTTCGTCAATACATATCATCACTTCTTCGCCACACATTTCCGCTATGGACTGTTTTAAATCTTCTGCTGTTATTATTGAGTCTACTCTATGATTGAGGGACTCTAACGTCAGAACCTCTGACGTCTCTAACGTCAGAACCTCTGACGCCATAACAATAACTTCAGATTGGCTTGTCATAACTTCAGATTGGCAAATTGAAGTTGTCAAAAATTGGCAGTCAAACTTGTCGACTTCACGATGCACATCAGACTTGTCGACTTCATGGTGTCGGAAATTAGACGTGTCGACTTCACGGCGTCGGAAATTAGACGTGTCGACTTCACAGTGCACCTCATGGTGCGCCTCATTGTCTGGACCTGTTGACTTCTGAATATTGAATTGATTATGGTCTGCATCTTTTGGCGTTGTCTGAATATCATGGTCTGCATCTTCTGGTGTCGTCTGAATATTATGGTCTGCATCTTCTGGTGTCGTCTGAATATTACGGTCTGCATCTTCTGGTGTCGTCTGAATATTATGGTCTGCAGATTCTGGTGTATCTTGTGTGAACTTTGACAAAGATGATGTGTCTTCTGTGAACCTTGACAGAAATTTTCTATCACAAGTTCTGTGTCTCTTGACAGTCTGTTTTATTACTGCATCTTCTTCTTCTGCATCAACATTGTCATTCACAGCAGTATGTAAGTCGTTGTTTTTTCCGATTGAAGTGAGGTCCTGTGTCAACATTTTTTCGATATCTTCAGGGTCTTCCAGATCTGACTCCGACTCTGTCTCTTCCGGTTTTGTGGATCTTCCTGCCTGCTGCCGTTGTCGTTTTCTCCCTGCTGAGGCTGAGATGGTCTTGCCTAGAGTCAGACACTCCTTGCATTGGGCGCGCTGCCGTCCATGGTCACATATGTTCCCGCCACCACACTCCTTGCACCTGCTGCGTTGACGTCCGTGCTGGCAGAGGCTGCCGCCACCACACTCCTTGCACACGGGTCGCTGCCGCCCGTGTTCACAAATGCTGGAACCGCCGCAATCCTTACACGTGGCACGCCGCCGCCCATGCTCACATATAGCGGAACCCCCACACTCCTTGCACAAAACACGATGTTTCCCATGCACACAAATGCTCTTGCCTCCACAGTCCTTGCACCGGTCGCGTCGGCGTCCGTGCTCACATACACCAGAACCGCCACAAACCTTGCAGTTGTTGCGTTGCCGCCCATGCTCGCAAAGATTGGAACCACCGCAATCCTTGCAGTTGGCACGTCGCCGCCCGTGCTCGCAAAAACTCTTGCCTCCGCACTCCTTGCACCGGCAACGCGCTCGCCCGTGCTCGCAAATACTGCCACCGCCGCAATCTTTGCACAGACTGCGCTGCCGTCCATGCTTGCAAATACCGCCACCGCCACAGTCTTTGCATTGGCTGCGTTGTCGGCCATGTTTGCAAATATTGCGACCGCCGCAATGTTTGCACTGACTGCGAATCCGGTCATGCTCGCACAAACTGCCGCCGCCACATTCCTTACACCGGCTACGACGCCGTCCGTGTTCACAGAAATGATTGCCATAACCATCGCACTGCCGCCCAACCTGACAGGTTACCTGTGGCCACTGCCGATTAACCTGTGGCGTCGTGTCAAGCGTCTCGCTGAGGCTCAGAGAAATCTTCCTTGCACTGCCAAACTTTGGCTCTTTTAAAGACTCAGACCGCTGCTGTTTGGCTTGTTGATATTGACAAGATTGTTGTTGCTGCGACGATATCATAGTCTCTGACACAAGAAAAGGCAGATTCAAGTTGCTGTTTTCCGCCTCCTCCTGCGGTATACCCAAGGACATAAATGCAATCATAATCTGAATCATAATTGGCAATATGCCAGAACTTGTCAAATGGATCATTTTTTTTTTTTTTTGCGGGGACTGACTTCGTGATGAAATTGATGAAATTAAATTTAATTGTAATCCACAAAAAAAACTAAATGGAAATCATTGAAAAAGTAAAACCTGTTCAGGGATGGATACATTAATCACAATTGACACAATTTTATAAAACGAATTTCGGAGTTTGAGTTTCGGAAGGAAAAAACGTTACATATTATCATTGGAAGGAGACGAGTCTCAGTTTCGGAATTTCAATGAAAAAAACAAAGGCAGACAATGCATGATAAACTATTAAACATGAATCAAAAACGCTCAGGAGTCAGAAATTCAAGTTGAACTGAGAGTCTCAAAGTAAATTTCTAAGCCGGCTCTGGTCCCAATAATATCATACACACGGCCGCAACTTGGTAACGTAACTGTATTCATTGAAAACAAGAAGCAAACACAAACACTTGGCGTTATGACATCGGAACTTCATCGCTACTGTTACAGCAATGATCATATGTGCGCACGTGACTCGGACATGTATCTCGAGTACGTTTTCCAGCTGTAGATTTCCAGAATCAGATTCAGTTTGATTGTGCCAATTGAACTGTAGCGATACTAATAGGGCGCGCCAATGATTGTTGCAATAACAGGCCCCGTATTATAGTCGTATTGATTGGCACAATCAACAATATGTAACAGAATGAGAAGGCAATTATTCTTGCTTAATATGACATGGCTCCAGGCTCTTATGTATGACATTAAGATTTTTTTTAAGATGTCAGCGTCTAGACCAGACGCCGAGCACCTGGCATCATCGCACTTACATCACTGTACGCCGCCGCGCTTGCTTAGGCTTGCATAATATACTGGAACCACTGCAATCCTTGCACTGGGCGCGCTGTCGTCCATGCTCACATATGCTCCTGCCTCCACACTCCTTACACACGGTTCGCCGCCGTCCATGCTCACAAATGGCGGAACCTCCGCACTCCTTGCACATGGTTCGCCGCCGCCCATGCTCACATATGCTGGAACCCCCACACTCCTTGCACATGGTTCGCCGCCGCCCATGCTCACATATGCTGGAACCCCCACACTCCTTGCACAGAGCACGTAGCCGCCCATGCTCACAAATACTCTTGCCTCCGCACTCCTTGCACCGCGTACGTTGCCGTCCATGCTCACATATGCTGAAACCCCCACACTCCTTGCACAGAGCACGTTGCCGTCCATGCTCACAAATACTCTTGCCTCCACACTCCTTGCATGCGGCACGCCGCCGCCCATGCTCACATATGTTGGAGCCGCCGCAATCCTTGCACTGGGCGCGCTGTCGTCCATGCTCACAGATGCTCCTGCCACCACACTCCTTGCACTTGCTGCGTTGACGCCAATGCTGGCAGAGACTGCCGCCACCACACTCCTTGCACACGGTTCGCCGCCGCCCATGCTCACATATGCTGGAACCCCTGCACTCCTTGCACAGAGCACGTCGCCGCCCATGCTCACAGACTGTTGCAACTGCATTACCAACTTTTGACCTTTCCAATTTGGTGTCCTTCTTTATAGCCGTGCTTGAAGTTGATGGAGAGAAAATACCGCTCGTAACGATTTCCGGCACCACCGACGTCTTTGTTGTCGACTGAGAAGTCTTAGTGCCGGCTGCGGCCGGGGCCAGTGCCATGATTGCAAAAAGAATCTGAAGATTCAGAATCCGACGGCGACCCACAATCACTGAACTGCCCATCATGATCTCGTAATCAGCGGTCCGTTTTGAGTTTGAGTGTTAGACTCAGACTGAGACAGATGATATCGCATGTCAAGCTTGAAACTTCAAAGGCCTTTGTAGACAATACAAATCATTATCATATGACGTCACGACGCAACCTTGGTAGACAAGCACAATGTCAATCCAAATCATACTTGAGTTACGTTTACGCAGACTCTGATAGACGTTAGAACTAAGATGAAGTTTGAAAATAAATGTATGAGCCGGCTCTGGTCGCAATAATGTCATACACACACCCGCACGACCGTAACGCTACTTAGAATAAGTGTCTTCATTGAAAACAAGAAGCAAACACAAACACTTGGCATCATGACATCGGGAGTACATCGCTACTGTTACAGCAATCATATGATGTGCGCATCCGGACATGTATGATATCTCGAGTAACGATATGAGCACGATGTTTTCCAGAATCATATATGCCAGCTGTAACGACAGGGCATGCCATTGCTGCAATAACAGAGCGCCGTATTGTAATCGTATACTATTAATTGACACAGTCGACACTTAGCACTGTGCGCCAGAATAAGAAGGCAGGTCTCGCTTATGACATGGCATAGCTCCAGGCTCTTACATATGACATGAAATTTTTTTAAAAAAGAAATCAACATCTAGACTGAGACTAGACGCCCAGCACCCGGCATCATCGCACTTACATCACTGTACGCCGCCGCCCTTGCTTAGTCTTGCATATACTGGAACCACCGCAATCCTTGCACTGGGCGCGCTGTCGTCCATGCTCACATATGCTCCTGCCTCCACACTCCTTACACACGGTTCGCCGCCGTCCATGCTCACAAATGGCGGAACCTCCGCACTCTTTGCAATTGGTACGCTGCCGCCCGTGTTCACAAATGCCGGACCCGCCGCAATCCTTGCATGCGGCACGCCGCCGCCCATGCTCACATATGTTGGAGCCGCCGCAATCCTTGCACTGGGCGCGCTGTCGTCCATGTTCACAAATGCTGCTGCCTCCACACTCCTTGCATGCGGCACGCCGCCGCCCGTGCTCACATATGCTGGAACCGCCGCAATCCTTGCACTGGGCGCGTTGTCGTCCATGCTCACAGATGCTCCTGCCACCACACTCCTTGCACTTGCTGCGTTGACGCCAGTGCTGGCAGAGACTGCCGCCACCACACTCCTTGCACACGGTTCGCCGCCGCCCATGCTCACATATACTGGAACCCCTGCACTCCTTGCACAGAGCACGTCGCCGCCCATGCTCACAAATACTCTTGCCTCCGCACTCTTTGCATACGGCACGCCGCCGCCCATGCTCACATATGCTGGAACCCCTGCACTCCTTGCACCGAGCACGTCGCCGCCCATGCTCACAGACTGCAGCAGCTGCAATACCAACTTTCGACCTTTCCAATTTGAATTTGGTGTCCTTCTTTATTGAAGTTGATGGAGAGAAAATTCCGCTCGTAACGATTTCCGGCACCACGGTCACCGCCGTAGATTTTGTCGTCCGACTCCGTGAGTCTGACTGAGTAGTCGGACTCGCTCCGGCCGGGGCCAATGCCATGATTGCAAAAAGAGTCGGAAGACGCGGCGTCCGATTCAAAATCACTGAACTGCCCATCATGATCTCGTAATAAATCAGCGGTCCGTTTTGAATGAGAACTTCAGACTGAGACAAATGATATCGCTTCTTTTTTTTTTTTAACTATGACGCAATTACTATATGGCATGAAAGGATGAACAACGAGCTCCAAACTTGAAACTTCAACGGCCTTTGTAGACAATTCAAATCATTAATAATTATCCTATGACGTCACGACGCAACCTTTGTAAACAATCTGAATCACAATGTCAATTCAAATCATATGCTTAAACTCTGTAGACAATATGTAAATCCGCTAACCTCATTGAGCGCATATGCTTAATCACTGCAGCCTCTGTAGACAATATGTGAAATTGAATTCACAGTGAATCGGCTAAAGTCATTGAATCAAAGAGTCTTTGCCCGTTTGAGTCACAAAGGCTGAATTGGCGTAATAACAGTAATAAATCCTGCGCTAAATTCTGAGATAAAATCCGCAAAAAAATCCATCCCATGGGTTTCGAACCCACGACAAAACACGGGCACAAAGAATTGATTTCGATGTCTTAACCGTTGCACCACTTGCGTATCTTGCATACCCTACGTATCGTGCAATAGGAAGTCAAGACGATCGTTCCGCCCCGACGCTGCAGTTTCGTAACACCTCATGCAACCGTTGTTGCCGTGGGGAATCGAACAAATTTCAAATTTCCCAAGATTAAATGATTATCGATTGAGTCAGAAATCTCACTGCGTAGGCGACAACTAAATCCTCCTAATGACTAATATTGAGAACACTGAAAATCGAGCCTGGTCCGAAGCAGACAACTATCCACATGGAATGTCGCAGTGAAATCGCCGAAATGATTTCGAATGATTCTAATCTAATCGGGGGCATTTCTGCCGTATGAGTATCTGGCATTGGTATCTTGACATTTGACTATGGTACTCGACAATGATCTTGAAAATTTAACTCTCTGCCGAAAATTATACTCAGACAAATCAGACCGAATAATGACTTAAAATAACTTTACGTCTTTACCCGTCTTCTGATTCACCTTGCACAACGTCGTCACAATGACGACTCGGAGTCTTTAGAGACTTTAGCTTAGTCTTGACTCTTTAGATCACCTGTAAGTTTAACTGATCACGATAATTTTGGCCAGGAGACACAGATGATATCAACATACTTTTTGAAATTTTGAGTGGGGACCTCTACTAAGGGGATAATATGTTATCTTTCTGGACAATTGAATTTTTGTATTCGAACTCAAGGCTAAAAATCGGACCAATGTTACTGTACGCAGTGTACTACACGACGTGTAACACGTGACACTGAAAACCATAAACTAATTCAAATTGGATGATATGATATCTACACACAGACATGATTGAAATACCTAAAAAATATGTGGCCACATCATGAGAAGGTCAAAATTTGTAAATCGTTGCGTTACCGTAGATCCAAATAATAATTCACTTTGGATCAGATCAAGAAGCTTCTGAGTCTGAGACTGCTTCGTGGTGAATGATGGAGCTCCAGCTCACCTGACATCTTGAAATGGTGATGGCTGCTCGAGTCAAAAGATTGAATCTGAATCAGCGTCACAAAATATGAGCAATAAATTAATCACATGTATGGTGTGTGGCACGGTGCGCCAGGCCTATCAACATAATAATTGGAAAATTGAACTTTAAACTTCTTAAGACTCTTAAAGCTTGCCAGACTAGTCTTAGATTTTTACGATGATACGTGAGAATATGGCAGTATGCAATACCGTTACTACGAAGAAAGTTCTGTTATGTTTTTGCCCCGAATATCTATCCTTTCGAGCGCCGAATATCTATCCTTTCGCTCATCGAACGAAGAATCTTGGCTGTAGATACGCAATTCGAATTCGTTCGAATCAGGATCCAGGAGGAACCGAAATTACTACCAGTTCAAGTGACTCTGAACAATGAATTCGTGCTGCGGCATCATTCATTCATGCTGCGACATCAACTTGCACGTAAAATAACTTAAGTTAATCGATGAGCTGAAGTATGAACTCAACTCATACAACGGAAATTGGACGAAATCATAACAATGGTTATAGCCGTTCTTGGAAAATAATTGCAGAGATTATTCTTGACGTGTAGATTTTTGCAAAGACTAGTCAGATGTAGTTATGGTTTATTCCGTAATTTGAAGACGATTGCATGGCTAAAAAAAATAGTTTTCCTGTCACACGATTCGGATTGGCTTAGGAATCATTATCAGACCACTACTGGCAACTCAGCTGGTGCCAGCAGCAGGATCGCGGAGTATACTGATGGCGGAGTATACTGATGGCGGCGCATACTGATGGCGGAACTCAGAGCTGAGTTGTAATTACACAATAAGTTTGTAATTGAAATTAAATCCTAGATATTTGCATTTTATCATTATGTGATAACAATGATGGCTCAGAGTCGATGGTAGCGACCCCGAAACTTTTTTTTTTTTAATTTATGAAGTCTGATTGACTGAGTCAGAAACTCAATCAAAAAATTTCTTGTGAATAACTCGGTACTCAATCAGTCTTTTAATTTCTGGAACATTTCTTGAAGATTCAGCAGCGATGATTTCTTGAAGTCCGTTTTTCCCTGCGCTGCTCCTCGGATACGATTCCTGCTATGTTTGAAATGCTGTTCAGTAATTGCTTGAAATGCGATTCCTTCGGAAAAGACGTGAATTCAAGTAAGACTTACTAAGTCTTGCTTGAATTATCGTCTGCGTATTCTATTCTATCTCGGTCGGAGAAAGTTTTCCTCCGACAGCTGTACCACAACCTGTAGCTGTTGCATCAAAAAACTCCTCCATAATTTTTTCGAAGCTTATCTCTGGAATTTCTTGGAGAAACTGCATATCGTTCTCGTCTACTGACTCTGTCTGCATAATGTCGTTCTCGTCTACTGACTCTGTCTGGGGTGCCGTTGATTCTGCCTCTGAATGAAACTCTGACTCTGCTTCGGGTCGCCGCTGACGTTTCAGGGGAGGACAACCGTTTTTCTCGCTGTCGTCACCATTGTCCTTCCTCGTGTCACTCTTGTTCTTGCTCTCGTCGGTCTCCCTTCCACGCTGACAATTGTCGCCGCACTCCTTGCACCGCTGCCGTCTCTTTCCATGCTCACAAAATCTGCCACCCCCACACTCTCTGCACTGATAGCGGTCCCGTCCATGCTCACATATTTGCTGTCCGCCACACTCCTTGCACCAATGACGTCGCCGTCCATGCTTGCAAATGCTGGAACCGCCGCAGTCCTTGCACTGTGCACGTTGTCGTCCATGCTCACAATTCATACTCGGAGTATCGCGGATTTTGCCTTTCAATGTGGTGCGTGGTCGATTATATTCACAAAGGCCAGGGCCACTGCATTCTGCACAACGTGAACGCCGCCGTCCGTGTTCACATATCTCAGACCCAACACACTCCGTACAACGGGAACGCCGCCGTCCATGCTCACAAAAGATACTGCCGCCGCACTCTTTACAATGGGATCTGCGTCGCCCGTGTTCGCACACGCTCGTGCCTCCACACTCCTTGCACGAATGACGTTGCCGCATGTGCTGACAAAGACCCCAGCCGCCACACTCCTTGCACCGGCTGCGTACCCGTCCGTGTTCACAAAGGCTCGAGCCGCCACATTCCTTGCACCGGCAACGTTGTCGTCCGTGTTCACATATGCTGGAATCCCCGCACTCCTGGCACCGATAACGCTGCACCCCATGCTTACAGATGCCGCCACACTCCCTGCATCGGCAGCGTGGCCGTCCATGCTGACAAAGACTGGATCCACCACACGCCTTACACAAACTGCGTTGCCGCCCGTGTTCACATATGCTCTTGCCCCCACACTCCCTGCATTGAGTGCGCTGCCGTCCGTGTTCGCAAACGCCCTTACCCCCGCACTCCTTGCATTGGTAGCGTCGCCGCGCGTGCTCACAAAGAATATTGCCTCCACCGTCTCTCCTCGCCTCCCCGCTCTCCCCGTCTACTGTCACAACAGCTTTTGCCTTTGTGTTCTTTCCTGTGTTCTTCCCTCTGGTTTTGTTTGCAGTGTACGCAGTGAAACCACTTTCAGATGCACCAACAACTCTGTTCATGCTACTACCATTCTCCAGACTACCTACAACTCTGTCCATGACACCATCATTCTCCAGACTTTTCTCCAGACATTCCAGCGTGATATAGCCATTTGGAATAGTGCCCCGCTTGCCTTCACTGAAATTGCCATTTGGGATTTCATTTGAACCATGATTCGCGTTACCATCAACCTGGTGGACCTGATTCGCGCTACCATCGACCTGGATCTGATTCGTGTTACCATCGACCTGAATCTGATTCGCGTTGCCGTCAACCTGGACGTGTTTCGTGTTACCATCGACCTGGACGTGAAGCGAAATGATCATGCTATCATTGTTAGCCTGAGTCTGCTTCATGTTTACCATTTTCTCATCATCCTGTGCCCGGGGGACGAATGCGAACTGTCTGTTAACGGTAAACGGATCTGACTGCCAGATGGTACCAGAAGAATTCTGATTGGCAATACACGGGTGCTGGAAGGAAGGGCCATCCTCATGCTCTGTCGCAGTTTTCTCATGCATTTTCGCGGTTTTCTCATGCGCTGTCGCAGTTTTCTCATGCATTGTCAAAGTATCCTCATTCCTTGCAATTTCTATTGACGGAGCAAGACCTTCTGGCTTCCGTGAATTTTTAGAGTTTTTACCTGTAGTCTCACTCACATGAATCCTGGCAAATCTCCTAGAACTAAATGGTCGCAAAGAACTCAATTCGTTGGCAAGAAAATTGCGTGCCGGGGAAATTCCAATTTGTTCTTGTGCACCAAAATTGTGCGACGCAGTTTGTTCCTGTGTATTGAGAAGCTGCTGTTGGCTGAGTGCTTGATGACAATGTGCTCGATGTTGGTTGTGAATGAAATTTACTTGCTGCCTCTGCTCGTGTGCCTTTTGAACAGGCTGTTGCTGCAGCGCAGGGTGTTGCTGTAAGGGAAAGACTCTACCATAATTCTGCATCAGTAACGCCGTTATTAACGGGGGATTGGCCCCACATTGCTGCGTCATTTCAGCACGCAGTTGCTGCATCATTTCGGCACGCAGTTGCTGCTTCATTTCGGCACGCAGAATCTGTTCGGACATATGCCTCTCCTGCTGTTGTTGGAGTTGACGAAGCCATCTCGCCCCAGAACTCGAAGCTGAGTCCTGCTCCCCGCTTCCACCAATGACTGTTACTGCTTGCCCAGAATCATGAGATCGGAGGTCACCTTCAGCCAGGGGAGCAGCTTGAACAGCCATAAACGAAACGACGAAGACAATCAGAATCATTGACATGATACGCCACGAACTCAAAGAAATCACTTTCAAAAATGATAGAGGAATCCGAAAAAGAAGCTTGATTCCCTGCATGATGATGAAAATTGAATTGAAACAGATTTTCAATCATATTGTGACACTATGGGCCAATTGCAATCATGCTTTGACGACACTCAATGAGATGCAATGTCTGCTTCAATGAAAAAAAGTTTATCAAAAACGCTGCGACTGAACCTCCAATTTAGACATAGAAAAACTAAAATCGCTATCAAAGCGCTTGATTTGACTTACGCTGTTGCCGACCTGGAATTCTGACAGACCGACTCGAAATTCACAATTTGCGAAAAGGCAGTGAAAAATTTTCAAATCTGCGCCCCCATGTCATGTAGCCTTTGTAGCCGTTACCTTGGATGATATGAATTCAAAATCGAACACTGCGAAATGTGACGAGAAACACGGCCGTTCTACCTGTTTCTAGAAATCTTCTGGCTTCAGAAGCTTTTCAATACTTCTAAGTTTTCCATGTTTTTGGTATGTGAGATGATATGTGTGTTTCAATTTCAAATCTACAGAATGTATTTCTAAAGAGTTCGTTTTTCTTTGCTCGCCACATTGCAAGCAATACTGCCTAAATTTGTCATCATCATTGCCAAAAAACAAGAACAAAACAAAATGCTCAGAAAGAATCAAAATATTATGCGAGATCAAAATAACGAGATAATAAACATTTTCAAAAAGGCTAAGCCACTGCTACCGCTGTCCAACCGCTGGTATCCAATCTGGTTTTTTTTTTATCCGATACTTAAGAAAGTCAAAATCTGAAGTCTTCAGACTCAAAGTTATAAAACTGGGCAAAACTGAGAATTTCTCACTGCTTCCTGGGCGTTACCACAGGTTCGTGATCACTGCTTCCTTGGCGTTACGACAGGTTCGTGATCACTGCTTCCTCGGCGTGACCACAGGTTCGTGATCTAAGTCATCGTTTTGATTCTTGACTTTTTTCTTTCTCCTTTTACCACCCCCTATAGCGGAGCTAGTACCCAATCCAGCACTCGAGATGCCTTTTGATACATCGATGCCTTTTGATACATCGATGCTTTTCGATGTATCGATGCCTTTTGAGGTATCCTGGCTCACTGTACGTGCAACAGCGAGATCTGAATACAAGCCATGCTGATGATGGTGATGGCCATGATCATGATCACCACGATGGTCACGGTGACCATGATCATGATCACCACCATGATCACGGTGACCATGATCACCACCATGGTGACCATGTGCACCATGATGATGCGGCATAAGAGGAGCAACAATGTTTGGAGCAATGGTTGCCGTCGAGGCCTGAAGAATCGGATGCGAAACAACTGGATGAGCGACTGCCTCAATGACTGCCGCAGTAATGGGACTAATCTCTACGGATTCTTGTCCTGGGTGGCCAGGCATTTCGAGGAATTCCAAAGCGTTTGTAGAAACGGCAATATGCTCATCTGGATTCATCGAGGTGCTGCCACGACTGTTTGGATTGTCCACAAAATTTGGATGATACTCGTGGTGATAATGATGGTGGTGATGATCGTGGTGATCGTGATGATGCTCACGCCTTGGCAACGATCCACTTTTCGTTGATGCTGTCGTGCTGCTAATGTTGGCAGTGTCATGAGGACTCACGGGCCTCGAATGAGTACCATGCCTGATATCATGAGGACTCGTCGGTCTCTCATTGCTACGAGGAGAATGCGAAGGTTTCGTGAGACCACCATAGATATCCGTTGCCTGTGGTTTGATTTTCTTCTTCAAAATTTTCTCACTCTTCTCCGAAGGAGCGATTGTTGATGCAGAATCTGAACGCGGTGGCAATTTGTTAATGTTTGTGACGCCCAGTTTCTTTCCTTTAGTATGTCCTGTATTGGGCGCGATCGTCGCTTCAGCATTGTGTGGGGGCTGGTGTTTCAAAGCACTGCCTAACGCTGTTTTTAGACCGCGTGTCTTATGTTTCAAAGCTCCAGCTTTATTATCAAAATGTTGACGCAGAGCGGATTTCTTTTTCTTATGCGGATTCCCCGAACCAGGATTCCCCGCAGAAGGTGCTTTTGGCCATGATATCCGCGCTGCATGGTGGTCAACCGTATGCCCGCTTTTTCTTTGTTTCTTTTTTCTCACGAGGTCGCGCTTTCTCTTTTTGTTATGTTTTGATGAGGCATCTCCCTCTTCATCTCCGGAGTCCATATCTGTTACATCGGAGACTATGCCGCTCGACGTGCCCATCCCCGACGTCATCGCAGTTATCCCCGTCATTCCTGTTGCAATACTGCTGTGCAGATCGCTATGTAGATCATCAATGCCACTGCTGTTTTGAACACCACCTTCTTCTTCGATCTTCTTCTTTTTCTTCCTCTTGATGTCTTTCATCAAAGCCCGAAAATTCGCGGAAGGTCTGCTGGCTCTCGCCTGACTGCCTCGAATTCCATTATCCGAGATGTGAGAGTACGCCCGCGGTCTGCCGAGATAGCCCCGTCTTTTCGGAAAAGGGAGGTTCGAAAAAGCTCTTCTCCGCATGCGAGAGAGCCTTTTGTATTGGTTGTGATCGTGCTCATCTAGGTCCTCTTGTAGTTGTTTCATTTCCTTCCAATATTTGTATTGCTCATGGCCGTACAAACAAGCTATGATAACGAAAAAACCTATCAGAAAAAGCAAGACTATCACGAAGGTGTTTAGTCCGGTGTTCTCTTCAACTTTTTTGGTAGAAAAATGTTGCGAAGTTGACTGCTGTTGAATGATACTGCTGTCGTCAATACCGTTATTACCAACGTCGTCGTCTTCTCTGTCTTTTGCATTGTCTAAGAGGGTATTTCCAAAGTCGTCGAGTCCGAAATCGTCGAGGAACGACTCGTCGCTTGTCTTATCATTATTGCCATCCGATAGATCGCCATCTGATCCGTCGTTCAGATTGGGATCTGAATCGTCGCCGATTGGCCCTGCGAATGGGTCAGTGATCACGACTGGGTCGGTGTTGTCTCCGTTGCCACCGTCGCCTTGGTCGTTATTGCCGCCGTCTCCTTGGCCGTCATTGCCGCCGTCTGCTTGGCCATCATTGCCACCGTCGCTTTGTCCGTTGTTGCCGCTATCGTCTTGGTCGTCATCACCGCCGTCGCCTTGGCCGTTGTCTGCCTGCCCATCATTGTCGCCAACTCCCTGTCCATCATTGCCGCGGTCCCCCTGTCCATCATTGCCGCGGTCCCCCTGTCCATCATTGCCGCCGTCCCCCTGTCCATCATTGCCGCCGTCCCCCCGTCCATCATTGCCGCTATCTCCTTGGCCATCGCCACCATCCCCCTCTCCATTGCCACCATCTCCCTCTCCATCGATACCATCTCCTTCTCCATCGCCACCATCTCCTTCTCCATCGCCATCATCTCCTTCTCCATCGCCACCGCCGTCTTTCGGGTCATCCACAACGGGAACGATCGGAACAAGCACGACAGGAGGCGGCGTCGTGTTCACATCCGTCGATGGCATGCCTGGATCACTCCTCGATCGACCTTGCGCAACGTCCGTTACAATCACAGCGTTCTGTGCTGCCGGATTTCGGAAGTCATCGCCGCTTGGAACTGAGATCGCTCCAATTTCGTTTGCTTCCAAAATGCGAGGGAGTTTTCGGCTTGGAGATTGCTGATTTTTAATCAGAGCTTGCTCATTTTGACTCGAATCATCACCTTCAAAATATCCACAATGTGCGGGATTTTCCCGACTGCATGTCCCCTCATCCGTTGAGACCGCCTGCAATGCCCGTCTCTGTCCGCTGCTTTGTCTCTGTCCATCACTTCCACATTGCGAGTTTTGTGCCAACACTTCGGACAAAATCGCTCCACTTTCACTCGAATTAGCCATCATTTCTCTGATCTTTTCCCGCAGTCTCCTTCTCACCTGCATCAGTAACTGTTTCTTTTGCTTGCTCTTGTCCATCCATTTTGTCGCGGTTTCTCTCACTTTCCTGCACCGATGTTCTGGCTCCTCCCGCAAACCCTGTACTCTTCTCCAATGCATACGCTGTTCCCGAGCATTCGCCGACTGAACTTTCACCTTCACTCGGAATCTGATATTGGATATCTTGAAGAGGAATGGCATTCTAGTTTGGCTTTGCTCCGCGCTTTGCGTTTCAGAATTTTGTGGTACTTCAGAATTTCCAGAAGCTTGACCTGTTGCACCAATTGTCCTCGCCCTCAACTGAGGTTTTGAATTCTTCATCGGACTAGCACACATGTATCGTGCTTCGGAGTTTTCACAATCCAAAGCCTGCCACTGGCCAAATAACGATCGATCCTTCGGCTCCCCGGTTTGAGACGGAGCACTCACCGCGCAGGAGAACGCCGCTTGTGGGAGCCCAAATTTCCAGTCACCGCCGCCGTTCTCGCAGCTCTCAAAAGTGTCGATGAAACTTATTTTCGTCGCGGAGTCCGCAAAGCTTGCGTCGTTTGCGGCGACCAATTCTGCAGGACAGTTCACATGACCGTCTCCAAGGGATTCAGCGATCCATCGAAATTTTTGGTACAGTCTCGATCCGACGGGTCTTCCAACATACCCTAGCCAAGCTCTGGCTTGTTCTATTTGACCATTTGTCAACCCTTTTTGCCATAACATCGCGTGCACTGCTGTTTTGTAGGCTTCATCTTCATGATCCGTGCAAATTGTTGGCAAATGTGCGTCAAAATTACAGACACAGTCGTCCTCCGCTTCCTCAAACGTCACGGGCTCTTGGGTCGAGCCGGGGATATACTCATGTTCGACACTGAGATCGGGGGACTTGCAAGTGCTTGTGGGGCCGGTATTTGGGGTACCAGCGCCGTTATTTGTATCACTAGCGGGGTCAAGATCATTGCTTTCGATAGAGATGTCTTCGGCAAGGAAGGAAACACCCTGGAAGGAAGTTGCGCGTATTCCTCGAGACGGATCCGTGAACTCTCCTAGCTCTGGTGCGTCATCACCCGAATCGGAATCAACGTCATCTCCAGAATTGGAATCACCACCAGCATCGTCATCGCCATTTCCAGTTTCAACGCTGTCTTCGAGCCTTCTTTGTCCTGCATTTGTTTCCCCATCACCACTCGAATACGGTTCATCGAAGAAACTTACTTCCAAAGATGACACAGGAATACGATTTCTCTTGTAGACCTTTGCCAACACAGATTCAGCTGCTTTTTGA
>Ga0099797_100917_pt1 | contig 17107 bp, 10 predicted proteins | sample Uncmet_Sort48C_1_FD_89871 | JGI IMG/M metagenome (GOLD analysis project Ga0099797, IMG submission 89871) | Marine eukaryotic communities from CALCOFI LINE 67, Pacific Ocean - C012_Sort48C_1 | ecosystem: Environmental > Aquatic > Marine > Oceanic | place: Pacific Ocean: Monterey Bay | collected...
GTTGCATTAGTGCGTGCCCTTGATTCAATTGGTGTTGTTGCTACTAATGGCGATATATGGATTCCTTTATGCGAAGTTCATACCCGCCGGGAAATTCGCAATAGATACATGAAAGGTGATCGTGGTGAATACATTTTGTCGTTGACATCAGATGGTATTTATACAGAAGATTTAGAGCACTTACCAGTTCCCACAACACGTTGGAGGCACCACTTAATACGTTTTTTTAAACGCTTGCCTCCTTGTAAACGCCAAGTACAGGAAGTTCCGTATCATTTAGAAGGAACTGGGCGATGGCAGAGCTTAAAAGACACGTTAGCAGATTTAGATACATTTAGGATTAAATATACTTGCGGAAATAGATCCCGATGGGAGCTTTATAGAATGTGGAAAACGTTAAGTGGGGTAAAGTTAGACGATGTTGCGTTTTCCAAACATGCGACGTCAGGCGTTAATTTGAGTCAAAGTTGGTCATCAACGAAACAAAATAGAACAGAAGCGGTGATAGATGATTCAGATGATGAAATTTCACGTGGGCAATTTTCAATCCGTAGAACAAGCGGTGTAAATACCGTAAAATTACCGAAGACTACTTACGATGTAGTAAATGAATACAATTATGCAATAAGTCAATGGTATATAGTAGAAGAACCCCACGCTGGTAAATTATGTTGGACATTGGAAAAGTTATCGGAATTTTTCTTAAATTTTGGTGATTTTGAAGATGAAATGAATTTACCAGAATATTTAGTCCCTCATCTAGATGAACAGATGTTATCAAGTATTGGTTTTGAAATGTGGCCATCTCATCTAAAAAATGTTGTTAAGCGCCCATCATACGCCCCGAAAGAGAAAGGAAGGGGTAGACCGCCTGCTGCAAATGAAGTTAAGAAACGCAAACGCAAAAACAAAAAGAAAAGTACGGTTGCAGCTAAGTCGGAGACTAAAACAAGTTTTAAAGGGATGCAAGATGATGAAGAAGCTATGGAAACACCAGTAAAAGCAAATGCTGATCTTGTTAGTAAGCGCGAGGACAATATAAATGATGATTTAGATTATAAATTATACCGTCGTTGGGTATGGATCATGTTTCCATGGCTAGCATTGTCTAATGCAGATCATGTTGTTCCACCCCGAACCCCGGGTCTAGACGGGCTGGTTCCTAAATCTTCTGGCTTTAAGAAAAAATCATTTTGGGAAGTTAAAAAAATTGACCCAAACGGTAAACCGAAAATAAATGTTACCCCAATACAATTAAAGTCCCAATTAAATGCGGAAAAAAAATTGTTGGAAAATGCAGTTACCAGTCCTGCCGTTTTACGTGCTCGTGAAGTTGCACGGAAAAATGGAAATCGTGCAAGCCATGAAGATGCATATAAAACAGCGATGAGTCGAGTGAAAGGGAAGCGAAAACCTACTCGTGAGGAGGCATTGCAAAATATTCCGTTTTCTTCACCATCAACTAAATCCTTACGCACAGGCACGCGCTTTCCAACTGTAGAAAAGATGGAAAGAGATGATCCAAGCCGGCGAATGGTTTTGTTTAGCACTGGTATTGTTTCAAAAGATCATGTGGAGCATAATGCCTCGTCGTTGATTAGGGTACTACCCCCAGCACATGAGTTTGATTCTGGAAGTGTTAAACATTTAGCAGCACATACACAAGACTATCCAGCTACCGAGCGCGATGCAAATGTTGCTGGGCTAAACCAAATGATAGCCCGCTTACGTGAAGAATTAGACTGCCTGATATACGAACGGGAAGAGAAGCAAAAAGCGCTAAAGATGTTGAGCGAAAAGGTTGGGACAAGACGCTTTATGGATAATTATACACGCGAGTGTATTGAAGCAGGCGAAGTAATGATTGCTGTTTTGAAAGAACGTATAGCAAAGTTGAAAGATGGGCTCAGTGATGGTGAGAGATTAGGACGGTTTTATGACAAAGTAATGAATGTTTGTAGAAAGCATCCGGCTAGAGATGAACCACATTTGAAGAAAATAGAAAGACGGCTAAAAGTTAGCGATTCTAGGTCGGCATATCTAAAAGCGAGGCAAGAAGCTGCAAAATATGAATATACACACTTATTAACTGTTGAAAAGCCTGCTCTGGAGGCAGAAGCTAAAAAGGCAGACACAATGATGACCGAAGCAGTCAAACGATTAAAAGATATAAGGCGCCGTATGCAACGTGAGCAAGAAAAAGAAATTGCTAGAGAGAAAAAAAGGGAATTGACCCGAAACGCAATTGTGCAGCAAGATATTGATAAGAAGAAGAAAATGGCGGCAGCAAATGTGTTGTCTATGTTAGGTCATGCAGCCATGAAAACCAAATTACAAGAAAGCAAAGTTCAAGAGGCAGAATATGAAGCTGCCTTTGCCAGGATTAAATCAGCAACAGGAATATCAGATCCAAATATGGTTTTTATAAAGTTTATTAATAAAGATCAAGTTTATGCATCCTTAGAAGAGCAACGCCAGAAATACGAAGATAGAATTTTGGCCCTAGAAAAACGATCTGACGAATTAAACCGCACGTTACTATCATTACAAAATGCCAATACATTCATTAGTAGCCGTCACATCCGTGAGATTGACGACCAAACGTTTGTATCAGAAAGCCGCTTACATACAGAAAAGGTACGGTGGAATCACGCGCAACAATTATTAAAAGACGTGCATGGCGGTACTTTACATTTATCACGCATGATTGGTATAAATGCGAGAAAGGAAAAACGTGATATAGAATCTGATTTGAGTAAAACACGACATATTCAATCTGTTGATCCAAAACTTGTTGGAAAAGACATCGAAAGAAGATTGGCAGAAATTGAACGGCATCTGCTCAATTTGTTAAAATCATTACCAAATGAACAATCTATGAAAAATAAAATATCAGACCCAAATTATTTCCCAAGTTCGCGCCCATTGTCACAATCCTCATCGACAGGAAGACTTAGCCCAACAAATATCAATAGTTTGCGTTATGAAATTCGTGTCCCTTCACGTCAATCCCAGATCGACCAAGAAGAATACGAGCTAGAAGATGCATTAGATGAGATTGCTATGCTTGATGAAGACGAAATCGTTGCACAAGATAGAGTTAGAGATGAGATCAAGTCGAGGGAAAAGGAAGTAGTAAGATCCCAAAGAAGAGAGCTAGCAAATACACAATAAAAAACGTACGCAAAATGCCCGGGCTATTATTATTTTTGAGAGAGAGAGAGATATTTGAAAAGCACGACGCTCGATTGTGTACATTTTCGCAAAGTTACCATTTATTTATACGAGAGTAAGTTTAATAACAACTTAATTAAAAATATTTAATTACTCGAATAAGTTTAATATTTAAATTTAAATATTGATAATAATAATTATGCGCGTATTATTATTATTATAATAATATAATTAATTCTTACTCATTTATTTAATAAAATTTTACTCCCTGTAAATACTATATATATATAAGTGATAAGAAAAAAAACGAAAGAAAAAGTGATAACATACCAATGGACGACGAAGAAGATTCAATAGCATTACGAATGAAAAGGAATGAAAGAAGAATAAACCAACAATCAGATGGTGATGATGATGAAAACACCAGCTACGAATACTAGACTTCGAGAGAGAAAGTGTGATGGAAGGAACGAGAGAATGAATATCACTTATATATATATAGTATTTACAGGGAGTAAAATTTTATTAAATAAATGAGTAAGAATTAATTATATATAATAAGTGATATTCATTCTCTCGTTCCTGTAATAATATATAATATAAATTTGAAATAATAATATCATCATCATCAACAATATTCAATATTCATCATCATCATCTCCTCCTACCTCCAGAATAAGAAGAATTAATTTTTATATTTTATCATAAAATTTGCATGAAAATATTGACGACGGAAGAAAAGGTACATTTTTTACTATTATTAATCCCGAATTAATAAAAATAATAATAACATTAACATGGCACTGTGTGCATATATTTTTTAATATATAATATATAGGAATTATGTCTTTTGTGTTTCATTCCTATCAAAACAATACAATCAAGTACAAAATACCATTGTGATATTTTAGAAATGTGTTAATTACACATACCAAATATACAACGAAGTATGCTATATCGAGCAGGTGTTGTTCATAGGGATATAAATAAATAACTTGGGTTGTTATTTTTATTTAAATTTGAATTTGAATCCGTTTATAGCATGATATGTGTGATATATGTGTATTATTTTGTACTTAAATCAACAACACTACCGTTTTATTGTCCTATCAAACAGTTGTTCATCCAAAATCTTATGCTGTACTAAATATAGTCTTATAGTCTCTATATAAATTGAGTTAGCAGGCAAATAGTATCATTTAGGACAAGAATTTAAAAAAACGAGGTAGCTCCTACGCTATTTTTCGTGAATTAGTCCACGTCGTGCATATCATTGTGCCATTGTCTAAACAAAAAAATTATCTTTAAGTGCATATTATCTATCCCGTTCAAGTCAAGTCCACACTTTAACTCACTGCGAAACTACTGCACACTTGCGACACGATTCATTTGTTCTTAATCGTTTGAACGAGATTGTCAAAGGTATCTTTGGCATAACTGATTGGCTTCACCACATACTAACGACATGGCACCAGTCGCTGGCAAGGACGTGAAGCTTCCGACAGAGCTGAAGACGTACGCTTTGGGCTTCCCCATGTGGGCCGTCTATCTCTCACTGCTCTTGCCGCCAGTGGGCATCGTTATCCTGTTCACCGTGGTCACCAAGATCACAATCAGCCCAGACGGCACCATGCACTTTCTGGCCTGCTGCCGCACGACGAGGAGCCTGCGTCTGTCTGAGGACGTGGCCAGCTTGGAGCTGGTTGAAGGTGCTCCTGGCTGCTGTAATGTGTGCCACAAACATGCGATCGAGATCTACTTCACCGAAGCTTTCTTGAAGAGATGGGCGGGCTCCCGCGCAGACGAGATGAAGACGAGACCCCATCACATCGGAGGCCAGGGCGCACAGGAGCTTGCGAGTGACCTCTGCCTGAGTGGCGAAGAGACTGCGTAGGAAGGAACCAATGGTCGGAAGGAGAGACTTCGTAGGTAACTTAGATTTTAACCATCAATATATATATTTAAGTTTATTTTCAAAATGCAAACATTTTTTTTCTTGTTTTTGCTTTGCATGAATACGCAAAAACAGAAACAAATTTTTTTGCAGCAAAAGATTTTGTTTGTACTAGATTAAAATTTTGCACACACAAGAATATCTCTTGTTATATATTCTTTTTTCTCTCAGAAGGTTGAACAAAAAAAATAATCTCTGAGATTGAAAATATATTATAAGATCTTTGATAATATTTCAGTGACTTTTTAAGAAATTAAATATCAGGTCTATGCCTACAGTCAAGAAAAAAATCAATAAAATCAACAACAATATACATTAATTGTTCATCATTGCTGTCATCTTTGATATATTGTCCTAAAGATATACTTACATCTCATATGCAATATAAATCACTACTTATTCTATCATGATGTTGAAAAGTCAACAAATATCTATATTATTATTCAATCTTTATTATTATTTTTTATTTTTTTAAATTGACATCTTGTCAAATAGAAGATCCAGTATCCACTGCTATTCAGTATATCGAACAAGAAAACAAAGTATCATTAGGCTTTCAAATACTACACAATTTTATTCTTTCAAATGAAAACTCAGGCACAAAGATAAAGTCAGAGATATATGGTAGATATGCAGAAGCATTTTATTTACTTGGTAATCGTGGTATACCAAAGGATATTGAAATAGATGAAATTCGAATTATTAACGCTTGCGAAATATTTTTGAACGATTTTAAACGTAGTCATAATAAGCATTACAAAATGCTAGCTTTACAAACATATGGAAATGTTCTACATGCCATTGGTAAATTAGAAAAAGGCCCCGAACTAAAATAATTTTAATTAAACTTTTATAGATTAAATTAATATTTTATGTTCTTTCTTACTCGTAATATTAAGTAAAACGTACAAATTCTTACACATATAAATTTTGTGCGTATATTATTTTATAAATCTTCCGGGATAGCTGGAGGTTCATCGTTTAAATCTTCCATCACTTGAGATTCTGAGTGTACTTGTTGCGCATTGGCTGCAGCTTGAGCGGCAGCTTCTTTCTCTGCTTCGGCTGCAGCTTTTTTTTCTGCTTCGGCAGCGGCTTCTTTTTCTGCTTCAGCGGCAGCCTCTTTTTCTGCTGCAGCTGCAGCTTTTTTTTCTGCTTCGGCAGCGGCTTCTTTTTCTGCTTCAGCGGCAGCCTCTTTTTCCGCTGCAGCTTGTTTTGCAACGACTTTTTCAGCTTCTTCGTTTGCTGCTAGTGTTGCCTCTGCTTGTTTTGCTTCGGCCTGTTTTACTGTTTCTTCAGCTCTTTTTGCATCAGATTTTTTCACAGCCTCCTCGGCTCGTTTCTTGATTTCTTCAGCATCTTCAGCATTTTCATCTGTACCTGGCGGCGAATCATTGTTCTCAGTACTTAAGTCTGAAGTTAATTTGTCTTGATTTTCTTGCAACGATTTTCGCACATCGCGTTTACTATCTGCAAGTTGTTTTTCCAATTCTTTAAAATCTTTCGTCTGTAGGAGAAGGTCAAATTTATATCCAATAAGTTATATATTAGAAAATTGTTAGCAACATGGGGGATAAATTATAAATGTGATTGTAGATATTACGTACCAGCTCTTCGCGTTGTTTTTCAAATGCTTCCGACTGTTTCAAACCTTCTTCTTCAATTTTAGCAATATTGGCGCGCGCCTCTGGTGACAAATAACGCGCGTTGCTTGCTATTTCAGTTTTAATCGGGCCTTTTTCGTTGTATTGCCCGCCATCAATAATTTGAGACATTTTTTTAAAGCTGAACGGTGCGCTGCCTGGACGTTTTGGATCTGCAAGCATTGCGTATGAAACATCCTCCGGTGTCTGCGTAGTCGCATGGGATACAAAAAAAATCGGCGCACCTGCAGCACCTTTCTTTAATATCGGGTTACCATCTAGTGATTCAATTGTATAGCGCATGTAACTTTCGAGTTTATTCACTCCGAGTAGCCATCCAATGAAAACGTTTCCATTAAAATCTGAAGTATCATCTACATCAAGTTTAGCACCACTATCGCGATGGCTTTTCTCTTCGTCGCCTTTTAATGGGTAGACGGCAACACCACGCGCTTGCCACAACCCATTTTTTGCTTGGCTAGGGTATGCGGGAAGAAAAGTAGGTGTTGCGTAATCAGTTCCATCTGTGGCTGTTTCAATCGTCGTAACATAATTTTTAAGCATTTGTTGGCCAAAATATGTATTATCATGTACCAAAGGTAAATTGGATGGCATTAAATCATAGTTACTAGTGCCTTCAGTTATTGGTAAACCACCTTTGTTACGCAATTGCAGCATAAAATGGCCTATACTGGCACTAAGTTTTTCTTGCTCGCTTAATTTGCTAAAATCTAAGGTGATTTGAATGCGTGTATAATCACTTTGTCCTTTCAAGGTAAATCCTTTCAAGGTGATAGCCCAATCATCGGTTTTAGCTCGACACGTATGCAGAATTATGAAAAATGTAGCCAGAACAATAAGTTTGAACATTATTATATGGCGCAGCGGGTAAAGACGAGTGATCGCATAAATAAAAGAATATTATTGTATAGATTAAAATTAGTTGTGAGGGGTTTCTGCCGTTGATTGGGATACATTACAATCCACACGCATACATTACGGTACGTATATTATTATATTCTTTTTTTTTACTCATATATGTCTCTCATAATATTATTCTATTATTCTTCTATTATTATTATTGTTGTATAATAATAATAATATAATATATATTACCACCACTCAGTATATATACTATATACCTGTATAGTATTATTATGTAATATAAAAAATAATAATATAATAATAATAATATATAATATAATAATAATAATTTAAATAATTTTTTAACAAAATAATAATAAATTTGATTTTCTCGACGACGGCCAATTACAACACTTTGAACTTTAACTTCTTTAATTTAATTTGATATTTGTTTTTTCCCTATCATTTTATAGTAGTATAACAAGAATAGATGGTAGTGTAACACAATGTAATAGTCACTCTCTATAATTCAAAAGTATAATCAACACTACGTGCCTACCGCAGTCCGCAGTACACAGATCGTATAATAAATAGTAACAATAATAATAACGAAAAAAAATTATTATTATTATTTTTATTCATGATGTGTAGTAAAGCAATACCTCTAAGTGGACATATTATCTATGAACAATTAAAGAACACACTATTTTTGGGCAGAAAATGTTATACAAATTCTATCGAGCCTTCGTCTAATTCTGGACCACTGCGATAAGTTTTGTGCGATGTTTTGGTGTAATGTGTTGTTTGGACATATCGCTCATCATTATATGTTGCTGAATAATCTAGTAGTACTTTTTTTTTTACAATTGGTAAAATTAAATCAGTTGATTCAACTAACACAGTATATTTTGATTGTTTTGACCGTACAATTTTAAAATTCTTACGTACCCTCCGCCACCATACATTGAAATATACTCGTTTAAAACCTAAATACATTTTTTCTATTATCATTTTTAACATTGAAACAATATGTTTCCATTGTTTGCATTTTCGATTCCAAAATTGAAAGTTGTGCTTTAAGTACAACAATGCTGACATTTTATGCTGACGGCATTGCAATATATATTGTTTCCATATGTTCCAAATGCGCAAATAGTGCTGGCGTCTGAAAAATTCATCTGCTCGTTTTCTTAGGTTGTATTCGCTTTGATCATGATGTATCTGCTCTCGTTTTATTCTACGAATATTTGATAGAATATTATTATCAATTTTATTTTTCAACCAATTAGAACCAGAAATTACACGATCATGTTCAATTATTTTTGTATTTAGTGCTTCGTTGCTCATCGCAAAAATATTATGTTCTTCTCTTCGCTTATCTGCGCGTGCAAGAAAATATTGCATTCTTGAAGCAACTTTTTGTTGTCGGATTTTTTCTTTTTCGTTGTATACTCGCTGTCGTCCATGGCGCCCTCTCCACACTTTTTGAAATTTTGTTGCTGCGTTATCTTCCTTTTCCCATTCAGTCAAACGCAACTCCATATATGATTCTAAAACTAGAATATCTTGACTAGTGTAGTCTTGAATCTTCTTTTCAAATATTTCACGGAATAATGTCCGCGGTGATAAAATTTTTTCACGCTTCATTCTTTCAGAGTAAAGTTCTTTAAATTTTTTAAATTTTTGCAACAATTCTAATACTTTGGGATAATTTTTGTTATGTTGAGTTGTAGTATAGTCTTTATCTTCTATTAAATCGTCACCTTCGTCTTCCTCTTCTACAGATGATTCCTCTGGCAATTCATATTTTAATCTACTTTTTTTCCCTCCCATACTAATATATATATATGTAATGTATTGTTTATTAGAAAGGAACAATTAAACAGTGTTTGGTGGTGTTCGTTTAGTCTGCGTCGTGACGTGGTACAGGCGTTATATTAAGAGGAGGAGGAGGAGTAAAGTTGCTAAAAAATTATTATTTTTTATTATTATTATTATTATATTATTTATTATTAAATTTATTATTATTGTTTTTTATTATTATTACTGCATTATTATCATCCCCAATAATATACCAGTAGTATAATAGTAGTATACTGTTTGCACGTAACGTCTTCTACAATAAAAAGTCTGTCGCATGCGTCTATGTAGGGTTAATATTAGGGTTACATTCCCAGGGTATTTTACCGTATACTTGTATGTACACTTAGGATGTAAGTAAAATGTATTATATTATGACAGTAGTAGTATTTATATTATAATTTACTTTGTTTTTTCTATTATTTTTTTTATTATTATAGTTATAATGTTATAATGTTATAATAAAGGAATTATTATTATTGTTATTATTATTATTTTAATTATTGTTATTGTTATGCACTTATTATTGTTGAAATCTCAAATCTAAATCATTACATCACTATAGTGACTCCTATTATATTATATACTAAGTAGTAATTTCAGTATTACCAACAATAAATTTCAAAAAAAAACAATATATTATTATGCACTTCTTATTATTATTAACAATTATCGTCGTAATAATAATAATAATATAATAACATACAAGTAGTACGGCAGTACTAAAACACGTATACACATATACACATGCATGTACTGCACCTCACGTACTACTTTTTTTTGTATTGACATTTGATAATACATTCATCAAAGAATAATACATCGCACACACGTTCTAAGCACACCGTGTGCAAACATTAGATCCGCAGCTTTATATACTATTTTTCAGTAGGAATAAGCTGCTGCGTGTTACTATGCACCGTAACCACCACCATAACAACGCCAGGGACAGTCTATTAGAGGCGGTCCATAACCGTAATTTAGGTGAAAGCGTACATTACGAAGATGAGTTTTCTTCTACAACAACGTTTATAGTTTATAAAACATATTATAAACGTCTGAAAGGGCTCATTCCTTCAATACAACGGCGGATGGGTGAATTGGAAGCTAAAAGCGAAAAGTTGAAGAAAATAAACGTAGAAAGGGTAAAATCGAAGTTGTCACCATCAAAACGTTCAAGTATTATTAAACATTTAAACGTTTTATCTAACCAAAAGGAACGTGAACTTTTTATGAATAATAAATACATCAAATTATGGAAGCAGTTACAAGATATTGTGCCAAAATTTGACGAAGAATTACCAACGGGTGGCCCATTATTAGATCATCTTGCCGTTGCAAGAGGCTTATTACTGATAAAAGGATTTATCATAATAGACGAGTCTTTATTGTTACGAAAAGGTGGTACCTGTAGACATGGGAGAAACTGTTGTAAAAATGGACATTTTGTAAATAATGATAAAGGCGTCGATCTTGCTGATTTATATTTAAGAAAATTGCATGAAGAGTCATCTTTTGATGAAGAAAAGTTAGATATCTTGACACTAAAACTTGATCATTTTGGCGCCACATTGCAAAAGATTGACAAAATTGCTTATGACGTCATGACAGAAGCTGTAGATGCTTTGAAACTCGATATTGCTGATAAATCAAAAAAAATTGATAATTTTGATTCTTTAAGTTCGTTGCAACCAGTTAAAAAAAACAAGCGAATATTGTTACTAGATGATGATGACGATGATGAGGATGAGGACGACGAAGTAGATAGTATGGAACAAAATGTTGAAAAGGAACGTTTAGCATCTGGAAATAACGACTACATCATCAATGAAAACGCAGGAGTATCGGCTAACAATAATGACTACGATCAATTTAATTCAGATTTTCCTGATGTTGACCCAAATGAAAAGGTTGGCACAAGTGTAAGTGCGTATCAAATGCAAAGAGAAAATTTGCATAACCGTGGTGGGGGGATAAATGTTGTCGAAATGATGAATACAAAAAGTAAATCATGGGAAGGTAGTGGGTCGTCTGCTTCAAATCATTTCGTTGCTACAACTACCTCCGCATCAACATATACAGCGAATCGTAATGAAAGTAATAAAGAAACAAATATTGAAAGTGGGAAGAAAGAGCAAAGTTTTTCTACTAGTGGTAATAAACGATATACAAAGCATTTCTACTTTAACCAAAAAAGAAAAAAACCACTCATTTTCGTAGACAAAATTCATTTGAAGCGTATCAAAAATTACAAGAAGACACATAATGAAAATCATGTAGACGACGAAGGCGACGAAATAAACACTTACAACGAACACAATTTGTTATTGGAGTGGTATGAACGAGATCAACAACCATTTCTTGAGCTGGGAGAAATGATGGTACAACAACAAGGGTAATTACATAATACATACATGTTTTAGGTAATACCTTAATAAACTATACTAGAGAAATTTTATATTTACCAGAACGAAGGATAATAATAATAATAATACAAGATACCATTATTTCAAAATTATTGGTATATAATAATAACAACAACAATAACAACAGAATTATTATTAATGTAAAAAAATAATAATAAAATACTACTACTAACTATACTATTGTATGTAGTAGTAATAATAATAATAATTAATAATAATTAATAATATAATTTATTATAATAATCAATAATCATCTTCTTTCTGATGATGATGATAGATAGAAACAACTACTATACAAGCGCTACTACACGACAATCATTAATACACACATTGCTATAATACAGAATTATTGTTTGTATTTCTATCATCAGAAGGAGAATAAAAAAACAAATGTTGCATTATAGTTAAGCTCGCATTAGAAATGAAAAGATCAAACCGTTTAGCCTCAAGTTTACTAGTTTTACGTCCAAAAAAATCAAGTATTTCAGGTGACAAATTTGAAATATTACTAGTCCAACGTTCAAGAACTATGAAGTTTGCATCATCTACGTGGGTGTTTCCCGGGGGTGTTTATGATAAAGCAGATGGTAATGGAGTCGAGGATGGCTTATCGTTTGCTGAAGATGCTGCTGTTTTACGTAGAATATGTTTAAGAGAAGCTTTTGAGGAAACTGGAATTTTACCTTTGAACCAGCAAACTGCAAGTAGAGTATCATGTGACCTAAATAGTTGGAAAAATTGGCGAGAGAAGGTACACAGTGATGCATTAAATTGGTCTGTATTTAAGAAGGAAGTTTTAGGTGGTGGGGGCGATTTATTTACCCAAGTCAGCCCACTTTGCTGCTTTTTGACGCCTGAGATGGAGGCGAAACGTAGTGGGAGGCAATATCTAACACATTTTTTTATCTGTGAAGTTGCAGCACGTAACGATAATTCAGTTGACCAACCGTGGGCACATGCAGATGCTGATGATAATGAATCTGTGAATGTTGAGTGGGTAAGTCCAATAGAGGGTATTGAACGATCAAAAGCTGGTGAATTATTGATGTTTCCGCCTCAGTTTTATTTATTGCAACGTTTGAGCGCTTTTGACAGTGCCTCAGATGCTGTTAAAGGTAGTTCCTGGTTTTGTAGTGGTAGAGGAAATAAAAACAATTTAGCCATTGTTATGCAGCCAGAAGGTATACCCGGCAATAAAGCTTCTTTGTGTTTGCCATTTGATGAAGCTCACCAAAGTCATCCTGGCCCGACAGGCGCCTTGCATAGAATGTCTGGGTTTATGTCAAAAGATGGGATGGACGTCATAATAAATGATCTTGCAGCAGCACATATCATTGGAAGGGAAGGATTCAATAAATGGAAATGGTCGTCAGGATACAGTAATAATGATTCTAAAATGTAGTATAGTAGTAATTAGCAGTATAATAGTGTTTACAATACAATGATGGGGGGGATAAGGATAATAACAATATATTAATAATATAAAAAATAATATAATAATAATAATTCATACTATACACGATTCCAAAAATCGAAACGGGATTTTGTTTACCTTAAGTGTAAAATAACACTATGCACTATATATTTACCCAAATTTAAAACAATACACTATGTAATTTTGTTTCCGCGTCGATTTGAAAAAATAAACAAAATTACATAGTGTATAGATTTAAATTTGGGTTTTAAAAATTAAAATATACTAATATACTGCTACACAACATGTTGTATATTTATAATTATATTAATATATAATATAATAATAATAATAATAATAATAATAATATACCCACATACATCACCACATCATATTATAATATAATCATCATTATTAGCACAACAAAAGTTAAAGTAAAGGCATAGTATAATATATTAGTATCGCGGCGAAGACCTATAACGATTCACTTGGTTTATTCACGCCATACTTCTTAACGCATTTGTTTTTCACGCTTGCACCCCCCCAGTAGCGATGTACAACGGTGTGATAAGCACCATCAAACAAGAACAACTGTTTCTGAAAAAGTCATACCAACTGTTAAACGGTGCACACTCGCGTTTGAGATATGGAGAGATATTCTTTAACAGTTGCAGCGAGACTGGCGACAACAGCTACGAGAGATATACTTGTAAGCCATGTTGTATCAAAGAAGCCAGTGTGACGCGAGCAAAACGTGAAAATAGATCTGCCTTAGCAGTTAATAAATTAGTACATGAGGCTGAGGTATTAAATTTATTGAAAGAACACCCGAACGTCGTATCGCTGTTTGGCGTATGTGAAAATTTTGTTGACAATGATAAAAATATAGAAAATGTATTTTACCAACTTGTGATGGAACAATGCCATGGTCTTACTCTAGCAAAAACTGTCTCGGATACAATTTCATTAGACATGCGTATCAAGTGGCTGTATGAAATTGCAGATGCAATGAAGTATGTACATGAGTGCAATATAATACACCGCGATTTAAAACCAACTAATGTTCTTTTGAACGACCCATCTTCAAGCATTAAATTGATTGATTTTGATGCAAGTTATATATTGCAGCGAGAAGAAGAAAATTTTGATGGCAATAATAATCACAATACAAAGCAACCCCAACGAGTAAAAAACGATATAATAGGAACATTGCCATACATGTCACCAGAAGTGTTAAGTGGTTCTGAATATGGTAAAGCGACAGATGTATACTCATTTGGTATATTAATGTATGAAGTCATTGAATGTAAAGATGCATATTATGGTAAAATAAATGCTATGCCTGATAATAATTCAATGACACGACACGATTTTAAATATGCTGTAATAAATAATAATTTTCGACCAACTGCAGCGGAGCATGTATATAATAGTAATAATAGCCCCATATCAAAACGGTTGTACAACCTGATGGTTCAATGTTGGGAAACAGAGGAGAATGCTCGACCCGACTTTAATGAAATTTGTATAGAATTGGAAAATATAATTGATAGTAAAATAAATACGTCGTCTTCGCCAACGTGTAACAACTACTTGTACGGTACTTTTGAAGCATGTGGCCGCCGAAAAAATATGGAAGATCAATTATTATGTATTACGAACGAATGTAGAGGCACTTTATTAGCAGGGGTATTTGATGGGCATGGTGGTCCTGACGTTGCTTTGTATGTTAAAGAAAAAATATTGGAATATTTTATGAACAATACTAGTTGCCTTTTTGATCTTTTAATAAATGTAGAAAATGATTTGCAAATTGAAAAAAATAGTATGGCACAAAAAATGGGTACTACTGCTTCTTGTGTTCTTTTAGATGATAATTATATTCAAGTTGGTAATCTTGGAGATTCAGATATTGTGCTGTGTGAAGTTAGCAGCAATAATAATGCTGCTGCTGGCGGTAGGATCGACGATTATTCAAATTATGAAATGAATGTAATATCTACACCACACTTACCAGATGAACTTGGAGAAAAAGAACGAATCAACGACTATGGTGGTGAAATCAAAAGATTAGTTCGTATGCAAGATGATGGAAATGAATATCCTTACGGGCCACCGCGTGTCTATACTAGCAATTGCAATGCCGGTGGCTTAGCTGTTAGTAGAGCAATTGGCAATCTAATGTTAAGACCATACATATCACATATCCCATCCACGAAATTATTAAAAAGAAATCAATATCAATTATTTATCATTCTTGGCAGTGATGGTATATGGGATGTATTAAGTCCACGCGAAGCGTGTGAAATTGTGTTGAAATATATAGATGATACCCGATCCAATACGAACAAGAATATAGACATTTTCAAAGCTGCCGCGGCAGATATTGTAAATCAATCCATTGAGAAAGGGACGCAAGATAATGTGTCATGTGTTGTAGTAAGTCTGCAGCAGGTATAGATGTCCAAGAGAGCAACACTCTATATGTATTGATGCTTACATCGTGAAAGAGAATCAATCCTTTTACGTTTCAACACCATACTATCCACACTATCTCGTTAACTAGACGTAATTTTGTTATATTTCTCAGTATTCATAGTATATTGCATACTTAAACTTCCTATTTCGTGATAGGCTAAAGGTTTTTAAAAACAAATACGTAATGTGTATAATAATAGACACACAGTTAAAAAAAAATATAATAATAAATACGTAATAATAATAACCAATAATAATAATAATATTTTATTATAATATAAATAATATAATAAATATATAAATATAAAAAATTATTATTATTGAATATTATTATTACATAATAATTAATAATTAATAATAATATTAATTATTATTATGTGATTATTATTTATTATTATATTATTATTATTATATTATTATTATTATTTATTATTATAATTATTATATTATCGTTTTATTAAGTCAGCGCACTATTGAATATTGAATGTGCAATTCGTTCGTTTCGTTTATAATTCTCTCTTTCTTTTTCCTCCTTTTTGACGAATCAAGTCGATTAGTTGTTGTTTGATAGAACTGTTATTATATTTATAGCAGAGATCCAAGGGAGTGTTTCCATATGTATTAATGTGATTGATATCTTCCAGTTTCATGTTGTTTAGAAGAAGTTGTACAGTGGTGGTGGTTGTTTGATTATATGCTGCGTAGTGTAGAGCGTTGTTTCCATAGTCATTAGTAGTAGTAGCAGTATCTGCATTGCATTGTAGTAGTATCTCAATGATAGTACTATGTTCATTATATGCAGCTATCATTAATGGTGTGTAACTATAACCACCACTACTTGTACCTAGTTCACTCACCATTGCGGTGACATCCATCCCAGCTGCACGTGCACCACGAATCATACCTTCCACATCCTCCACGCGACCTTTCTTACACGCACATACCAATGGTGTTCCTCTTGGAAATTCTTTTTTATATTTCTCATTCAATTCGTACGTTGAACACCCAAATGTATTCCAATCTTCTTCACCTTGTTTTAAATCAATTTCTTTTCCACCTTTTGATAGTAAATATTGGCTAATTTCATTGTTACTATCTTTACAAAATGCAGCATAATACATTGCCGTTTTACCATTTGCAGTTGTTGCTGTAATATCAACTTTTAAATCTTCAACTAGAACCTTTGCATCTTCTAAAGTCATTAATTTTGTTTGGCATCCGTTAATTAACGCCGGAGCACCACCATATTTGTCTTCCAACATTACACGTTTTCCTATTGTAAAACTACTGTTAT